>Ga0105049_10006327_pt1 | contig 13796 bp, 7 predicted proteins | sample MAT06_FD_78087 | JGI IMG/M metagenome (GOLD analysis project Ga0105049, IMG submission 78087) | Freshwater microbial communities from Lake Fryxell liftoff mats and glacier meltwater in Antarctica - MAT-06 | ecosystem: Environmental > Aquatic > Freshwater > Ice > Liftoff microbial mat | place...
GTTAGTAGAAGCGTCGTTTGAAGCAGTCTCGTCCAGCCAGAAAAACCCAGCTATGTGGCACGTTACAGGTTAGATTCAGATCCGCTTCGTCCCCGAAAAGCTCGAAGTCCGGGGTTTTTCGCAAGAAAGATTGAACCTCATCTTAATAGGATGATTTTCCCATAAATTGTCTGTTGGGGTTGTGATGGAAATTTGTATTCTATCAGATATACATAAACCCCACCCGGGCAGTCTCTGCCTTGATAGCTTTAATATTCCGGCCTCAACTGTATTATTTCAAAAACTAAGAAAAACCATGTTCATAAACCAAATCAAATTGTTAGTAACGCTATGTTTTTACATGTAATGACTAGTTAGTGTCTGTCCACAGAGTCGGGAGTCTGAACTATAGAGGCTTCTCATTAGGCGCACGACGGCTGAAAAAGCGCAGTTTACTTTTGTAAATGAGCATTTTTCAGACTAGTGCAACGACATCAGGAGACTCTATAGACAGACTCTAATTAGCCATTTGTCAGTGATTTTTCCAGGATGGAACATTCAAAATTAAAAGCACTATTAGTCAGAAACGGTGTTCCTTTTATATGAATTATGGATTAGTAGAATGAGATAACCAAAAACCACGGCTGCTATAATCAGGGCGTTGTTGACCAGGCCTTCTGCGGAAAATGATAGTTTTATTAAAATGGTTGAAATGACAAAACCTGAGTTTCTGATGATGATATGAAAACTATCGAAATAGAAAAGCGAAAACAGGAGCAGAATTACATCAATGATGATTAAAAGCATGAAGAAATCCTCAAAAAATATGTTATTAATGTTTTTGAACGTAGTGATATGATTCCAGTGATCTTGCGCTGAGGTGACTATCCAGCTGGAGAAAGAGTAAATCGCAAGCAAAATTAAAACGGGAATCAAAACTGTAGCAATACCTTTTTTTAATTTTATAAACTTATTTATTCTAACTTGTCCTCCAATCGTTTTGGTGGTATCTTCTATAGTTTGTCTTTCCAGTTTTTGATAGAATTTTTGAATTATAAAGAATAGTATCAGTGCAGTTGCCATGTCGTATGTGAACTGAAGGTCACTTTCCAACTTGAACCAATTCGAGGACATTTCTATGTTACCAATATCTTTAAAAATCCTCCTGATTACAATGAGTGTTATTATTTCGTATTGTTTTCCTATGTAACTGGATATCGACTTGGGAAGGTAAAACACTAATAAGAACACCTCGTAAACCAGAATAAAAGAGAAAGGTGTATAGACTGCAGAGATGGGACTTGCTGTGAGTTTTGAACTTATATGGATAATATCGGTATTTACAAGAAAAATAACAAGCAAATGAATTAGAAAGCTAAAGATCGCAATCCCTATAGCAATACGCTCGGTGCGCTCCCTAAATTTTTCTGATAAAAAATTTCTGAATAATTTTTTCATATTGTATTCGAACAATAGTTGCATTAATTAGTTTAAAACTTCTATGTCTTTTTTAGCAAGGAAATAGATGCAATAGCCAAATCAATATAAGTGAGTTCGCAGGTGCAGGTGATTTGAATTCTTAGATTTTATGAGGAACAAACTCCTATAAAAAGGAATGAAATTGAAATAAAGTTTATGTCGTGATAAATGCTGTGAAGTGTTTCCCACCAATCTTAATTAGAGTCTGTCTATAGAGTCTCCTGATGTCGTTGCACTAGTCCGAAAAATGCTCATCCCGTCCTAAAGCGGGACTGTGCTTTTTCAGCCGTCGTGCGCCTAACCAGAAGCCTCTATAGTTCAGACTCCCGACTCTGTGGACAGACACTAACTGATCAAATTGCACGGAAAGCGATAGGGATGCCGCCAGGTATCCTGCCTGGCAAAGCCTGGCTTTGGCTGGCAGATACAGGCAGGGCAGCCCGGCCATCGCCCAAACTAATAATGCTTTTTTATTTGTTATAATCTCGTTACCTCAACAACGTGATAGAACCATTTTCGACAATATCACGGTTTTCTTTATTCTTCATTTCGAGGCGGAAAATATAAACACCTTCCGGCATTGGAACCGTGTTATCAAAGGCCATTCCTTCCCAGCCATTATTGATGTTGTTTGATTCAAAAACAATTTGTCCCCAACGATTAAATATCAATAATGTAAATTCCTTTATCTCGGAACCAACAACTTTAAATACATCATTATGCCCGTCATTATTCGGAGAGAACGCACGTGGAATATAATATTCAGTGCCGTATTCAACCCTTATGGTATGCGTGATTTCGTCGGTACAACCTGCCCCGTTTACCACCACCTGGGTAATCGGAAATTCTCCTTCCTGTGTGAAATTATATGTGTTGGTTGCCCCAAGAATTGTATCGCCTTCAATTACGTAATACGAGTAAAGTGCATTTTCGGAAAGGCTCACAATGTCGAGCTCATCCTGCCCGATAAATATTAATTCGGGATCGAGTCTGAATCCTGCAATTGGCTGCTCAAGCACCTGCACATAATTTTGTTGTGAATGTGATGCTGTACAACCATTGGAATCGGTTACAGTCAATGAAACATTAAAATAACCGGAAACCGTGTAATTATGAGACGGAGCCTGTCCCGAAGATTGTCCGCCATCCCCAAAACTCCAGTTAAATGAAGTAGTATGTATGCCGGACGTCGATTGGCCTTCGAACGAAGCCTCCAGCGGCACGCAGCCTTTTGTGTTGTGGGCCGTGAAATCTGCTGCAGGATGAGCATTTACAAGCGCCGAATCTGTGTATGGTGCGCTATTACACCCGTACTGACTGATAATCAACGTTACGGGCTGATTTCCGGTTGCATCAAATGTTACGTCCGCCTGGTTCTGATCGCCGGGAGAATGGGTAAATCCATGTGAGCCGAAATTCCAGTTAAACGATGCATCCTGCGTGAATGAGCCATCTGCATTAAAATCAAAACTGTTTCCGTTAAGACACTGCGGAACCGGGTGACTGAAAAATGCTTCAGGCATTGGCGCAACATTAATTATAACAGAATCTGTATTTAAGCAGAAGCCGTCATTTGTTTCAACCGAATAAACCTGTGTTTCAACGTAGCTGTGAATCGTTGACGCCGATAGCATCGGGTTACTGATACTCTCGTTGCTTAAGCCACCAGATGGAAACCAGCGATACGAATAATCAGGATTAACGTTGGCATTTAATTGAATTGAATCGCCAGAGCATAATAAGGCTGTTTCGCCGGCATCTGCATTTGGTAATTCGCGAACGGTGATGATTGAATCTGCCGCAGGCGCGATACATCCGTTTTCGGTGATGTTTAAAATGACGTGTTTAGGTCCTGAAGTATTCCATTCAATTGAAAAAGGACCTTGTGCAGAGCCTGAATTGATTGAGCCGCCGTCGAACGTCCAGGTATAAGTTGCTGAAGAACCGGCTGTTCCGCTGAATGATATGTCTGTTGGTGCCGACTTGCAGGCAAAATCTTCGAGTGTTATGACCGCCATAGGAAACGGCTTCACGTTAACGGTACGTGTTACCAGTGGTGAAATACACATTGCATCGGCAACGCTGAGGGTAACGGTTTTAATTCCTGCCGTATCCCATGCAACGGAAGGAGTTCCGGTATTATCGCCGGTGATGGAATTCGCATTGTCGAATGTCCATTGGAACAATGAGTTAATGCCGGTTGTGTTCGTGTAATTTGCAGTAATTGAAGCGCCTGCACACACTTCAGCGGGGATTGTAAAATCGGCTGTTGGAACTTCAATTACAAAAACTTCTTCCTGAGACGTTGGAGTATTGATCGCTCCAATCTGCAAATACAGGGTAATATTTTTTGCACCGGCACTGCTCCAGCTAACCTGGTAAGGTCCGGCACCGCTGCCCGAAACAATCGTTCCGCCATCAAAATCCCAATTGAAAATAGCTTCCGAAGTTGCCGAACCGTCGTAGGTAATGAGCATTGCAGAACCTTCACAAAGCGTATCATTTTCAAGTGAAAAATCAGCTGCTGGGAGATCAAGTACTACGATTGAATGGCTCACCAATGATGCGATGCAACCGTTATTATTCAATTCGAGGTTTACGTTATAATTTCCGATAGCCGGCCAGGTTAATTCGATTGGCCCGCCTGCGGTTCCTGAAACCCATGTTGCACCCGGATAGTCCCAGGTAAATGAAGTTCCGGCCAATGCTGTTCCAGTAAATTCGGCCTCTGCGACAAGGTTAACGTAGGTTGTATCTGTAAGTGTAAATGTGTTGACGGCCTGCTGGTTTAATGAAGCGTTTTCAAGGGCTGTTTCTGAAGTACAGCCATTTTCCGTAACGAAAAGACTTACAGGAAAAGAGCCTGATCCAGGGAATGAAACGGAATATGGTCCGGCATTGCTTCCCGATTCAATTGTTCCGGTTCCGAAATCCCAGGTGTAAGTAGCTGATGCGCCTGCAGTTCCAGTAAAATCAATTTGTACGGGAACGCCGGCACATGAATCTGACACTATGCTGAAGGCTGCAACTGGCTGGGGTTTAACAATTACAGTTGCATCGAAAGTTGTCGAAGAACACTGGTTTTGTGTTACCTGTAACGATACTTGCATCGTTCCCGGAACATTCCAGGAAACCTGGTAAGGGCCGGCTCCAGAACCACTTACGATCGTGCCGCCGTTGAAATTCCAGCTGTATGTGCTGCCTGGGCCTGCAGTTCCGTTAAAAGTTACTGTTGCAGGCTCTCCTTCGCAAACCGTTGCGTTTGAAGTGAAACTTGCAACAGGGTTTTGGCGAACTTCAACAGAATGTGAAACCGGCAATGAGGTACAACCATTTTCGGTAACTGTAAAAGAAACAGGAACCGTTCCTGCATCAGGAAATAATACGGTGTTAGATGCAGTTGTGGAAGTTGATGGTGTTTGACCAGAGCCGAAATTCCATGAATATGTGGCACCAGCCGCAAAAGATCCGCCTGGCTGGATTGTTAAATTATTATCCTCGCACAAAAATGCCGGCAGGATGAAAGCGGCCACCGGAATTGCGTTAACCTGCACAACCTGAGTCATTAGGGAAGAAGGTATTCCAAGCTGCGTTACCTGTAGTGTTACATTTTTAGCACCGGCAGTTGGCCAGCTAATTTCAAAAGGACCCGGGCCCGAACCGGAGATGATCGTTCCTCCTGCAAAATCCCATGCATACGTTGCAGATGGAAGCGCAAATCCAGTGAATTGAACCGTTCCGTTAACGTCTGTACAAAGCGGACTTTCGGCTGTAAAAGCCATGATCGCAGCACTCACAACTTCTGTCTGACTTGTTTGTGTTACAGGGTTGCAACCATTTACTGTAACGGTGCAGGAAATTGTTTTAATTCCAAGTGTTGGCCATTGAATCTGGTAAGGACCTGCGCCAGCGCCAGAAACAACAGTTCCTCCATTAAAATTCCATGTGTAAGTGGCGCCCGCCGGTTGCGTTCCTGAATAAGTAACGGCTACGGGCGTATTTATTCCAGCAAATGCAGGAGATGCGATTGTAAATGAAGGCGGCGCATTAATGACTGTTGTTTGCGTAACCAGGGCCGATGCACAGGAATTCTGGGATACGGTGAGAGAAACAGATTGACTTCCTGCGGCAGCGTAGCTCAATTGCAACGGACCTGATCCTGAACCTGAGATTAGCGTGGCACCCGGATAATTCCAGGTGAAACTTGCACTTCCGGGAGCTCCTCCTGTATATGTTGCAATAACAGGATCATTGATACATTCAGGGTTTGTAAGCGTGAATGCGGCAGATGGGGCTGTATTGATTGTAATATTTTGCGTTGACGATCCACTGCAGCCGTTTTGAACGACGGTAACGCTCACTGTTTTTGCTCCAGGTGTGCTCCAGCTAACATTGTGAGGCCCGGCACCTGCTGCTGTTGCGGGTGTTGAACCAGCTCCAAAATTCCAGGTGATCGTAGCGCCTGCAGTTGCATTTCCGGAATAGCTAACCGGCGTTGTCTGGTTTGCACAAAGACTTGCTGCCAATGTAAATGTTGTGGTTGGAATTGCCTGAACGGTAACAGGCACGGTGTTTACCGGCGACGAGCATCCGTTCTGTGTAACTGTTAATCCTGCATTGTAAGAACCTGCTGTTGCCCAGGTAACAGAATATGGGCCTGCCCCGGTCTGGGTCGGCGTGGAAGAGCTTGGGAACGTCCAACTGTAAGTTGCACCAGCAGTTGCATTTCCTGTATAGGCAATGCTTGCGGCAGAACCCAGGCAGGTGCTTGCGGGAACAGTAAACGTGGCTGTTGGTACCTGGTTAACAGTAATGTTTTGAGTGGTGGTTGAAGAGCAGATTCCGTTGGTAACCGTGAGGGAAACAGTTGATATACCGGCAGTTGCCCAGCTTACTGACTGTGGCCCTGCAGAATTAGCCGTTGCGGGTGTTGCCCCAGCACCAAAGTTCCAGCTATAGGTTGAACCGGCAGGAGCATTTCCTGTGTAGGTTAATGTAGCCGGAGCGCTCCTGCAAATTGTTGGAGGCATTGTGAACGTTGAAGTGTAAACCGGGTTAACAGTAAGGTTTTGCGACATTATGGAGGCGGGACAGCCGCCGAATGAAACGCTTAGACTAATCGTTTTTAATCCATTTGTTGAATAGGTGATGTTGTGAGGGCCTTCGATATTGGCGGTAGCAGGTGAAGCACCGGCTCCGAAATTCCAGTTGAAAACAGAACCTGTAGGAGCTGTTCCTGTAAATTCAATAAGCCCGGCCTGGTTGATGCAAAGATTCTGAGGCACTGCAAATCCAGCAACTGCTGCAGATTTAATATCAATGATTTTGGTTGATGTACTAACGCAATTTCCAGAGGTTACTGTCAAAGAAATCGTCTGGTTTCCGGAGCTTCCCCAGGAAACGGAATATGGCCCGGCACCGCTTCCACTTATTATTGTACCTGTTCCGAAGTTCCAGGCAAAGGTAGTTCCGACTGGAAATGGCCCTGCAGCAGAAATCGTATTTCCAACATTAAGGCATCCGGTTAGCGGGGCTGTGATAGCCGAGCTTGGAGGCGTAGTAACTGTAACGTTTGTGGTTGCCGGCGCTGATGAACAACCACCGCTGGTAATAATAAGACTTGCTGTTGAAGTTCCCGGGGTTGACCAGCTTACCGAAACTGGTCCGGCAGAAGTAGAAGTTGCTGGCGTTGAGCCGGGCCCGAAACTCCAGGCATAGGTTGTTCCAACAGGTGGAGCTGTTCCTGTGGTTCCAACAGTAATGGTCTGGCCTGCGCAGCTTGTCGTAAGCGAAGGCGCTATCGTTACAACCGGAGCCGGAGTTATGTTTATGGTATGTGAAACAGGCAAAGAGGAGCATCCGTTCTGTGCTACAGTGAGCGTTACTGTTTTACTTCCCGAAGTAGCCCAACTAACATTTGCAGGACCTTGTGTATTTCCCGGGGTAGGGCTCCCACCACCAACGTTCCATGTATATGTAGCGGCCGGAGGAGCTGGAGCTGTTCCTGAATAAACAACACTCGCATTTGCGCCGATACAAGCGGAGCCAGGTAGCGTAAATGCCGCCGTTGGTATCGGGTTAACAATAAGAGACTGAGAGCTTGTTGCGGAGCATCCACCCGCGCTGACTGTACAGGTAATGGTTTTTGTTCCTGCAACACTCCAGTTTACGGTATGAGGCCCGGCAGTTGAAGCGGTTGCCGGACTTGCATTGGCCCCGAAATTCCATGTGTATGTTGCTCCTGCAGCGGCAGTTCCAGTAAAGGTTACTGTTGAATTGGCGCTGGCGCAAACCGGGGAAGGACTTATTGTGAACGTTGCAGTTGGAGCTGCACTAATCGTTATCGTATTTGACGTAGTAGAGCTACAGGTGCCTGATGTAACGGTTAAAGAGATGGTTTTACTCCCGTTTGATGACCATGCAACCGAGTGCGGTCCTGTGGTTGCTGCTGTTGCTGGCGTGGCTCCTGCTCCGAAATTCCAAGCATAGGTAGATCCTGCAGGCGCTGCTCCGGAATAAGTGATCGAACCGTTCGTATTTACGCAGAGTGAAGCTGGCAGATTGAAGGTAGAGGTTGGCGGTGCGGTTACAGTTACGTTTTGTGTGACGGTGCCGGGGGTGCAGGCGCCGCTTGAAGGAGTAACAACCAATGTTACCGGGTAAACTCCGGGTGTGGCCCAGGATGAAGCCTGGGTTGGAAGGGTTGTGCCTGTGGCGGGAGTTCCGCTGCCAAATGTCCAGGCGCCGGTTCCTGCCGCTCCACCGGTGTAAGTGAAATTAGCCGGCTGACCTGCGCAAACGACCGGTGGAACTGAAAATGCAGCACTAGCCGAACCTCCTACGCTAATATCGAGGGTATCGTATATAATAAGGTTGCTACATTGAAAGTTAACACGGGCAATGAGCCTGGTTGGACCGGGGCCGGCAACTGTTGTCGAAATAGTGGTCCCGGTGCCGATCGGAAATCCGTTTGCAGTCCAGTTAATGGTAAAGCTTGGTGGGCCCGACGGCGTAAATCGGGTTGCATCATTTGTTACGTTCCATACAGCAGCATTCCTTCCAGGCACAGGTGTAGCGAGTGTACCGGTAGAATTATGAAGTCCCTGGGTAGCTGTTCCACCGGCCCAGGACATGCAAACCGGTTTTGCAGTAATATGATTTTCAATTACGTTGGTACTTTCAAACAGGACGATCTGGAATGTTGCTTTTGCTCCGGTGCATTGATAAAGCGGGCAGTTTAGCCACTGCACAACAAGTCTTCTGTAGGGAGCAATTCCCTGTGTCTGATATTTTACGTATGGTCCTCCGGCAAATCCCGGGTGGAAATCCATCCAGGGTCCCATGATGCAGTTTCTTGGGACAAACGCGGTAGTATTTGGGATTGAATTGGCGGTAAAAGCACGTGTCATTCCTGGACTGAAGCCAACCCATCCGTTGGATCCGATGTAAAACTGGGTATATGTATTTCCGTAATAGCAGAATTGAAACCCAATTGGATAAGGGCCTTTGATTGTGTCGTCAACAAGTGTAACATTTGTTCCTCCAGGCATTGCGTACGGAGAAAAACCGATTGCTGAAACGCCATAGGAGGTAGTTCCTGCAAATGCATTACTTACGGCTGCAGAAGCTGCAACGGTAGTGCCGGCGCAAACGGTCATATTTGCTCCCGGTGTGATGGCAACCGTTGGCGGTTGAGCAAATACGGATAGTCCTGTAAACAGTACGATCCAGCGGATGAATTCAAGCCATTTCATTTCTTCTGGTATTACCTGCGCTTGTGTACAATTAGCGCGTATACAAAGTAACAGCGGATAAATAGCCTCATAAGGCAATGAAGCCACTTGTAATTACCTATGTAAGGTGTATGAATTATTATCAGAATTTATTCCGAAGCATTCGGCAAAATGCCTGTCATTGCTTAAGAAATTGATACAGGAAGCGGATACAAATAATGTAAGAATAAATGTGAGTGCTGAATTAATCAGGTTAAAAGATGCAAATAATGGTAAAGCTGAAAATAGCTGCTAAATTAAAGGCGCAATGTTCATTTGTTGTTTTCCAGGAACGTAAACGGGTATGTAAAAGCAAGGATTTACATCGGTAGCATGATGCTTTATACTTTGCTATAAGCGGCAACGATAGAGCGGAGCTCCTGCGACGTGAAAGCGTGTTCGCCGCCCAAAAAATGAAGCCGGACATTGTATTGCAGCGATCAGATTAATCACAAAAAAATGAGTATCCACAAACGTTTTGCAAAATAGATTGTGCATTGCATAATGATTTTTATTTACTACAATTAATCAGGAAAAACTCAGGAGCACGTAAATAAGAAAGGGCGGATAAATCCGCCCTTTCCATCACATAAAACCACAATAAACATGAAAATTTTAATAGCTGCCGCAGGTACTTTGCCCTGAGACATTGATGTATACCTTAGAAAAAAATAAAGGTTTCTTTTTTTTGATTTCTATTTCAAAGGCGAATCCTTCTCGGTCGCAACATGTTGAAAAACAAGGCGGTCGACCAGGAGCGGAAAAAACTTATTTAACCAGAAAGAAAGAATGGAGGTGCTTGAAAGCAATATGTAATTCTTTCTCTTTACAACTGCCTTTAAAATATGCCTCGACACTTCCTCTGCCGTCATTGATTTAGCTTCGTCCTTATGTGATTCGCCCTGCTCTGTTCCATCTGCCGCGAGCATCCTGTTCCTGATGTTCGTTGCAACAAAGCCCGGACGGGCAATCAATACATGTAATCCTGTCTTTCTGTTTTCGATACGCAGCGTTTCCAGGAAACCTTCCATCGCAAATTTACTGGCCGAATAGCCGCTTCTTGTTGGCAAACCTTTGTAACCGGCGACAGACGACATTCCGATCACAGATCCCCGGGACTCAAGCAGCCAGGGCAACGCATATTTGGTGCAATACACCATTCCCCAATAGTTTACATCCATCACTTTTTTGAGGACCGACAGCTCCACGTCTTTAAACAAAGCCCTCATTGTTATTCCGGCATTATTTATCAGGACATCTATTCTCCCGAATTTTTCAATGGTAAAAAGAATCAGTTTGCGGCAATCTTCCTCGACGCTAACATCGGTGCGAAGAACAAATACCCTTTGCGCAGAAGGGTCAAGCTTCCTCTGAATATCAAGTAGCGGATCGAGGTTTCGGGAAGCGATGACCAGTCTGCAGCCGTTCGCATAAAAAGCGTGGGCACAAGCCATTCCTATTCCCGAGGAAGCACCAGTAATTACGACCACCGCATCAGCCTTCATTCAATTCCACTATTTTTGGCAAAAATACAAGACTATGCAGCTACTTGCTGTTGAGAATAAAAAAACAAATGAAGCATTTTTCCACGTTGCGGCCATCATTTATCAAAAAGACAAAAATTATATCCCCCATTTACGGCAGGACATAGAGAAAATTTTTGATCCGGCAAAGAACAGGCTATTCAAACAAGGAGGCAAAGCGGCTCGTTGGATCCTTGTTGATGAAAAGGGAAACCCGATTGGACGAGTTGCTGCATTTATACACCCGAAAACCTCGAAAGCTGGAAAGCATAAGATTGGCGGAATGGGCTTTTTCGAATGTATTGACAACAGCAATGCTGCTTTCATGTTGCTGGACAGGTGCAAAGAATGGCTTCTCCAACAAGGAATGGAAGGGATGGACGGCCCGATAAATTTTGGGGAAAAAGATCAGTTCTGGGGATTACTTGTTCATAATTTCACGTCGCCACCGAGTTATGGGATGAACTATAATCCAACATATTACCAGGCTATCTTTGAAGAATATGGGTTCAAAAATTACTTCAACCAGTTTGTCTACTGGCGGGATATGCTGGTACCTGCGCAGGAGGTTTTCGTAAAAAAAGCAGGAATGGTTGGGCTTGATAAATCGTTTCGGGTAACGCACATGCGTGGAGTTGTGCATGAAAAGATCGCCGAGCATTTCCTTGACGTTTACAATTCTGCCTGGGGTGGACAGCCCGGATTTAAGGCTATGAGGATGGAACAGGCCCGGAATATCATCAAATCCATGAAAACGATAATGGATCCCGATATCCTTCTTTTTGCCTTTAAGGGTGATAAGCCGGTTGGATTCTATCTCAACATCCCGGAGCTGAATGAGTTTTTTATACACGTGAATGGAAATCTGAACTGGTGGGGAAAGCTCAAGTTCATGTATCATCTGAAGTTTAGTAAACGCAAAACAATGCTAGGAATCGTTTTCGGTGTGTCGAGGCAATATCAGGGACGGGGTGTTGAGGCTGCATTGATTAAGTATGCGGAGGACTATGTGGTTCCTAAGATGCGGTATACCGAAACTGTTCTAACCTGGATCGGCGACTTTAATCCGAGAATGATAAAGGTGATTGCTAACCTGGGGACGATTCTTTACCGGACTTTGGTTACATACAGGTTATTTTTCGACTCCTCGATTCCGTTTGAAAGGCACCCTGTTCTAGGGAAACAGAGCACTAACGACGGCGGGGACGAAGAATAAATTCAAAATCAGAATCTTTTTTCAGATTTCATTTTGCTCAAAAGGAAAACGATCTATATTTGCACCCGCTTTCAGGGGAGCTTTCCAGAAAGTGATAACGATTCCGTAGCTCAGCTGGTAGAGCATTACACTTTTAATGTAGTGGCCCTGGGTTCGAATCCCAGCGGGATCACAGAAAAACCGTCCACGCGACGGTTTTTTTTATTTCTCAAAACCGGTCATGTTTTTAAAGGCAGGCCTGAGCCAAGCGCTTCAGCATGCGCTCAAGGCTTGACTAAAAAAAACATTGACGCTTTAGCGGCGAGGTTTTGAGAAATAAAAAACACAGGAAGGTTTCAGCTTTTCTGTGTAGAATGACCCCAACAGACCACCATCGGTAATCCCAGCGGAATGAAAGAAAAAACCGTTCAACCGACGGATTTTTTACTCCCAAAACCGGCTAGATTTTTCACAACAAAATCGATTATGCATTAATTAGTGTCTGTCCATAGAGTCAGGAGTCTGAACTATAGATGCTTCTGATTAGGCGCACGACGGTTGAAAAAGCGCAGTCCCGTTTTGTGCGGGATGAGCATTTTTCGGACTAGTGCAACGCATCAGGAGACTCTATAGACAGACTCTAATTAGAGCATTTACGATCAATTGGGCATCAGCTTCCAGCGATCAACATTTCTTTCAACCGCAGATAATTTTGCGACATTAGCTTTTTGCGAGTTGCAAGGAAGATCAAACGCCATTGCTAAAACCCGTCTTCATTTTTAACTTGGTTTAGAGAATGATGAATTTTTTAAAAAAAGCCAGAAAGAATTTGACAGGCGAAAACAGGACGCTGAAATTTCTCAGGTATGCAGTGGGTGAAATTATTCTGGTTGTTGTGGATATCCTCATTGCACTCCAGATAAACAACGCCAATGAGAATAATAAAATAGAGCAGAAAGAATTAATCCTTCTAATGCAAATGCAGCAAAACCTGAAAGAAGATCTTGCAGATGCACAGGGGAATTTGAAAGGGAACCTGAAACGGATTCGCGCAAATGAAATGGTGTTGCTTGCGCTGAAAAATAATATACCATTGAATGATTCACTGAAGTATCGGGTTTGATACATTGTTGATATTCAACATATTATGTTGATAAGTAAATAGCATAATTGCATCTAAGTTCCTATGTTTGTGTTAGTTAAGACATCAAAAACAAAAACCGATACAACCATGCTACAGTTCTGTTTTAATCATCGTTTCGATAAATTGCAAGAAATTTCTTTGAGTGAAAATAAAATTGTCGAAAAAACTTTTAACAGCCTAAATTTATTAACCGATCATAGGTCTTTTTTTATTAAGCACATTGTAAAAGTTAAAGGTTATGATCCATTAAGTATCTTAAAGGTATTATTTATATTGCCTTATCTATCCTTACCCAACGTTTTATCGATATATAAAACCGGATTAAAGCAAATAATGGCAGCTGACAAAGATGTTTTTTATAAGTTTAAAATAATAATTTAATATGTTGGAGAAAGTTTTTATATTCAACCGTAAGGAAGTTTATTAAACATGTTAATACGAAGGCTGAGCCTAATAATGGGAAGGTGCAATGCCTTATTGTGGATAATACTTTATGTGAGAAATCAGGTAAGCAAATGGAACTTATTGGGCGAGTATTTGATCATGTTTCACACAAATATTTATTGTGGTTTAAAATTATAGTCCTGGTCCTTTGGGATGGGAAGAGTTTTTTGTCGATAGATTTTAGCATACATGGTGAAAAGGGAAAGAACGTTGATAAGCCGAAAGGAATGACGAAAAAGGAAATAAAGGCACGTTTTCAA
>Ga0105049_10006328_pt1 | contig 13796 bp, 5 predicted proteins | sample MAT06_FD_78087 | JGI IMG/M metagenome (GOLD analysis project Ga0105049, IMG submission 78087) | Freshwater microbial communities from Lake Fryxell liftoff mats and glacier meltwater in Antarctica - MAT-06 | ecosystem: Environmental > Aquatic > Freshwater > Ice > Liftoff microbial mat | place...
CTTCAACAACCAGAGCAACTTTTTCCGGAGTCTCTGCAACAGCTTCAGCAACAGGCGTTTCAACAACTTCTTCAACAACCGGAGCAACTTCTACCGGAGTCTCTGCAACAGCTTCAGCAACTGGAGCTTCTACTACTTCTTCAACAACCGGAGCAACTTCTACCGGAGTCTCTGCAACAGCTTCAGCAACTGGAGCTTTTACTTTTTCAACAACCGGAGCAACTTCTACCGGAGCATCTGCAACAACTGCCGCAGGTTCAGCTACAGCAACAACTTCCTCAGCAACAGGGGCTTCTACAATTGGAGTTTTTTCAACAGCAGGGGCTTCAGCAACTGGAGCTTCTACAACCGCAGGAGCAGGATTGGCAGCTGCAATTTCAGCTGCAAGTTTGGCAGCCTGAACGGCTACTCTGTTTGTATTTACTTTTACTTCAGCTTCAAGTCTGGCTTTTGCAGCGTCCACTTTGGCCTGAGCCAGATTATCAACACGACCAGTGATTTTTGAATCTTTGGTGGTTTTCCATTCTTCAAATTTAGAATCTGCATCCGCTTGAGTGATGGCACCTTTGATAACACCTATTTGAAGATGTTTTCTGTAAAGAACACCTCTATAAGAAAGTATTGCTTTAACAGTATCAGTAGGTTGTGCGCCATTCAACAACCAGCTAAGTGCTTTTTCATCATTCAAAACTATGGAAGCTGGAATGGTGTTTGGATTGTAAGTACCGATTTTTTCGATAAAGCGACCATCTCGTGGTGCTGTGACATTTGCGACAACCAGGTCGTACAATGCCAGTTTTTTTCTGCCTCTTCGGGCAAGTCGTATTTTAACCATTAGGTATTATATATTGAGGAACACGTCCCCTTTTTAAAAATTGGGATGCAAAATTAAGATTAATATCTTAATAATTCAGCCATTAAGTAAAAAAAAAGATGATGCAAATGCTATGTTTCAAATTGAACATAAGAGTTAAAATTATTTTTACAAAAATAGATTGAAATAAAAAGTCAGCACACTCAATTTCATTCAACTCAACCTTGTAAGAATTTTTACAATTTACAATTTAAATCAACCTGATCATTTAATGAATATTCAAACAGATTTGGAATAAATATTACTTTTCCTATATTTGCATGGTAATCAAACAAGAAAGACGTAGGTTTTTGCCCACATCACCAGTTTAATTATTACTCAACATCTTGGTAATAAATTGGTTAAAAAGTCACTTTCACTTCAGGAACGCTCAAGCGTACTTGCCATCCTTCAAAAAATGATGAACAATTTTTATTCTTTTACACAAATGAATAGCAAAAACTGGATTCAATTCGTTGCAATCTTTTTACTTTTTTTCACTTTTGGAAATTCATCCAAAGCCCAATTGGATACCGAGTTTTGGTTTGCGCCACCCGAATTGACTTTCTCAACAAATGAAACAACACCTAGAGACAGACCCATTCAATTGGTTGTGAGCACACTTGAAAAACCAGCTATTGTTCGAATTACACAACCCGCCGATTTGACTTTTGTACCCATTGTAATAAACATGGCTGCCAACACAACCCATATTCAAGATCTTTCCACTTTTATAGAGAAGTTGGAAAGTAAGCCTCACAATACAGTTTTAAAAACGGGAATTTACATTAAATCGACCAATTCTATATCAGCGTATTACGAAATAAAGTCCATTAACAATACTGATATATTTGCCTTGAAGGGACTAAATGGATTAGGAAAGCTTTTTTACACTCCTTTTCAAACCCATTGGGATAATTCGCTGGGAAACAGCCCTTCTTTTCCTCCTCCGGGAAATACCCTGTACAATCCAACAACATTTGCGTCCTTTGATATAATAGCCACCGATGATACAACATTAGTAACTGTTACACCTACAAAGGATCTGGTTGGTCACCCAGCAGGAATTCCATTTTCATTTACTCTACATAGAGGCCAGGTATATTCTTGCAGAGCTGCAAGCAGATTAGGACCTAATCATCCGGCAGGGTCCAAAATAGTTTCAAGTAAGGATGTTGCAGTTACTATAAAAGACGACATGCTTCGATTTCTCTCCGATCAAACTCCAGGAAATTCGTCTCAAGGTGCAGATCTAGCTGGAGATCAATTGATTCCTGTAGATTTTTTAGGTAAAAATTATGTTTTAGTAAAAGGAGGTTTGAATAATAATGCAGATAGATGTTATATATTAGCAACCGAAGACAATACCATTGTTAGAGTAGATGGCAACCCAATTCCGTTGGATACCTTGAATGAAGGCGAACAATATGAACTTCAGATGTTGAAACAAAGTTATTTTTTAACTTCCAACAAAAATGTTTGTGTTTGGCATATTTCTGGAGGTGGAGATCAAATTGGTGGAGCTATTATTCCGTCATTAAATTGTACCGGCACCAATAGAATTGGATTTACAAGAACCAATTCGGCTCAATTTATTGTCAACGTCATTACCAAAAGTACTGCTATTAATAATTTTACATTAAACGGCAATCCAAGCCTGGTGCCAGGATCCGAATTTCAACCTATATTGGGAAGTAATGGATGGATGTTTGCTAGAATTTCTTTTACTACTTCACAAATTCCAGCTGGAACTACTTTATTATTACAAAATTCCGGTGATGAATTGTTTCATGTTGGAGTTACAAATAATACTATCGGAGCAGGTAGTAATTATGGCTATTTTTCAAATTTTTCAAGACTAAATCTTGGCTCTGTTAAAAATGTATGTCAGGGCGATACAGCACTAATAGATGCCGGACCTGCTAAAACTTCCTACTTATGGAATACAGGCGAAACTTCAAGAATAATCCAGCCATTAAACCCAGGAAAATATTGGATAAATACTTTGAGCGGTACTCAATGTCCTAAATCGGATACTGTACAAGTGTTTTATTACAATCCAACTTTTACCTTGGGTCCGGACGATACTCTTTGTGTAGGAAGTTCCAGAAGAATAATTCCAGATGGTGTTTTTACATTCAAATGGCAAGATGGTACCACTAGTCCAACTTATTTGGCTACCCAGGCAGGAAAATATTTTGCAGATGTAAAAGATTTTCAAGGTTGTCCGGCTAGCGATACCATATTAATAGCTGCATCACCAAGGCCAGCCACACCAGTTGCAAGTATTGGAGATACGGTTTGTAAAGGTCAGCTTGTGAACCTAAGTGTGGGCTTAGTTCCAAATGCCAGATATGGCTGGGCAGATCCGGATAGCATTATTATATCAGGTAGAAATATTACTGTTAATACTGCCATTCAAAAGGCTGGAACCTATAAAGCTTTTGTGAGAATTAACGGTTGTGAGAGCTTCTTTGATACATCTTTTATTGGAATTGTATCTCCACCACCAGTTTCTTTGGGAAAAGATACTGTTTTGTGTAATTCAGGAAGCGGTTTAAAGCTCGATGCAGGAAAACATATAAATGGAAATACGTATGTGTGGAGTAACAATTCTACTGACTCTACCCTGATCGTAAATTCAAGCGGAGATTATTCTGTTTCAGTAACCAGTCAATTTGGCTGCGTTGGAAAAGATACGATAGACGTACTTTTTCAAGGTTTGGTTTCTGAAGCTGTTTTTTCCGGTCAAGGCACATTTTGCCAAGGTCAGACAGCAGGTTTTGGAGTTGTGCAACAAGCAGATTTTATTTACGAATGGACCGGACCAAATGGATTCAATTTTACGGGTAGTTTAATCTCCATTCCAAATGTACAATTGAATAGCTCTGGTTCATACTCAGTTACACCAAAGTTAAATGGGTGCTCAGGTCAGACAACAAACAGAAATATAACCATCAATAATGCCCCTAATGTAAACCTTGGAAAAGACAGTTCATCTTGTACACCATTTTCACTTTTGCTGGATCCTTTACAATTTGGAAAGGGCACAACTTATCTTTGGAATGATGCCAGTACAGATAGTACACTGTCAGTCAATCAACAAGGTACCTATTTTGTGAATGTTTCAAATGGAACTTGTTTTTCAACAGATACCATCACTTTAACATTTGGTAAAGGGCCTTCAGAAGTTAATTTTACTGGTATTAGAAATTATTGTGCAAATGCAAATGCAAGTTTTGGCATTGTACCGGTTTCTGGTGAAACTTATGCCTGGACTGGTCCAAACGGTTTCAATGTCACAGGACCAACTATAAACTTTCCAAATATTCAAAATGCTCAAGCCGGACAATATACGGTAACACCAGGTTTGCCAAACTGCCCGGGAACTCCCTTTTCACTCAATATTGTTGTAAGACCAAGCCCAATAGCTGATCTTGGAAAAGATACCAGTTATTGCCTGGGTTCTGGAATTACGCTCGATCCTACACCAAACGGAGGCGAAGATGTATTTTATCAGTGGAGCAACAACCTGGCAGATAGTTCTATTTTCGTAAGTCAGGCTGGGACCTATTCAGTAATTGCAACCCTGGGCCTTTGCTCTACAAGAGATACAATCAAGATAACATCTGCACCTATCCCATCAGCAGTTACATTTAATGGCGTAACACAATATTGCCCTGGTCAGAATGTGAATTTTGGGGTAAATCAAATAAATAATGTTAGATATAATTGGTCTGGACCTAATGGATTTGTATTGAACGGTTCTACAGTAACAATACCTTCAATTCAAACCAATCAAGGTGGATTTTACAAAGTGATTCCTTTCCTCAATGGATGCCCTGGCCTAAAAGATTCAGTTTTGATTGATTTAAAATCAGCTCCTGTCATTTCACTTCCCAATGAAACACCTATTTGTAATGGGGCTTCTATTATTTTAGATCCTGTTGCGAATGGAAAAGGATTCACTTACGTTTGGAGCACCACATCTACCGATAGTGCGATTGTAGTTTCTACTCCCGGAAAATATAAAGTATTGGTATCTAATGGTATCTGTAGCTCAACAGACTCTATTCAGGTAATTAATGGAATTTCACCTGGTCAACCAATAGTAAGTGGAATATTAATCTATTGTGAAGGGCAAAATGCAAGCTTTGGCGTTGATACAGTTTCTGGTGTAGTTTATTCATGGACAGGTCCAAATGGATTTACATTGAATGGTCCAACCATTTCTATCACCAATTCTACCAGCTCAAATGCAGGTCAATATACGGTTACACCTTCATTAAATGGATGTAATGGAACACCAACTTCGGTTACAATCTCTGTTGGAACTACGCCAAGCCTCGAACTTGGTAATAATGATACCATTTGCAATGGATCTACTATTGTGCTGGATCCGATTGGCTCAAGTGCCGGCTTAACTTTCTTATGGAGCAATAATTCTGTTGACTCCAGCATTACAGTTTCAACTTCAGGAAAATATGTGGTAACGGTATCTAACAATGGCTGTTCAAGAAAAGACAGCATAAGTTTAACCTTTGAATCTCAGGCAAATACGCTTGTAATTTCTGGTGTAAGTAATCTTTGCCAGGGTAAGCTTGCTGCCTTTAATGTTGCTTCTCAACCAGGAGTGAACATAATCTGGTCTGGTCCAAATGGTTTTACATCAACAGGAAACTCTATTTTATTAAGCAATCTTCAGGCAAATCAGGCTGGAAGTTATATTGCTTCAACTGCTGGCAATGCTTGTCCAGGGATTGGTGATACGGTTTTACTTTCAGTAAATCAAAGCCCTCAAATAGAGCTTGGCGCAGATCTTAGCATTTGTAATGGAACTTCTTTAAACCTTGATCCTGCTCCAAATGGAGCTGGTTTCACTTATTTATGGAATACAGGTTCAACTGATAGTTCTATTTTAGTAAGCACTCCTGGCAAATACAAAGTAACTGTAACCAATGGTTCTACTTGTTCTTCAACAGATTCAGTAAATGTAACAACAAGAACTAGTCCGCCAACTCCGGTTTTCACTGGTTCAACAAGCTATTGCTCTGGTAGTTCTGCTAGTTTTGGATTGGTTGGAGCTTCTATACTTTATAGCTATTCCTGGACTGGTCCAAATGGATTTACTTTTAATGGTATAAACATTTCTATTCCCAACATTACTACCGCAAATGCAGGTATATATACGGTAACACCTTCTGATGTCGGATGCAACGGAACGCCAGCTTCGGTTACGATCTCAGTAGGAAATTCGCCAATTTTAGAACTTGGAGCCAATGATACCCTTTGTAATGGCTCATCTTTGGTACTGGATCCAATTGGCTCAAGTGCTGGCTTAACTTTTGTTTGGAGTAATAATTCTACTGATTCCAGCATTACAGTTTCAACTTCAGGAAAATATGTGGTAACAGTATCTAACAATGGTTGCACAAGTAAAGACAGCATTAGCCTGACATTTGGAGCTCTAGCTAATACCTTGCTCATTTCCGGAGTTTCTACGTATTGCGAGGGACAATTAGGAACATTTGGTGTTGCATCTCAGGCAGGTATTTCTGTGAATTGGTCAGGGCCAAATGCTTTTACATTCAGCGGAAACTCTATTTCTATCCCAAATCTTCAACTGAATCAGTCAGGAAGATACATTGCTTCTACAAGCCAAAATGCCTGTCCAGGTATTGGTGATACCATTTTACTTACAATTAGTCCAAGCCCGCAAATAGAGTTGGGTGCAGATAGAAACTTATGTATTGGTGTAAATACTACCTTAGATCCTACAGCAAATGGTGCCGGACTAACCTACACATGGAGCAATGGCTCAACGGATAGTTCGATTGTAGTTTCCACACCAGGAAAATATGTGGTAACCGTTTCAAATTCAGGGAATTGCAAATCAAAGGATTCAATAAATGTATTTTTCTCCAATAGTCCCGGACCAGTTACCTTCACCTCAACAACTGCATTTTGTGCAGGCAGTACCGCTCGATTTGGTGTTATTGAAACAACAGGTTTAACGTATGCCTGGACGGGACCAAATGGATTTACCTTCACAGGTGATAGCATTGGCATTTCGAATATTTCTGCAACCAATGCAGGTCAATATACAGTAACGCCAAGTTTAAATTCATGTGCAGGAACCGCTTCAAGTATCACCATTTCTATTGCACCAGGGCCAAACGCCAGTCTGGGTATTGACAGGGTTATTTGTGGAAATACACCTGTTGTACTTGATCCGGGAAATGGCTTGCCTGGCTATCAGTATTTATGGAATGCGGGTAATGATGATTCAACCATTGTAACCAACCAAAGCGGAAGTTATTCAGTAACTGTAAGCTATTTAGGTTGTTCTAAATCGGATACAATCAATCTGACATTTAAGCCTCTGCCGATACCAGTTACCATTGAAGGCAATGCAAACCAATGCTCAGGTGATAGCCTTAAACTCTCTCTGCAAGGCGTTCAAAGTGGTACCGTTTACAACTGGACTGCCCCTGGAGGATTTACTTTTCAGTCACAAACTGTTCTTTTAACCAATATAACAGCAGGCCAATCAGGTACTTATACAGTAACACCAGGTTTAGATGGCTGTCCTGGAACGCCTACCACGATTAATATTGTTGTAAGACAAAGTCCGGTAATTGAACTTGGCCCAGTCATTAGCAGGTGTGCTGGTAGTTCATATACACTGGTTCCAACTCCACAAAGCCAGGGCCTGACTTTCCTTTGGAACACAGGTTCAACAGATTCAAACCTGGTTGTTGCGCAAACCGGATTGTATGCTGTAGCCGTTAGCAACACATTTGGATGTACAAAACGTGATACTACTACTGTAACATTTAATCTTATCCCGGTTTCTTTAACTTTTACTGGCGATACAATAATTTGTGCAGGAGAAACCGCCAGTTTTGGTGTTCAACCTCAGTTTGAGGTTTCAAATAGCTGGACAGGCCCATTAGGTTCTGTCTTTGCTGGAGATCAAGTTTTTATTTTACCTGCCAACATAACAAATGTAGGTTATTATGTTGTTCAGCCATCTGGAAACGGAGGTTGTTTGGGTAAAAAAGACAGTGTATTCCTTTTGGTATCCAATTCTCCTATAGTTTCTCTTGGGGCTGATAGAAACCAATGTGGAAATGATCCTATAACTTTAAAAGCAAGTTCAGAACCAGGCAACACCTATCTTTGGAATATCCCAGGCTCCATAAAAGATTCTCTACGTGTAATAGGTACCGGAATATATTCGGTGATAGTGACCAATGCCAGTTTGTGCTCTGCATTTGATACAGTTTCTGTTTTATTTAAAGAGCAACCAAAAACAATTGTTATCCTAAATGGATCAAAAAGTGTGTGTGACCAAACAATTGTAAATTTTGAAGTTGAACAACAAGAAGGTGTAACATTCTCATGGACTGGAACTGAGCCATTTCTTTCTATTAGAAGATCAGTTGGTTTTAAGGCAACACTCCAAAATGCCGGAAACTATACAATCAGTTCAAGTATAAATGGCTGCCCAGGACCAGAAGCAAGTGTGACGCTACAAGTAAAGCCAAATCCATTTATTGCGGTTTCGGTTGATACTTTTGTTTGTAATGGTTTAACCAAAGTAGCTTCAGCAAACACTTCCAGTGGTGCCAGTACATTATGGTCCGACAATTCTTCACAAACCTCAGCCAAATTTGGTGTTGGACTACATTGGGGACAAGCTTCCTTTGATGGATGCTCGGTAAGAGATACATTTTTGATCAGAAATTCTGGACCAACTGCAAAAATTGGTTTTAAACCAGGTCCTACAGGCACTGCTTATGAACTTGTCCAGTTTATTGATTCATCAAAAACTGGTGCTTCTCCCCTATCCGCATGGGAATGGCAACTGGGTGAATCTCAACTAAGAACTGCTCAAAATCCAAGCTACACTTATACCGTTACCGGAGATTTTGACATTCAGTTGATCGTAAAAGACCAGGCAGGATGTTCCGATACCGCTATGAAAACTTTAACTGTAGAAGGACCAAAAAGCTGGAGCATTCCAAGTTTGTTTACACCAAATGGGGATGGCGAAAACGATACATTTGTAATTATCCAACTTGATTTGTACCCAGGAACGGAAGTAAATATTTACAACCGATGGGGAAATAAGGAATTTGGCTCTAAAAATTATAAAAACGATTGGGGCGGATCAGATCTTGTAGAAGGTGTTTATTTTTACACAGCGAAAAGGAATGATGGCCAGGAATTTAAAGGTAGTGTATATTTAAAAAGATAGATATAATATAGATTTTATTTTAAAAGATCCCCATTTGGAAACAAGAGGGGATTTTTTTTAATCGGTAATCCACACAATGGAGATTGCTTAAGCATTTCATTTATTATAAATCTTTAGCATTTTTCCTGTTAGCAAAAATTTCACGAACGAAAATGTGAGTGGTTTTCAAAAAAATAAAACCGCTTACAACAAAAAAACATTTTAAAATCCTTGGAGACTGGCTTGGCATTTCAGATAGACGTATTGCTTTGCAGAAAACCAGAGAGTTTTCCCTTTAATCAAATACCTGCAAATTGAATTAGAAAATATTCTGCCAATCAGATTTGCCGAAACAGTTTGAAATGATGTTAACTACCGCCTGTTATCATCGCCATCTACCATACTTAGATAGCTTTCATATCGGGTAATTGGAAGTTGCCCTGCATCTAAGGCTGCCAAAACAGCACAGCCAGGTTCGTGGCGATGGCTGCAATTGTGAAATTTGCACTGGCTGGAAATGGCCCTCATTTCAGGAAAATATCGGCTAATGTTGTCTTCCTCCATTTCAATTAAACCTAGTTCTTTTATACCTGGCGTATCAATTATGAATGTATTTTCATTCAACTGAAACATTTCCGCATACGTCGTAGTATGTTTTCCTTTATTGGCATAATTGGAAATTTCCTGCGTACTAAGCTGTAAATGAGGTGCTATGGCATTTACCAATGTTGATTTCCCAACACCGGAATGGCCGGAAAGTAAGGAGATTTTGCCGGAAAGTAATTTTGAAAATTCATCAATATGCAGTTTGTTAAAAGCTGAAACCACATAAGAAGGATAGCCAATAGATGTGTACATTTCTGCCAAAACATCCACATATTCCATCTCTTCATCGCTGAGTAAATCTACCTTATTAAAAACTACCCTTGCTGGAACGCCATAAGATTCAGCAGAAACCAACAGGCGGTCGATAAATCCAAGAGAAGTGCGGGGAAAAGTGAGCGAGGCAATTATAACCAGTTGGTCAACATTGGCCGCAAGAATGTGTGCCTGGTTATTTTTATGAACTGACTTTCTGATAATGTAGTTTTCCCGCTCCAGAATATTGAAAATCAAACCCTTGCCAGGCTGGCCTTCTTCCAGTTCCAATTCAACTTTGTCGCCAACCGCTACTGGATTTGTAACACCAGTTTTGCTTAGTTTTAATTTTCCCTTTAAGCGGCAATCCAGAAAATCGCCATTTTCAGTGCGAACTTTATACCAACTTCCGGTTGATTTAAGAACTATTCCCTGCATCTACATACTTTGGTTTTTACCTCACTCAAATTATTGTCTTTCAAAACTTTAGTGCAAAGAACAGCATAAAATACTTTCCTTTTGAAAATAGAAAAGCCAGAGTTTACCAAAGTGAAATCAAAATAACATCTATTTTAGGTGCAGAAAATTTAAAAAATTAAGGTTTGGTAGGATCCAATTTTACAGGCCTCACTATACTTTCCTCAAGTGAAATAAAGGTTTCAGTTCTTTGTATGCCCTTCACATTCTGAATTTTATCATGTAGAACGGTACGTAAATGTTTTGTATCCTTACAAATAATCTGTGCAAAAATAGAATAGTTGCCTGTCGTATAATGAATACTCACAATTTCAGGAATGGCTTTCAATTCTTCACAAACTTCTGAATACATAGAGCTCTTTTCCAAATAGATACCTAAAAAAGCAATGATGTCATAGCCCAGTTTTGCATAGTCTATTTTGAGTTGGGCACCAATTACAATGCCCATTTCCTGCAATTTCTTCATCCGCACGTGGATGGTACCTCCAGAAACATAGCACTTTTTGGCTATTTCGGTAAAAGGCATGTTCGCATCCTCTGTTAGAATGGACAAAATTTTCAAATCGACATTATCAATTTCTAAATTAAGAGACATATTTATGGACTAATTTTTGAAGAATTTCAATGAAAGGCCAAATTTATTAAATGAAATCGAAATTTTTAACAATTTTGATGAAAAATTTTTAATAAAGAGAATGATGCTTTACCTTTGTCATATCAAAACGAAGAGACGTTTTGCGAAAATGTAAGATGATGAAACTGGCAGCCATGCCCTCCTGTCTCGGGGGTGGGGAGTTCAGGATAAACTTAAGATAAAGCTTCGGCTGGGATTGACCACCAAAATTTGTCTTTTTGCTAACTGCCCTGTGGAGGTTCGACTCCTTCTCTTACAGCTTCAAGCTTTTTGGTTAATTTGGTGTATTAATAGGTAGTTTAAACAGTCTTGTTGACATTCAGCAGGACTGTTTTTTTTTGTACCTACTCCAATTAAATTTATTTTTTAAAATTTTCAATTAGCCAACGTCTAAAATTACCTTTGCACCCTCAAACCAAAACGAATGGAAGTCGATATTTTTATACCATGCTTTGTAGATCAGATCTATCCAAATGTTGGCTATAACATGGTTAAGGTCCTGGAAAAGGTTGGCTGTAAGGTCAATTATAATCCGGCACAAACCTGTTGCGGACAGCCGGCCTATAATTCTGGGTATTTTCCGGAAGCAACCGAAGTGGCAGAAAAATTTCTGGATGATTTTAGTAGTAACAGTGCCTATATAGTAAGCCCGTCTGCTTCCTGCGTAGGAATGGTTTGCAATGGATATAAAGATTTTTTTAAAAACAGTCTGAAATCCAATCAGTTCAACCAGATAAAATCAAAAATTCATGAGTTTTCTGACTTTTTGGTAAACGTGCTGGGTATCGACTCGATTCCAGGATCAAAACTCTATGGAACAGCCACTTATCACGATTCCTGTGCAGCTTTACGGGAATGCAACATCAAAGAAGAACCTAGAAAACTGTTGAGAAATGTAGAAGGTCTCAATCTTGTAGAAATGGAAGAAACGGATCAATGTTGTGGCTTTGGCGGAACTTTTGCCGTAAAATTTGAGGCAATTTCTGTAGGTATGACAGAATTAAAACTAGAAAGAGCGGAGGCAGTAAATCCTGATTTTATCATTTCTACAGATTCAAGTTGCTTGCTTCAGTACAATGCAGTTATACAAAAAAAGGGAATTGGTATCAAAACCCTGCATCTTGCCGATGTTCTGGCCTCTGGTTGGTAATCAAAATAAAGGCTGTTTTTCAGGGCTTTATAAGCAAAACCGATTTTCCCAACTCTTTCTGATATTGTTCATGAATTTCATTAACGGTTTTATTGCCAATTTCGGTATCCAATAGCACGCAAACTGTTCCGCCACTTCCGCCACCGGTTATTTTAGCACCATAAACGCCTGCACCTAGGTTTTGCCGCACCATTTCTACCAATTTATTTGTTGCAGGATGTCCTAAACCGCATGCAGAATATGAAGAATGAGATTGGAACATAAGTTCGCCCATAGATTGCAATACCTTTTCCTTCTTTTTAGTTTCCTGAATACCAGCAGAATACTCAAGCAGAAATCGGAATTGTTGAGTTCTTTGATGTTCTGCAATTGGGTGAAGCGTACAAACCCGAACATCATAAATGGATTCCGGAATTATTTTGGCATACGGATCAGCCGTTTCACCAAACTGCTTAATAAAATCACTACCAGATAGCTTTTTTGGCAAAAGCATTTCAAAAGTTTCACAAAATTCTGACAATGAAATATTTGCCAAATAACCTGCATAAGGCAATTCTGATCTTTTTCCAGACAATTTTGCTTGTGTCAAATCGCTCACCGAGCTGCCCAAATGCTGCGAAATAATAGAATAACCCATAGCCGCAGCAGTCCGGACATCGCTATACGAAGCGCCTGTAACTTGATGTTTGATTCCTGAATCGATTCCATAAAACCTAAGCCCATCTGGAATTGTAATACCTGGGCTCAATTGATCTGGCTGGCAAAGAATAGGCAACAATTTTCCATTTTCTCCAAAGGCAGATGCCAACTGGTCCATCAATCCACAAGGTGCACCAACATATTTATTTTCAGCCATTTGGGCCAAAATAGCCAACTCTGTTCCATGAAATTCAAGATTTTTCATTTTGGCCAAAGCTCTAATTGTAGCCACTTCGATGGCTGCGGAAGAAGAAACGCCTTTTCCTAAAGGAACCGTTGATTGAATAGAAATATGGCATGCTGGTAAATCAATTCCCTTTTCGTTGACAATTACCGCAAAACAAGCAAGTGGATAAATAGCCCATTTTCCATTTTTTTGTGAAAGCACTTCGCTCCTAAACATTTCCGGATCAGATATGAAGTGCTTAAGTTTTGTATAATCGATTTCAAATTCACCCAAAACATTCTGACCCTGTGAACTCGTTATGCGCAAAAAATCGCCTGATACTTCCTCTATTTCTACCTCAGTAGTTTGGCTGAGTGGCATTTGCAAAACCAATGCACCGGAATAATCCGAAATTCCACCCATCACATCCAGCCTGCCAGGAGCCGAACCAATATATTTCATTATTAATTGAGTGTTAAAAAGATTAAGATATTAAACCATGAAAGCGCATCCTTTCCAAAAGAACAGGTTCTACCAAAGCTCTAATAGACGCATTTGAATATGCAATCCAACCAACTTCCGCCAACAAATTAAAAGGAGTATCTAAATCATTACCGCGACTATCAGTAAATTGCACGCCCGCTTCTTTGCCAATAAGAAATGTACAAATATCATAAGGATGGCAAATATGACCTTTCTTTTTCCCCTCTCTGGCCA
>Ga0105049_10006329_pt1 | contig 13796 bp, 9 predicted proteins | sample MAT06_FD_78087 | JGI IMG/M metagenome (GOLD analysis project Ga0105049, IMG submission 78087) | Freshwater microbial communities from Lake Fryxell liftoff mats and glacier meltwater in Antarctica - MAT-06 | ecosystem: Environmental > Aquatic > Freshwater > Ice > Liftoff microbial mat | place...
CGCTGGCATTCCTGCTGACGGGCAAGCCGCCGAAGGCCCCGGCGCTGTTGCCCGCCATGCGGCCGGACGCCCCGATCGCCCTGCTGGAATTAGCCGCGGAGATGATGCACCCGGAAGCGAATGCCCGGCCGACGGCAGCGGAAGTGCTCGGCAAGATCGGCGCGATGTCGAACCTGCCCGCGCCGAAGCCGCTGCCATTGCCGTTGCCGGAGTCGTCGTCGATCCTCGGCGGTGGCGAATCGGAGCATTTGGAAGTGAACGAGATCAGCGAAGCGGGCGGTGTAGAATTGGCCGAGGCCGAGGATGTGGAACTGGCGTCTGTGGCGGAAGACGCCGCGCCGGTCGTCGGCAGTTGGCCGGCCCACGAGCCGTACCATCCTCCGGCATTTGTGCCGGCCGAGCTTCACCCGGCCTATTCGCCGCAAGAGTGGAGCGCGCCCCCCGTCGCCTTCGACCCGCGCGCCGAGGACAGCACGCCGTCGGCGCCGCGAGCCGTGCCGAAGCGTGTGATCAACAAAACCAAGGTGATGATCTGGGTCGCTGCGGGTCTGTTTTTGAACTTGCTCGCGCTCGGGATTTGGGCCTCGATGTTCTTCGGCGTCTTCGACGGTTCACCGGAGCCGGACACGCGGCCCGACGCGAAACCGCCGACGAATAACCCCGTGAAGCCGCCCAAGAAAAACAACCGACCCCAAATATGACACCCTGCATCAGCCAGGCGACGACGCTGCCGAGCCGATTCGCGGACGACGTCAACGGATACGCCGACGGCGGCTGCGCGGCGATGGAAGTTTGGCTCACCAAACTCGAGACCCACCTCGAATCGGCATCGGTCGCCGAGACGCAGGCACTCCTGCGACAACGGGGTGTCACCCTCGCGGCGGCAGCCTATCAAGGCGGTTTGCTCCTCAGCCAAGGGGAAGCCCGGAGAGCCTCGTTCGATCACTTCAAGGCGCGGTTGGAACTCTGCCAGCAATTCGGCATCGGCACGTTGGTGGTCGTGGCCGACTTCGCGCAGAAGATCGATGCGACCTCGCTCGGCCGCGCCGTGGTGTCCCTGACGGAAGCGGGCCGCTGGGCGGCCGGATTCGACGTACGCCTCGCCCTCGAATTCCGAGGGCAGGACACCTTCTGCACCTGTTTAGAAACGGCGCTGATGCTCGTCGGCGAATGCCGGGAGCCGAATGTCGGCGTCTGCCTCGACGCGTTCCACTACTTCCGAGGGCCGAGCAAAGCCGAGGACTTATCGAAGTTGAGCCCCGCGAATTTGTTCCACGTGCAAGTGTGCGATGTCGCCGGCATCCCGCGCGAATTGATGACCGACGCCGACCGCATTTTCCCCGGCGATGGGGATTTCCATTTGGAACCGATCGTGAATCGCCTGCGCGAAATCGGCTACGGCGGTGCCGTATCGCTGGAGTTGCTCAACCCGATGCTCTGGGGCTCGAAGCCGTCGCAAATCGCCGAGTTGGGCATCGCGGCGCTCGAGCGATTGTTGGGAACTGGAACTTGAAAGTGCTCACTTCATCGGCGGCGAGCGGTGGCCAAGATGTGAAACGAAAGTGGGAAAAGCAAAAATGAACGCGGGGTTCGGGATGCGAACCCCGCGTGGTCGTCCGATCAATTCGCGGTGCGCATCGTGCGGGCGGTGAACTTGCTCGTGTCGATCTTGGTGCCGATCATTTCGGTCCATTGCTTTTGTTGGTCGGCGCTGAGGGCCTTGACCGACTTTTCCAGGGCCGCTTCGGTCTTCGGCTTCGACTGGTCGGCGAACTTCTTCAGCGTTTCGGCGTCCGGCGGGGTCGCGCCCGGCATCGGGCGACCGCCTTGGGCGGGCAGGCCGAGTTCTTTGCGGAGGTCGGCGATTTCCTTCTGCGTGGCATCGGCGACTTCCTTGAGAGCCTTCTTCTGGTCGTCGGAGATGGTCAGAGCCTTCACGACGTCGGCATTGCTGAACGCCCGCACGCCCATGGCTTGGATTTCGATCTGCTTGAATCGCTTCTTCTGATCGGCCGTCAGCACGTCGTCGGTGGCCTTCTTGACTTCTTCGGTGACGGTCATCATTTCTTTGAGGATTTCTTGCATCTTGGTGCGGTCGGGTTGGCCGCCGCCGCGCAGCTCGGCCAACTTTTTGGTCATGTCGGCTTGCTTGGCGGCGACGTCCTTGAACTTGCCTTTTTGCTCGTCGGTGACTTTCAGTTCTTCTTGGAGATCTTTGTTCGTCAGCACGAGGCCGATTTGCAGGCCGCCGAAGCCGCCCGGGCGACCGCCTTGGCCGGGTTGCCCCGGTTGCGGGCGTTGGGCTTGGGTCGCACCGGCGACGACGACCAAGAGGGAGGCCGCCAGCATCCATCGAGCGATCAACTTCATGAGTGGAACTCCTGCGGTTCGGGGGAACCGCCGACAACGGCGCCGGAGCCAGCACGCGTGGCCCAACTCGCCGGAGAGACTACGCACCAGTGTGCGCGGAGTGGGGTTAGAAGAAAATGAGAGGATGCGGAAATGCGGAGTTGGGAAGTTGCAGCTCTACGCACCGATGTCGCGAAGCCCGGCAATCTGCGTAAACCCGAGGCGTCTCCGGTTCAATCCATCTCATTCTTCACGCAAAATGCTTGACACCCTTGGGCGCCACGCTATTCTCCCCGCCGCACCGCACACGGCCGGCGTGCCCGCGCACCAACGGCGACGGACCATTCGGGGGAATGGCCCTTCGCCGGCGCGGCGCACCCGGCTCGATCCACGCCGAACTCGGCGACGCAGAGGGGAAGTCGATGGCCCGCACCCGTACCCGATTGATGGCCTGCAGTTTCCTCGCCGGCCTGTCCGGCGTGGTCGGAGCCACCGTCGGCTGCTTCCCGCAGCAAACCAACCGCGCCCAAGTCGCCGACGACACCGAGAAAGACGCCAACGCCACCGTTGGCATGAAGACCGTCATGGGCAACGCCGAGCCGATCCCGGTTTCGGCCGTCGGCCTCGTCTACAACCTCAAAGGCACGGGCAGCTCCCCGGTGTCGGACGGCTGGCGCTCGATGCTCGAGAACACCATCAAGAAGCGCAAGCTGAACTCGAAAGAACTACTCGACGATCCGGCCCGCACGACTTCGCTCGTGCTCGTATCGGGCACCGTCCCGCCCGGTTGCCGGAGCCAAGATCGCTTCGACCTGACGATCACGCTGCCGCCCGGTAGCAAGACGACCTCGCTCCGCGGCGGCACGCTCGAAATCTGCGACCTCACGAACTTCGAAGCGGCGGGGAACGCCCGCCAGCAACTCACCGACGCCGGCCTGCCCGTCGGCAAGACGCCGTTGGCCGCCAGTAGCTCGGTGCTCATCGGCAACCGCCTCGGCACCGGCGAAGGCTCCTTGGTCAGCGGGCAACTCCTCCAAGTGAAGGAGAACACCGACGGCCCGAACGAATCCGAAGCACCGGTCGTGGCCTCTAACACCGGCGAGAAAATCGCCAAGGTTTGGAATGGCGGCGTCTGCTTGCTTGAACGCCCCTACTACTTCCTGATGAACGACACCTCCGCCCAACCTCGGTTGGCCTTGGTGATCGCCTCGCGCCTCAACACCGTCTTCCACGGCTCGACCGACCGCGGCAACAAGATCGCCGAAGCGAAGGTGCAAGGCAAGCCGCTCGTCGCGGTCTTCGTTCCACCGACGTACCGCCACAACCACGGCCGGTTCCTCATGGTCGCCCGGCAAGTGCCGCTTGTGAACGTCGGCCCGAGCGACCCGTACCGCAAGAAGCTCGAACAAGAACTCGTGCAGCCGGAAACGGCGCTGATCGCCGCCGTGAAGCTCGAAGCCCTCGGCGGCGAAAGCGAAGACGCCCTCCGCGTCGGCCTCGAAAGCAACTCGCCGTGGGTGCAGTTCGCCTCGGCCCAATCGCTGGCCTACCTCGGCAAGGCCGATCTGGCCGCGTCGAGCCTTTTGGCGAAGCTCGCCGAGCGCCACCCGTCGCTCCGGACTCACTGCCTCAAGGCGCTGGCTTCGCAAGACGACGCCCATTGCATCGATCAACTCGGCGAACTGATGAAGTCGAAAGACGCGTCGCTGCGGTACGGGGCCTTCACCGCGATGCGGCTGATGGACGAAAACCACGACTCCGTCCGCGGCCGCAAGATGGGGAACTCCTTTTGGCTGCACACGATCGCCGACGGCTCCGATCCGCTGGTTCACCTGATCACCGAACGCCGTAACGAGATCGTGCTCTTCGGGACGACTTGGCCGGTCCGCGGGCCGTTCTCGTTCCCGCTCGGCCCCGACTTCACCGTGACCATGAAAGACGGCGACGAGTCGGTGTTGATCAGCCGGATCGTCACGAAGAACAACGAGCCGACGACGGTGGAAGCGAAGTACCGGGCCGACCTCGGGTTCATCTTGAAGGGGATCGCCGAGATGGGCGGGAACTACTCCGACGCCATCGAGTTCATCCGCCGGGTCAACGGGGCCGATTGCCTCGGGGCCAAGCTCGCCGTCGACGCCACTCCGCGCGGCATGACGATTCAACAACTGGCGTCGCTGGCCCGCACCGACCTGACCTTGGCCCGTTCGGATGTCGAAGTCGGCAAGATCAACAGCGATGTGCTGCAAGCCGGCTACGAAGCGCCGGGCGAACCGAAGCCGCTGCTGAAGGCGCCGATCGTGGAGATCGAAGCCCCGAATCGCCAACAGGGCGGTCGCATCTTCGGGCCGCGCCCGATCGAGACCAACGCCATCGGGGCTTTGACGGAACGCCGTTGAGAAGTGGTCAGTGGTTGGAGCAGTCAAAGAAGCTCCGCTTGCCGCCGGCTTTCTTCGCTGACCACCGACCACTGACCACCGACCACTACTCATGCTCCAACGCTTGGAACTCATCGGCTTCAAATCGTTCGCGGACAAGACTCGCTTCGAGTTCGCGCCGGGGGTCACGGCCATCGTCGGCCCCAACGGCAGCGGAAAAAGCAACGTCGTCGATGCGGTGAAATGGGTCCTCGGCGAGCAATCGGCCAAGTCGCTCCGCGGCGGCGAGATGACCGACGTCATCTTCAACGGATCGAGCACCCGCAAGTCCCTCGGCCTCGCCGAAGTGAGCCTGACCTTCGACAACGCCCGGCGGCTGTTGAACCTCGACGCCGACGAAGTGCAGATCGCCCGGCGCGTCTACCGCGACGGCCAAAGCGAGTACCTCGTCAACGGGCAACTCGCCCGGCTGAAGGACATCAAAGATCTCTTCCTCGGCACCGGCGCCGGCCACGGGGCGTACAGCGTCATCGAGCAGGGCCGCGTCGATGCGCTCCTCACGGCGAGCACCAAAGATCGGCGGATCATCTTCGAGGAAGCCGCGGGAATCAGCCGGTTCAAGGCGAAGAAAATCGAGACGCTGCGGAAGCTCGAACGGGTCGACGCCGACCTGACCCGCGTCCGCGATATTCTGCAAGAACTCGATAAACAACTCCGCGCCCTGCGATTGCAGGCGTCGAAGGCCCAGCGTTACCAAGAATACACGGCGGAACTCCGGGGCCTCCGCGTCGGGTTGGCCGCGCAGGAATTCCGGGAACTGACCGCGACACTCGACCGGCAGTCCGGGGTGCTCGCCGAATTGCGGGCGGAAGTCGCGGAAGCGACCGGGGCCAGTGCCGCGCGCGAAGGGCGGATTCAACAACTCGAGCGCACGCTGGCCCGCACCGAAGCCGAACTGCGGGGGCACGAAACCGAACTCGCCGGAGCCGAGCAAACCATCGGGGCGCAGGAAGCGACCGCGAAATTCGAACGCGTGCAAGAAGCGAATCTCGAAAGCGAACTCCGGCGACTGGGTGCCAAGCAGGTCGATCTGGCCCGCCGGCAGCAATCGCTCGAAGTCCAAGTTCAACACGCCGCGGCGGAATTGGCGGAGTGCGAACTGCGCACGGCCGACGAACGGACTCGGGCCGAAGACGCGACGCGCTCGCTGTCCGAAGTCCAAGCGCGGATCGCCGCGCTGTCGCGGGAGAGCCAGACCGATCGCCAGCGGCAGTACGAATGGATCGCAAAAGCGGCGAAGTTGCAAGGCGACACCGAAACCCTGCGCAACGATACCGAGCGCCTGCTGCGCGAGCTCAATCGCAAGAAAGCGGAAGCGGAACGGATCGCCCAGCAGCACGACGCGCTCGAATCGGTGCTGGTCGATTTGTCGCGCACCGATGCCGACGTGAAGCAAAAATTGGCCGGGGCGAACGAGAACCTCGCGGAGCACGCCCGGGTTCAAGGCGAACTGCGGCGGAAGGCCGACGCCCTGCAGCACGAGTTGGAATCGCGGCGCGAAGCCCGCAGCGCGCTCGGCGGGCGGCTCGAAGTCCTCGAATCGCTCGAGCGCAGCCAAGAGGGCTTCGGCGCGGGGGTGCGGGAAGTGCTGCTGCAACTCGGTGCGGGAAGTCCGGCGCTCGCCGGTATCGTCGGCTTGATCGCCGATCTGCTCTCGGTTTCGCCGCGGGCCGCACCGCTCGTCGATCTCGTCCTCGGCGATGCGACGCAGCGATTCCTAGTCCGCAACGCCTCGGACATCGACGCGCTGGCGGCCGCCTTGCCGGGGCTGCCGGGCCGCGTCGGCTTCGTGCCGCTCTTGCGTACGCCAAGCTCCGTCCACCCGTTGTCATTGGCCCGGGCAGTCGTTTGCGAATCGCCCGAACTGGCTTCCCTTCCGCAGCAACTGCTCGGTCAGGTTCTCCTCGTCGACGATTTGCCCACGGCGCGGAATGTCGCCTGGGACAACCCCGGCTACCGCGTGCTGACCCGCGTCGGCGAACTCCTCGAACCGGACGGCACCCTCGGCATCGGCCCGCCGCTGTCATCGACCGGTCTGCTGTCGCGCAAAAGCGAACTCAAAGAACTCCTCGCGGTTCTCGCCGAGCACGAGCGGATCATCCGAGACTTGGAATCGGAGCAAGCGGCCTACCGGCGCCGGGCCGAGTCGCTGGAGGCGCCGATCCACGCGCTCGAAACCGAAATCCGCGCCCTCGGCGGCGAGGCGGGAACCCTGCGCGATCAACTCCGCGATCAGCGCCGCGTCCAACAGCAACTGGCCGAAATGCGGGATCTCATCCACCAAGAAAGCGGGCAGTTGAATCGGGAACAGTCCGAGATTCACGCGGCGTTCGAGCAATCGCGTGCCGATTGGCGCCGAGCCGAAGAATCGGCCGCGAGCATCCGGCAGAAGCTGGCCGACGCGGAACAAGAACTCGCCGAAGCCCAGCGCGACCGCGACCGGAAACAGGCCGAGCACGTCTCGGTTCAAGTCGCCCTCAGCCGGGCGGAAGAGCAATTGGTGGCGATGCGGTTCCGCCGCGACGAGTGGGAGAGCGACCGCGCGCAACACCGGCGGGAACTCGCCGAGGCCATCGCGATGGATCGCGACATCGCGGCGAAGCTCGGGCAGGGCCGACTGGCGATTCTCCGCGCCGGCGCCACCGCCGCGACGGCGTATGCCGACAAAGAAGCCGCGGAGCTCATGGTGCGACGGTCGTCGCGACAGCGGGACGACCTGCGTGCGGAGCGCGACGCGTTGCAAACGGAGTTGAAGCGATACCGCGATTCGTGGTCCGTGCAACGGGACCGCGCCCACGCCCACGAGATGGTCGTACAGGATCTGACCTTCCGCCGGAACAGCGTCGCAGATCGCATCCGCGATGATTACCAAATCGAGTTGGCCGAGTCTACGACACTGGCCAATCCGGACGAGCCGATCCCGCTGGCGCCGGCCGACGCGGACGCCGCGCAAGAACAGATCGACGAGTTGAAGCGGAAGGTCGCCAAGCTCGGCAGCGTCAACCTCGATGCGGTCGATGAACTATCCGGGCTTGAGAAACGCGAGTTGGATCTGCGCGGTCAACACGACGACCTCGCCGAAAGCGCCGGGAAATTGCGGGAGATCATCGGCCAAATCGACCGCGACAGCCGGAAGTTGTTCGCGGAAACGCTCGGGCTCGTGCGCGGGCATTTCCAAGATCTCTTCCGCAAGCTCTTCGGCGGTGGTATGGCCGACATCGTGCTCGAAGACGAAACCAACCCGCTCGAGAGCGGCATCGAAGTCACCGCACGCCCGCCCGGTAAGGAGCTTCGCAATCTCTCCCTGCTCAGCGGCGGCGAGCGCACGCTCACGGCCATCGCATTGCTGCTAGCGATATTCCGCAGTCGGCCGAGCCCCTTCTGCATCCTCGACGAAGTCGACGCCGCGCTCGACGAAGCCAACACCGCCCGCTTGGCCCACGCTCTACGCGAGTTTTTGGATCGCTCGCAGTTCATCATCATCACGCACAAGAAGCGAACGATGGCGTCGGCCGATGTCCTCTACGGCATCACGATGCAAGAGAGCGGCGTATCGAAACAAGTCGCGGTGCGGTTCGAAGATTACGCCGAGGAAGCCGCGGCCGCGTGATTCAGCAACAGCCCGACGTACCGCAGCCGCCTTTCGGCTTGGCCGCCGCGGCCGTCGCCGGCACCGGTATGCCGCAGCGATCCGGCGCCAAGCAATCGGTGTGCTTCGTTCCCAACGTTAGCAGAACGCCGCTCGGCGTGAGTTCGATTCCGCCCAGCGGGTACTGCGAGATCACCCCGGCTTCGTATTCGATTTCCACCGGCAGATCGTCGTCCTTCAAGATCGGCGCGGCCAGGTCGAGGATCATCGCCAATCTGCCCGTCGTCAGCCGGTGATCGGTATCGGCCGCGACCCAAGCCTGCAACACGCACGCGGTTGTTTCCCGGGCCGTACCGCCGCAATCGACAAACTGCTTGTGAACGCGGCCGACTTCGGTCACGTGGAAGTGCGCCGGCACGAAGTCGCCATCGGGCAGCATGATGTGCAGCGCGGCGTTCGGGTCGCGGGTCAGTGCCCGGCGGAAGGATGACAAGTTCATGGATGGAGCCCGGAGTTTCTATCGTGGTACGGGCCTATCTTACGCAACCGCTGTGCGGTTGCGCCGGGGTACCGAGGGTGCGGCAAATCTTTCCGTCTTCGATTCGCTGGATTTGCCCATCGGAGCGGCGAGCGCAATCGGGTCGCTCGCGCTCGCCGCTCCTGTTTTTCAGGAAGTGCCGAAATCGATGCGTTCGTGACGCGCGATATCGGCTCGGGTCGTCAATGGTTCGAGTTTCGGCACGCCCTTTGTGCCAACTTTAGATTTTAGGTTTCGGTCATTCTGCATACCCCCCCTGCTGAAAGCAGCGAAAGCAGCGAAAGCTCCGAAAGCTAAATCGCATGGCCGACCGTTGTGCTGGCCCACCAATGGTTTAGGAACGATTCTTGAAGTTTCTTCGCGCTGAGCTGTTTTCGTAGGTTGCGCTCTGAGTGAGCCGTTCCCGTACCGGACTCGGAATTGACACCCGCTTCCGAATCGTGCTAGTTTCCAGATTCTGAGAGCCGCCCGCACGGAAGCGGGCTCGGCCGTGGTCCCGACCGGGGATTCCGAATGCTTCGCCAAGTGCAGGATGCACCCGCCCTCCCGCTGTCCCACGCGGGGACTTTCCGCGAACGCGCCGCCGAGACGCTGGTCTCCGTTTGCATCGCCAATTGGAATTGCCGGGAGATGCTGCGCGCCTGCTTGGTATCGCTGCTCGAGCAAGAGCAGGGCGTCGCACTCGAAGTGATCGTCGTCGACAACGCCTCCGTCGACGGGGCCGCCGACATGGTCGCCGCCGAATTCCCGGATGTCGTGCTGGTGCGCAATCGAGAGAACGTCGGCTTCAGCAAAGCCAATAACCAAGCCGCCCGGCTCGCCCGCGGCAACTACCTTTTCTTCTTGAACAACGACACCGAAGTGCCGCCGCACGCCCTCGTCGAGTTCGTCGAATACGCCGAGGCAAACCCGGACGTGTCGATGATCGGCCCGCGGTTGCTCGGGGCGGACGGAGTCCCGCAGATTTCCTACCGCACGAAACCGACGCTCGGTGCACTCTTTCACCGCATCAGCCTGCTCCGCTGGACGCGGCTCTTCCGCCCGGCTTACTACCGCTACCGCCGCGAAACCTTCGACCCGCGCGCGGTGCGCCCGGTCGAGGTGCTGATGGGTGCGGCCGTGTTCCTGCCCCGCTCGGCCTTCGAGCGATCCGGCTGCTGGGACGAGCGCTACCGCTTCGGCGGCGAAGACCTCGATCTCTCGACGCAAGCCGGCCGACACGGCGACGTCGTCTTCTTCAGCGCTGTCGAAATTCTGCATTACGGCCGCGTGTCGAGCCGGGCGAACATCGGTTTCTCGCAACCGAACGTGGCCATCGGTTACGTGCACTACTTCCGCAAAGCGGGCGTCGGCCGCGGCGCCCTGTTCGCCTACAAGCTCCTCGTGACCATCGACACTCCGGTGCAATTGGTCGAGAAGAGCCTGCAAACGGCGGTGCGGTATTTCACCGGTCGCCGCGACAAAGCCAAAAAGAGTTGGCTCACGGTCCAGGGCCTGTGGAAATTCCTGCGCAGTGAACTGCCGCGATTCTGGATGGCCTGACCTCGCGAAATCATTCCATAATTCAGGTGGAATTCTAAACCGCAACGACTCACGTCGAATTCTGCCGTTCGTCGACCCTTGCGAAATGATTTCGACCCGCTCGTGGTTGTCGCTATTTCTTCTTGCGTTCCACGGGCAGGTCGCCCGGCGTCGCGCCGCGAATCAACCCGGACGGTGTACCGTCGGTGCGGAAGTCGGCCAAGTTGACGGGGCTGGCGTTGTCGATCTTCGCCGGCTTGCTGAAGAGCGCCACTTCCTCGTGGGAATTCAGCTTCGGCTTGCCGAGCGTCAGGGCCAGCTTCACCTTCTGCTGCGGCCATTCGAGCGTGACTTCCGTCGGAACTTGCACGGTGGTCCGTTGGCCCGTCACCGAGTCGATGCCGGCATCGAGCACGGCGACTTTGTGAATCTCGGCGACCAAGTTCCGCTGCAAGCCGGTCTTGGTCTGCGCGAGGATCATGTGCTTGCGGACTTGCGGTTGTGTTCCTTCCGCATTTTCGCCGGCGAATTCGGTCACCTTCATGACCTTCTGTCCGGCGGTGTTCGTGTCTTCCCATTTGAGGTAATACGCACGATCCTTTTCGGAAATCTCGACTTCGTAAAGTTTCTTCGGGTCGTAGGTCGCCATGCCGAGGGCTTGCATGATCCAATCCGGCTCGAAGGGCACGGGCAAGTCGTCTTGTACCTTCGGGAAGTCGGCGTGGGTGCAGAACAGGTACGTCGGCTTCGGTTGCTTGACGTACATCCAGAATTCTTGGGCGTTCGAGCCGATGTCGAGTTGATCGCCGCCGAGGGCGAAGCCCGATTGCATGCGGAAGTTCTTCGGCTTCTGGGCGACCATCAAGCCGCTGCGGAGCGCCGGCACCCACGGCTGGCCGGGGATCGTCGCTTTCAAGCCGACATCGTCGTAGCGGACGGTTTGGATGAACCCCGATTGCCGGTTCAAGTACGACACGAACTCGTCGGCCTTCTTGGGCTTGAGCGCGCCGTTTCCGCCCTTGTTCGGGTCGGGGCGCAGTTTGTCGAGCCATGTGCACCCGGCGAGGGTGCCGAGGGCCGCGGCGATGACCAGCAGAGGAATGATTCGTCGCATAGGGGTCATTCCCAGCCGAGGACTTGGAACACTTCGTCTTGCACCGCGGTGATCTGCTCTTCGGTCAACCGGGGGTCGGCCACTTCGAGGCGTTGGCCGGTGCGGATGTCCCGCAGAATCAAGACGTCGGCGCCGTCCGGTTTGCGCTGGGCGTCTTCGAATTTCAACTTCTTGCGGCGCATCAGCAGCAGCGCCACCACATACCGGAATTGCAGTCGATTCGGCTCGGTCGCCGCGCTCAGGTGGTCGAAGCAGTCGAGCAAGAGCTTATCGTTGAATGTCGGCTTCCGGGCGGCCTTGGCTGTCGGAATTCGCCCGGCCCAGAATGCTACGGCACCGGGCAAGGGGCCGCACCAAGCATCGGCGGCATAATCCTTCCGCACGAACTTACCGGCTTCGTCGAACAAGACTCCGTAAACCCGCTCGCCGGGGATCAGTTCCCGACCCGTGGCAGCGCAGATGCGGACGGAAGCTGGAACTTCCATAGTCACTTCAGAATCGCGTCGAGTTCCCGCTTCACCAAGAATCCCGTCTCCGGGCCGACGCCGGCGTCGAAGGTCCACTTCAAGTTCCCGGTCGATTCGAGCAGGAAAAACTGGGGGAAGGTCGTCACGCGGTACTCGTCGCGGATGTCGAAGCCGTCGTAGATCGGCACCTTCAGTTTCAATTCTTCGCGCTGTTTCGAGGCCGCCGCGGCGTTGGAACCGATGGCCAACGGCACGATAGAGACTTTGTCGCCGAAGTGCTGGTGCAGCGCTTCGGCGAACAGCAAGGTGTCTTGGGAGGTCGCCGAACCGGGTTTGAAGAAGATGGCGACAGTCGGTTTCGATTTATTCGCCGAGAGCCGGAACCGTCCGGTTGGGCGATCGACGTCCGCCACGACGAAATCGGGGGCGGGGTAACCGATGCGCAGCACGGCCGGTTCGGCGGGCTGGATGCGGATGGCAGTGAGGACTGGCGGCGCCACGTTCGCCGATGCCCCGGCCGCGGCGTTGCGACACGATTCCAGCACCGGGCGGAAGGTGCCGCCGTTGGGGTGATCGTCGAGGTAGCGCTGGATGGTCTCGGATCGCAAGCGATCTTCGGTCCAAGTGCGCCGCACCGAGCGCCCGGCACTCCCGAAACTCCACGCTTGTTCGATCTCTTTGCGCATGTCGGTGTAGCGCGGCCCGAGGTAGCGGTTGGTCTGCTGCAGTTCGTATTTCACGCCGATGCGGGCGACGATGTCGCGGCCGAGCCGGCGGGAGATGTCCCGTTGGACGACGCTGGCGAAGCCGGTTTCTGGGGAAGCGAGGATCGATTCGGAGCGGTACCACCCTTCGGGTGTGCTATTGGGTTGATCCCAACCGGTCGATTTTTGGAGGGCGGTCACTTCGATGCATCGACTGCCGTTCCACGTCGACTCGGCTTTGGCGTTCCACACGGTCGGCGGGCGGACGGGGTCGGCGACGGCCCAATTCCCGCCGACTTTCGCGCCTTCCAACGGCAACGGCACAAAGAAGCCGAGTTCGTGAGGGGATACGGAATCGAGCGGTGACGCCGGTACGGCGGATCGTTTGGCCTTGGCGAAGGTCAGCGGCGGCGGGCCGAGCGGTTCGAGAATTTGCGTGAGGCCTTGCGAATCGACGCGGATCAGTTGCAACTGGGCCGTGGTGGCGTCCCGATTGTTCGCCGGGCCGGAGCCCGAAACGATCCGGACGGCACTGGCGACTTTGTCATCGTTTTGAATCGTGAGGGCCGTCATCACGGCGCAATCGGCAGAATCGGCGTCGGCTTCGAGCACAAACACCCGCACTTCGAGGAGGTGTTTCTTTTTGAAGCGATTGTCGGGTCGGTCGCTCGTCTCGTGAATTTCCCCGCTGTAGACCAATTCATCCCCGCGTTGGAGTTTGGGCGCGGCGACGGCCAACCCCGGCGGTGCGGAGGGGCAGCAACTCAGGCAGAGGAGGGCGAAACCGACCGACACCATGCGGGCCTCGGCGTCTGAACCGGAAAGACCGAACGGGGTATATAGCCATTCGGCCCTCGGCCGCAACGCCATTTTCAACGGTCGATGCGGTAAAACCGGCAATCCGGGGGAGTTTGCGAAGCGAACTGGCACAATAGACCGGTTTCGACGGCACCGTTGTCCGATAACGTGACAATTGCGGGTTTTGCGCCGCGAGTCGTATCGGGAGGGATGTTGATGTCCGATGTTGCACTGCGCCGTTCGATTCCTCGGCTACTCGAACTCGATGCCCGCATCGTGCC
>Ga0105049_10006333_pt1 | contig 13793 bp, 8 predicted proteins | sample MAT06_FD_78087 | JGI IMG/M metagenome (GOLD analysis project Ga0105049, IMG submission 78087) | Freshwater microbial communities from Lake Fryxell liftoff mats and glacier meltwater in Antarctica - MAT-06 | ecosystem: Environmental > Aquatic > Freshwater > Ice > Liftoff microbial mat | place...
CACCACGCCAACTCCGAACATGGCCGGGCCGATCATTACATGCTCACCGGCTACATGCCCGGCCCAGGCTTTAATCCGAATGCGAACCCGAATAACGACCGCCCGTCCTTCGGCTCTGTGATCGCCAAGAAGCTCGGCGCCCGCGGCGCCGTGCCGCCTTACGTCGCCCTGCCCAAGATGCATCCGAGCTTCGGCAGCGCGTTCCTCGGGCCGACCGCGGCCCCCTTTGGAATCGAGGCCGATCCGAGCGCTCCGAACTTCACCGTTCGCGACCTCGTGCCGCCCATGACGATTGCGAGCGACCGCCTCAACGACCGCCGTCGGCTGCTGGGCGAACTCGATCGCTATCGCCAGAGCGCCGAGGAAGACGCGAACCGCACGGCCAAGTCCGTCGGCGTCTTCCAGTCGAAAGCGTTCGACCTGATGACCTCGCCCGAGACGAAAGCCGCATTCGATGTCGCCGCGGAGCCCGAGAAGCTTCGCGATTCGTACGGCCGGCACTCCCTGGGCCAAAGCTGCCTGCTGGCACGGCGGCTTGTCGAGACAGGCGTCCGTTGCGTGCAGATCGACCACAATAACTGGGACACCCACGACAATAACTTCCGCGTCTTGAAGTCGAACCTGCTGCCTCAGTTCGATTCCGCAATCTCGACACTGTTCCGCGATCTCAGCGAACGGGGCATGCTCGACACGACGCTCGTGGTGCTCACCGGCGAGTTCGGCCGGACGCCGCGAATCAACAAGAACGCAGGCCGCGATCACTGGGGCCCGTCCTTCACCGTGCTCCTCGGCGGCGGCGGCCTCAGGGGCGGAGTCGCGGTGGGCGAATCGGATGCTCGGGCCGAACGCCCCAAGGTCAAGCCGTACCGACCCGAAGACCTTGCTGCCACGATCTATCGCCAACTCGGCATCAATGGCGAAGACGAATTCCGAACTCCCGAAGGCCGCCCCGTGCCGCTCGTCAACAACGGCAAGGTGATCGATGAACTGGTCTAAGTGTTTCTGGGCGCTGACGGGGATTCTGGCACTCGAAGCCCCGCTCCTTCGCGCCGATCCGCCCGTGGGGTTGTACGTCTTTCCCGCGGGCGGCCAGCAAGGCACCACCGTGCCGGCCCACATTGGCGGGCTCCATCTCAACGAAAGCTGCCGCCTCGAACTTGTCGGCGACGGGGTCAAGGCACCGACCCGGATTCACCGCACCACCACCCCCTGGTTCGAGGGGCCCAGGCTCGCGCCGCGAGAAGGACAGCGCCAGGAGGATTATCCCCGCGCGATGGCCGCCGCGTTCACGATCGATGCGAACGCGAAGCCGGGTTCGCGCCAGCTTCTCATGCAGACGTCCCAAGGAATCACGGCCCCGCTGAGGTTCGTGGTGGGGACTTTCCCCGAGGTGATCGAGAACGAGACGAGTGCGTCCCCCACCATGGTCACGCTGCCCGTGACGGCCAACGGTCGGATCTTCCCGCACGGGAACATCGACGCCTGGAGCGTCGACCTGAAGCCAGGCGAGTCGCTGACGGCCTCCGTGGCCGCGGCGAACCTGGACTCACCCTTGCTGCCTCGCCTCGAGATTCGCAACGACTCCGGAACCGTGCTTGCCGAGAGTGACAGTGAATTGTCACCAGATCCCGTGCTACGTTTCCAGGCCCCTCGGGCCGGCCGGTACCACGTTCAAATTCGCGATGCCGGGCTCAAGGGCGGCCCGGCGTACGTCTATCGCCTCACGATGACCACCGGACCCTGGATCGCCTCGCACTTCCCACTGGGAGGCCGGCGCGGCGAAGACGTGACACTGACTCTCGACGGAACGAACATTCCTTCCGCGAAGGTCCGTGTCGCGATTCCGACCGACGCCGACAAAGAGTATGGCGTGCTTCCAGTGCCCGGCGGCAATGCCCTCTGGCTGGATGTCGACGATCTTGCCGAAGCGAACGAAGGCGAAGCCCTCGCGATTCCTGGCATCGCCAACGGCCGCATCGCCAAGCCCGGCGAGGTGGACTCCTGGACCTTCACGGCAAAGAAGGGCCAGCAACTCGCATTGGAACTGCTCGCTTCAAAGCTGGGCTCGCTGCTGCTCGGAACGCTGACCATCGTGGACGGCAGCGGCAGGAATCTCACGCGGGCCGAGCCAGGCGCCACGCCGACCACCGCGGACCCGACTCTCGACTTCGCCGTGCCCGCGGACGGCACCTATCGCATTGAAGTTCGCGACCGCTTTCGCTCCCGTGGCGGGCCCGCGTTCGCCTATCGGCTCAAGCTCCGCGAACAACCGCCCGGCTTCACGCTCACGCTCCCGGCCCCGACTCTCACCGTCCCGCGTGGCGGCAAGGCCTCCTTCAAGCTCACCATCGCCAGGAGCAACAGTTTCAAGACTCCCATCGAACTGCGTTTCGAAGGCTTGCCCAGGGGTGTCACCGGTCCGGACAAGCTGACCCTCAAGTCTAACCAGGCCCAGGTGGACCTTCCCTTCACGGCCACGGACGACGCTTCGATCACGAGCGCTACCGTGAAGATCCTTGGCATCGCTGGCGACCTCCAGAAGGAGGCCGTGTTCCCCGCCATGCTCGGCGACGCAAAGCTCGACAACCTGAGAATCGCGGTCGCAATGCCAACGCCCTTCCGCATCTACAGCGAATATTACTCCGCCCAACAGCCACGGGGCACTCGGTACGCGAAGAAGTTCCTCATCGAACGCACGGGCTTTGACGGCCCTATCGAGGTGACGCTCGCGGAGAAGCAAGCCCGGCACCTCCAGGGCGTGACCGGCCCGACGATCACAGTCCCCGCCGGGGCCACCGAGTTCACTTACGAAGTCGATCTTCCGCCCTGGATGGAGATCGGCCGCACCTGCCGCGTCTGCGTACTGGGCACGGCTCGCGTGAAGGACGCCGATGGCATCGAGCATGGCGTGACTTACTCTTCGACGGCTCAAAACGACCAGATCATCGCGGTCGTGGAACCCGGCCGGCTCGGTCTCGAACTGGAGACGCCGACCGTGCCCGTGAAACCCGGAAGCTCGCTCGTGTTGGGCCTGTCGATTCAGCGTGCGAAGGGGCTCATCGGCGCCGCATCGATCTCGGCCGTGGTGCCTGTCAGTGTGTCAGGCGTGTCGGTGGATTCCATCACGATCCCCTCCGATCGCGGCCAGGGCGAGATCACGGTTCGCTTCGCACCGACGGTTCGCGGGCCGTTCGCTCCGGTCACGATCCGGGCCGTAATCGCCACGCCCGACGGACCTGTGACGGCGGAAGAAAAGTTGATCCTGGTGCCGGTCGATTCCAAAACGCCTTGACCTCGCCAGGGCGGCCGTCGGCCGTCGGTGCGGGCTTCGGCGGAGTCCGATCGCACGACTGTCCCGATGCCGAGCACCCCGCGAGGTCGATCGGCTTGCAAGAGCCTTTCAGTTGATCACTTCCGCAATCCCGAGGCCTATCGTCGCGATCGAGCCAGGGACCACGACCTCCAGCGCCGCGGCTATTTTGTTCTTCGGTTCCTTGCCGACGATGTCGCGCATACGATAGAACTTTTACGAGACCAAATCCTCGAAGTGCTGATCGATCCACCCCCGGGGGAGAATCTGTGACCACATCCGTAGACGCGCCGCCCGCCGCGACCGACGACCTGATCCTACTGCGAATGGCGCTGCCATCCGTGAAGCCCGTGACGGGTTCGATCGTCCGCAAGGATGTCGGCAATTTGCTCCTCGGCCGGGCACTGCTACCGGAGGAGTTTACTACGCGGATTACGGATCTGGTCAACGCTGGCTTTGTGACCACGAAAGGGAAATCGATCGGGCTAACCGAAAGTGGCCGAACACGTGCGATGGCTTACCTCGGCCTCCACGAGTTCCTGCCGAAGACTAACTGGACCACGCTGAAGTCGAAACATTTCCTCGCGAAAGCACTCGGAATGAGCACAGAAGCCGCGAACCGGCTGGACACCGGGGCCAAGCTGGCGGCATTCTTTCTGAAACGAAAGTACGACCTGCCACCCGACGCGGGATCCACGGTTCCTCAGGTTCTCGAAGCGATCGTCTGCAAAAAGATCGGCCATGCCGAAATCACGAGCTTCGATGGTCTGCTCCGAGCCATTCTCAACCAACACCTCGGTGGCGAGCAACTGGACAAAGCCGGATTGATCAAGCAGTTTCCACTCTTCGAGACGGGTCTTACCTCGACGAAGGCGGAGGATGTTCGGCTGGCCCTGATTCGCGAGGGGCTTATGAACGGATCGAGGAAACCCGCCTCCGATCCGGAACCCGAACCGCCCGCGGAGTTCGATCTCGCCGCGTTCGCGGCAACGGTGAAGGCGATCGCTCGCACGAGCCCTGAAGAGGATCGTTTTTACGAGAACAAGGCGTACATCTCCGCCGTGTGGCGAGCCAGCCAACGCGAGGATGGCTTCCCGCGGCTGGCTCTGGCGGATTTCAAGCAGCACTTGATCGAAGCCAACGGGGCGGGTCTTCTGCGCCTGAGCCGGGCGGACCTCGTGCAGGCGATGCCGCCGGCGCTCGTGGCGGACTCCGAAACGGAATACCTGAACGCGACCTTCCACTTCGTGCTGATCGAGGAGGGCCGCCCATGAGCGTCGCCGTTGCTGCCCCATCGACCACGACGTCGACGCCTCGTGACGCGAGGTTAGCCGTGTTCTGCTCCAACAGCTCGCCGGAGGTGTTCCACTCGGTCGCCACGCCGACGGAGATCTGGCGTGCCGATCCGTTCGACGTGGAGACGATCCATCTGCCGAGCCGGGAGGCATTCGAGCGATTGCTGCATCGTGGAGCGCGTGTTCCCGCCCCGCCAGGTGGCGCCGTGCTCGTGCTCCTGGGTGATGCCGGCAGCGGCAAGACGCACCTGATGCGGGCCTTCCGAACCCGCGCCCACGGCCAGGGGCTTGGCTACTGCGGCTATATGCAGATGAACACGGAGGCCTCGAACTACCCGCGGTACATGCTGCAAAACCTCATCGATGGCCTGGAACTGCCCTACGCGCCGGAAGGGCCTTCGCGAACGGGGCTGACGCGGCTCTCCGCCGCACTCTTGGAAATGGTGCCGGGGCTGGAGGCCTCTGGCCTGGCGGCGTTCCGCGAAGGATCTGGCGATGCCACGGAACTCATCGAAGAGTATGCCGACCGATTGAAGTCGAAGCAACGTTTCCGAGCATGCGATCTGAAGCTTCTTCGCGTGATGCTTCACATTCAGCGCGACGACCCTCGCGTGAAGCCACGAGCGCTCATGTGGCTGCGCTGCGAGGAGATGACGGAGCGAGATCGCGGCTGGATCGGCGGCCTCCCCGCACGCACGGACGACGCTCACCCGCTGGAGATGCTTCGCCAACTCGCCCAACTAACGGACGCCGTCCATGGCGCGCCGTTGGTACTGCTCGTCGATCAACTCGAAGACATGGCAAACCACTCGGCTCCGATCGAGCGCTTCCGCAAGGTCGTCGATGCGGTGACATCGTTCACCGACCAGGTGGCGAACGCCGTCGTCGTGATGGCGTGCCTGGAGGACTATTACCGGGAAAACGAGAAGAACCTCACGAAGGCGAAAGTGGATCGACTTTCCCGTGATCCCGAGCCAATCATTTTGAACAGCACAAGGACGCTGGACGAAATCCGATCGATGGTCGTTCGTCGGCTGGCCCACTTGTACGCTTCCGCCGATTTCGAGGTCGAGGCTTTAGAGCTTGATCCATACCGCGAGGAACACCTGCAACCGCTTCAGGGCATGAAGTCTCGCGATGTCCTCGACTTCCTTCGTAGGCATCATCAAGGCGCGATTTCCCGAGGCTGGTCCGAACCCGTTTTCCCGGCGAAGCCTGGCGGTCATGAAACGAAACCCGATCCAGTGATCAGCGCACTTCCTTCCGATCTGGCCCAGCTCTGGAACGACTTCCACTCGTCCCACAAGGCGTCCGTACCGGACGAGGAAAACGATCTGACTGCGATCCTGGCCCGTGCGATCGCGGCGTGCTCGGCGGAGTTGCCCGAGGGTGTTCACTTCGGCGAGCCGCGGCCCGATGGGCGATACATCGAGGTGGAAACGCACAAGTCGGGCAACGCCGTGGAGAAACTCCTGGTCGCGATCTGCAATCGCCCGGCCCAGGGAACGGGGCTGAAGAAGCAGCTGGACGATGTCGAGAAGCGACTTGGCGATTTCCCCGTGGCGATCGTGCGGACGATCGATTTCCCGAAGTCAGGGAACGCGATCAAGCAGATCACGGGGTGGCTCAAGAAGGACGGCCGGCGCGTGGTCGTCGAGAACGCGGAGTGGCGGCGGATGTTGGCGTTCGAGGTGTTCGCGGAGACGCATCGCTTGCGGGCCGAGTTCGCCGCGTGGCAGCGGAGCGCTCGACCACTGGGCGAGTTGAAGTCGCTTCAGGAGATCCTGCGGCTGAAGTCTTTGAGTGTCATTACGAGCGCCGCCGCGAGGCCAGAGGTTGTGCCGAGCCGAGCCACCACCACGGGTGAGCTTGCGCCCAAAACTGACTCCACTCCTTCGGTCGTTAGCGCACTGCCATCGCCATCGACCTACACGCTTCGCCTCGGGCAAACGACAGGTCGGCTGCCAGCGCCGGTTGACTTTGATCCCATGGAGTTCACCCGCCACGCGGCCTTCCTGGGTGGCAGCGGCAGCGGCAAGACCACGGCGGCCCTCAACCTCATCGAACAGCTTCTCGCCCACGGCGTCCCTGCGGTGCTTCTTGATCGCAAGGGAGACCTGTGCCGTTACGCCGACCCCGCGGCATGGAACCGGCCACTCGATGAGCCGGCACGAGATACGTCCCGCCGTTCCCTCCGTGATCGACTCGATGTCGCCCTGTACACGCCCGGCGAGCCTCGCGGCCGGCCGTTGGCGCTGCCCGTGCTCCCGCCTGGCTTTGCCGACATGCCCGAGGCCGACCGCGAGCAGTTCGCTCAGTACGCCGCCGCGGCGCTTGGCAGCATGATGGCCATGAAGGGCAACGATGCCGACCGCCAGCAGCACGCGATCCTGGCCAAGGCGATCGAGGTGCTCGCGGATGTTCCGGGAGCGGAGGTCACGATCCCGGAGCTTCGCCAACTGATCGTCGATCAGGATGCCAGCCTTCTCGCAGCCGTCGGCGGGTTCGAGAGTCGCGTCTATCAGAAGCTCGCCGACCGGTTGCTCACGCTATGGCTTAACAACAGACCGCTGCTCCTCGGCGAGGAAGTCCTGGACATTGAAGCTCTGCTTGGCACTGGTCCTCACTCGCGAGCCGGGCGGACAAGGCTCTCGATCATCAGCACCCGCTTCCTGACCGACCCCGCGAAGCTCGATTTCTGGGTCGCGCAACTTCTCGTCGCCATCGGCCGCTGGTGCGGCAAGGCCCCGGCGATCCACCTTCAGGCGGTGTTCCTCTTCGATGAAGCGGACATTTACCTGCCCGCCGTGAGGCAGCCAGCAACGAAGGCGCCGATGGAAAATCTCCTCCGACGCGCCCGCTCCGCCGGCGTTGGCGTCTTCCTCGCCACACAGAGCCCTGGCGACTTCGACTACAAGTGCAAAGAGAACGTGGGCACCTGGCTCATCGGCAGGGTGAAAGAACCGCGAGCCCTGGAGAAGCTTCGCCCCATGCTCGCCCCCGGCCGACCCGACGCCGCCGACAAGCTCGCCGGGCAAATGGCTGGCGAGTTCCATCTCGTTCGCTCCTCTGAAGTCGCCGCGGTGCGTTCCGAGGAGTCTTTCATGCGCACCGAGCAGTTGTCGGAAGAAAAGATCGTCGAACTCGCTCGATCCGCAGGCCGCTTCCAGGCCTGAGGCGATCCGAAGAATGAAACTTACCACAGAGTCACAGAGTTCAGAGTGAGAGAATGAAGGGGTTCAGAGAAAGGATCCTCAAGCGATCTGGCGCCATTCGATGGCGTTATCTCTGTCGAACTCCCCACCCTGCTTCTTTCTTCCTCTCTCCGATCTCTGTGTCCTCTGTGACTCTGTAGTAAATCTCTTTCTGGCTATCGCCTAACGAACAGACTTCGTTCACGGTGATGCAGCCGAGGACTCTCGCGGACGGTTGGCAGCCATCGCTGACGGCGGACTTGAAGCGATCGGAAGGCGCTCGATCAAGCCGTTATCTCGAGGTCGCGGCGACCACTGTCTGCGACGTCGAAGTCGCCAGCCACCTGGCCGGAGCGGTCGGTGTGCGATGTCAGGGAGCCTTGTCTCTGCTTCTGTTTCGCCCTACTCTCTCCCCATTGCCTCACCCCGCCCGGCAGCCTCCTCTGCGGAGTCATCCCTTGGCCAGTCCTTCTGCCCCGGTTGTGGGCCCGCTTTCTCCCATCACTCGCGTCCTCGTCCTCGCCGTCGCTTCCATCGGCTTCCTGTTCGACACCTACGAACTACTGATGTTCCCGGTGATCGGATCGGACGCACTGTCCGAGCTTTTGTTCCGCCGAGGCTTCGCGGAGTTGTCCCAGCCCGAGCAAGCCCAGGTCCGCCTTTGGTCCGGGCGCATGCTCTGGATCGCGGCCCTGGCCGGCGGCATCTTCGGCCTTCTCGGCGGCTGGCTCATCGACCGCCTCGGCCGCAAGACCATCATGATCGCCAGCATCCTGGCGTACTCCGTCTCGCCCGTCGCCGCGGCCTTCAGCACGGAGCTCTGGCAACTCGTCCTCTTCCGATCCACGACGTTCATCGGCGTCTGTGTCGAACTCGTGGCGGCCGTCACCTGGCTTGCGGAACTCTTCGAGGACAAGCGGACCCGCGAACAGGCCATCGCCTGGACGCTCGCCACCGCCTCGCTTGGCGGGATCTTGGTCACCGAGGTGTACAACCTGATCCTCGAAGCGTCGAAGACGCCCGGCACGCTTCCCGACATTTCCTGGCCGGTGGGCCACGATCCCGCGAACGTGGCCTGGCGGTTCACGCTGCTCACGGGCCTGATTCCGGGTGCACTCATCCTCGTGCTCTTGCCGTTCGTTCCCGAATCGCGAGTGTGGGCGGAGAAGAAGCGGGCGGGCACCCTCCGCCGGCCGAAGTTCTCCGAACTCTTCGCGCCGGAGCTTCGGCGGACCACGATCGTCACCACGCTGCTCTCCGCCTGCGGGTACGCGGCTGCGTTCGGAGCGCTGCAACTCACGCCGCTCCAGATTGCGCCCGGATTGCCGGACATCGTTGCGAAGCAGCAGGCCGCTCCAGGCCTCGTGAAGGAGGCGGCCGCGAAGCTGGCAGCCACGAAGGAAGGCACGCCCGAACGCGCCGCGGCCGAGAAGGGCCTGGCCCAGGCGAAGCTCGCCGTGCCGCAGGCGATCAAGGAACGCCGGGGGAACATCCAGCGCTGGCAGGAACTCGGCGGGCTCACGGGGCGAATCGCTCTCGCAGTGCTGCTAATGTTCCTTCCCAGCCGGCTGTTGCTGCGGGTCTTCCTCATCCCTGGCATCGTGCTCTTCCCGCTGACGTACCTGAATCTGGTCACCGGGGAATACGCCATCTTCGCGACGGCGATCTTCTTCTGCGGCCTGCTCACCGTGGCCCAGTTCAGCTTCATCAGCGAGTTCCTGCCAAAGGTCTTCCCGGTCCACCTTCGCGGCACCGGCGGCAGCTTCGCGACGAACGTCGGCGGCCGAATGTTCGGCACCATGGCCGCGACGCTCAACACGGAGTTTCTGTCGCCAATGTTCACCGGAGCCGCGTCGGACGCCCTTCGTGTGGCCACCGCGGCCGCAGTCATCGGCGGAACCGTCTACCTCCTGGCGTTCGTGCTGTCGTTCTTCCTGCCCGAACCGAAGGTGGAAGACAAGGCATAGATCGCGGAAGCGATGTGGTTAGACCGACCACCTGGCGAGCGTGGGGCGTAAGCCCCGCGCGTGCTGGCCTGGCAGACAGTTCCGACATTGAAGTTCACCGCTTCCAAAGTGCTGCGCGGCTGGATAATGGATCACTCCACCACCGCGTCGCTTGGCACCCAGCCCCCGAGCCCGCTGGCGAGTTCGACGTGCAGCCAGCCGCCGCGTTCGCCGACGATTCGCACCTCCACGCCGCGAGGCAGCGCGGCCTCGATTCGCAAAGCGAAGCTCGCAGCATTGCCCGTTCGCAGCACCACATCCTCGGCGAGGACGGCGAAGCGATCCCCACGTTCATGATCCACTTCGCGATGATCTCGCCACCACAGGCCGGCGAAGCCGATCAGGACGGCGAGACTGATCGCAGCCATTGCCAGCCACTTCCGTTCACGTGTCATGAGGTAGCGAGTGGCCGTGAGGCACGCGAGCAACCAGAGCGCTCCTCCCACGATCGTGGCCTGAAGCGGCGAGAGCACGGTCGCCAGAGACGTCGTAGCTCGCGGCCGACAAAGCACCTCAAGTTCACCGCCCACTGGAAATGCCACGTCCGCTCGAGCACTGGCGAGGGCCTGCTGCAAATCGCGATCGGCTGGCGTGGCCGCAAGCCCCTGGCGAAGAGCAAGGATCGCACCGGGCAGATCCCCCGCGAGGCGATGAGCCCGGGCCCGATTGAGGGCGACCGCCGGGAAACGCGAATCAAGTCGATCGAACGCAGCCGCGGACTTGGCGAACTCGGGTCGAGCCAGCGCCGCGTTGCCGCGAAGCTCGACGCCCTTGTGGAAGTGCTCGACGGCGTTCCATACATCCGGACCTGGCGGACTGCAGACCGCGAGGCTCGTGAGGAGAAGGAGCGTCATGCTTGCTCCCATTCTGCGAGGAGCCTCAACGCATCGGTCGCAAGCCTCGTGTCTTCGTGATGGGCGAAGCGGACTTCGTCACATCGGCGGAGGAATCGCACCGCATCGTCGCTCATTGCGGGAAGTCGAGATCCACCTTCCGGAGCCATCGCGGCTTCAACCTCTCCGGGGGTGACAGCTTCTTCGGGCCATTCCCAGCGATCGTGGAGATAGCCGCGGATCGCCGTTGCGAGATCGCGTGCCGGATCGTCACTTCGCTCCGCGGCCTCGATGGCTCGCAGGGCTCGCCTGGCCGCACGATGTCGGCGAAGCTTCATCGACATCGCCGCATCGGGACAGGTCCGCCGCCAGAGAATGTACCACGCCAGGCTGACGAGCGGGCCGAGCATCGCCAGCAGAATCCACCCCAGCTTTGACACCTCGCCACTGGGCCTTTCCAACTCCTCCAACCGCGGCAGCGTGAACAATTCCTCCGGCCCTTCCAGCGGCACGATCGCAGGCGGGGCCACGATCGGAGCGTGAACCGTGATCGACAGGCCCTTCTGCGTCAGCGTCGTGTTCGGTCGATCCTGCGGCGTGAGATACGAGTACACCAGCCGCGGAATCTCGACACTGCCGCTCTCGCGCGAACGCAAGCGATAGACGAACTTCACCGCCGGGGCGTTCGGCGTCGGCGGATCGCCAGGCACATCCGTGATCTGGAATCGCTGACGGAAGTCGTCAAGCTTGCGAAGGTCCGGCCGTGTGACCTGCTGCGGATTGAAGGCATTCCGAATCGTGAGCGTGAGAGTCACGTCTTCGCCCAGCGTGATCTCGGTCGGTTCCAGTGCGAAGTCGACCTTCACCGCGAGGCCGCGCACCGGCGGCTGGGCCAGTGCCGGCGAGGCGAGAAGCACCAGAATCGAGAGCGTTCGCAGCATGTCGCCATGATACTCGAAGCCGCCCGTCGGTGGCGAATGCGGGGCTTTCCCATAGGATTCCCTCGCGCCCCTCTCCTGCGGAGTTTGCCATGAGGCTCTGTCGTTTCGGAACGGAAGACATGCCCCGCGTGGGCCTGTATAGCGAGCAAGGAATCGTACCTCTCGCCGGGGCCGCGGGCGCCGCAGGGATCGATACCCCTGTGATGCAGAGCCCGCATCTCCTCGATTTCCTGCCCGCGGGTGCTGGCTTCGAGGCCGCTCGCGAAGCCGCCGCGTGGGTCTTGAAGAACTTTGACGCTCTGCCCGCGAACCTGAAACTCGATCCCACGAAGACCTCGGTCCTGGTGCCGGTGCCGTCGCCGCGGAAGATCTTCCTGCTGGCGGGGAACTATGCCGAGCACATCCGCGAGGGCGGCGGCATCGCCGAGGAACGGCAGAACACGTTCCCTTACGTCTTCATGAAGCCGTCGACCACGCTGACGAATCCCGGAGCCGCGATCAAGATCCCGAAGGCCGCCCCGGATGCGGTGGACTGGGAACTCGAACTCGGCGTCATCATCGGCCGCACCGTGAAGGCCGTGAGCGAGGAGAAAGCGCTGGAGGCCGTCGCGGGTTACACGGTCATCAACGACATCTCGCAGCGGAAGTACACGCCGAACCCCAACCGCAAGCCTCGGGACAAGGACAAGTTCTTCGACTGGCTCCACGGCAAGTGGTTCGACACCTTCTGCCCCGTCGGCCCGTGCGTGCTCTCCGCGGACGACCTGCCGGACCCGCAGACGCTGAAGATGACGCTGAAGCTCAACGGCGAAGTGCGACAGGACTCGACCACCGGGGCGATGATCTTCCCCGTGGCGTCTCTGATCGCGTTCATCTCGCAGATGGCGACGCTCGAGCCCGGCGACATCATCTGCACCGGCACCCCCGCGGGCGTCGGCCACACGACGAACACCTTCCTCAAGCCCGGCGACGTGATGACGGGCTACATCGAGAAGATCGGCACCCTCGTGACGCCCGTCGCGGCGGAGTGAGGCACAACCGCGACGCGGCTAAGCCTTGAACTCGACACGTCGGCCCGACTCCGACGAGTGATACACCGCGTCCAACAGCTTGAGCAACGCCAGCGAACTCGCCACGGTATTGCGGCTGCGATTGGGTTTGCCCCGTGCCTCGTCCAGCCAGTCCTGGATCAATCGAACGCCTCGAATGCCACCGTAGCCCTTGGTGGCATCGGCGGGCTGTATGAAGGTCTCTTCCATCGCATGGAACTGCGGCTGCGGGCCGTGAATCTCCAGGACGCCGCTGGTGCCGGGGCGGTTCGCGTCCCAGTGAACCCAGCGTTGTGAGCCGCGGAACGCCCACCGGCTCTCGCCCGTCCACCGCGGCAGCCAGTACCCGCCCATGATCGTCACGAGCGAGCCGCCGGCCAGTTCGAGGATGATCGTGCCGCCGTCTTCAACCTCGACTTCCGCCGCACCGAAGCGACCCACCTTCGCCGTGACAGCCACGATCTCATCGCCCGTGAGGAATGGCACGAGGTCCAGGAAGTGGCAGCCAAGCCAGTTGAAGAAGCCCCGCCCACTCGCGGCTTTGTCGAAGAGATAGTGCGTTGGCCCACGCCGATTCACGTCGCTGGTGAAAAGGCTCGCCTCGATGCTGACGAGCTTGCCGAACCGGCCGTCCGCGATCATCGCCTGCACTCGCTCCGCGATGGGATCGTACCGCCACAGGTATCCTGTTTGAAAGGCAACGCCGTTCTCAACGATCGCCTTCGCAGCCGGGGCGAAGTCGGCCTCGCAACCGCCGCCGGGCTTCTCCATGAGGATGTGCTTGCCCGCCTTCGCCAGTGCCTCCACCACCGCGGGCGTCTCGGCATTCGGCAGGCTGATCATGGCGCCATCGAACTCGCCGTGGGCGATCAGGTCCGCGACATCCTCGTATCGTGCGGCGCCGGCATGTCGCTCCTCAAGGCTCGCGACCGTGCCGCCAAACGCGGGGACGAGAGCGGTAATTTCCACCTCGCTGCCGAAGTTCGGAAGCAATTCGCGCCAGCCCGCCCCGTGCGGGTGATCGACGCCGATGTACGCGATGCGGAAAGTGGACATAGGAATGACCGGGTGACAGGGTGACAGGGTGACAGGGTGATAGGGTGACAGGGTGACAGGGTGAGAGTGTCTTGGTTCAGCCTGAAATGGAAGATGCTTTGGCGAGGCG
>Ga0105049_10006337_pt1 | contig 13784 bp, 14 predicted proteins | sample MAT06_FD_78087 | JGI IMG/M metagenome (GOLD analysis project Ga0105049, IMG submission 78087) | Freshwater microbial communities from Lake Fryxell liftoff mats and glacier meltwater in Antarctica - MAT-06 | ecosystem: Environmental > Aquatic > Freshwater > Ice > Liftoff microbial mat | place...
ATAGAAACAGAATAAAATAAATAGGGAGGCATGAAGACGTGAAGAAAAACAGGAAAATACCCCTCGAAACGTGGATGTAGGGGTGGATTAGGCGCTTGTCAATCGTTCGTTAACATGAAAGTTACCGCGCCGAATATCCACCCATTTGCCGCCAACGGTCATTTCTCCCTTTATTACCGACCGTTTTTCAACCTGAGCAGTTACGAAAATAGTTTGTAATAAAGCAACAAGTAACTACTCAGCCATCACGACTTTTCGGCTCATAACGGTTGACAATAGACCACTTTGTAGTGGATTTTGGTCGCGATCTTCGTATTTATTCACCTATCCATGGGATTAAGCTCAAAATGCGTGAATTTGAACCTAAGAAACACATAATGAACCCTATAAGGCTGTGGCAAAATGCGGTCTGCACGGGTAGGTGAATAAATACGTGACCACGGTTTATCTGGCTGTATAAGGGCTTCTAAAGTGTTTTACGGGTCATATTTGTTTCATTTTTGTTTCATGCGTTCACCCTGGCTTCGCAGGTGGCTCACCCTGACTTTCCAGAAACCCTCTAATATACAGATCATATGTCGCGCTGCAGGAAGCCGACATCATCTGACCGATTGTCAGGCTGATCATCTGGGTGTTTGCCATCATCTGCAAGCCTGTCGCGTTGCCATAATGTAACCTGTCGCCTCACACCTCGAATAGCACCGACCAGATCACGCGCCCCGCCGGACGTTCCCCACGGGCAACGCTGTCCGTGAACACGTCCAGCACGCCATCTACGAGTGGACACGCCATCCCCGCAGACCATGCGGTTACCACAGGCTGCAATGCAAACGCCACCGCCGATGCCGATGCCGGATGCAGTGGCAGTGTGAAACTTCTGCCGACAGAGATCAACGATTTTGTCATCGTCTGCGCGGTTTTCGCGTCCATCGCCATAAAGCAGATTGCTTTGCTCGGCTCGGTTTCTTTCACCCGCGTATACCCGACGATCACGCCGTCTTTTAGCCACACCACACTATCGATTAGACGATTGGGACTTACCCAGTCGAAAACCGACTCACCCGGACGAATCGCGAAATCGACCGCCCCTTCTTCATGTTCCCACAATGCCATTAACGCCGGAATATCCGCTTCACTCGGCGCGCGGGTTTGCAGATGCCTAGAAGACACCTTTTTCAGCATCTCTTGGGTAATCTCGACGTGGGACTCGCCGTGCTGATGCGTCCGATAGCCGAAACGCGGATAATATGTATCATGACCAAGCAGAAAACTCATCACGTACCCACGTTCCCGCGCAAGCGCATGACCCGCCTCAATCAGCGCCCCGCCAATTCCCTGCTTCTGCATGTCCGGCGCGACCGCGATCGGACCTAGACTCACCGCCGGAATCGTCTCGCCCATCAGCCGCATTTGCTGACGCAGAAACAGCGCATGACCAATCACATGACCATCACGTTCCGCCACCAGTGACAGCGCCGGATCATAGCTACTAAGTTGTCGCGCCAGCGCCACGATCTGCGGCTCGACCAGATCGCCGAACGCACACCAATTAAGTTCCGCAATCGCCTGTGTGTCAGCGATGCTTTCCGAGCGTATAGTAAATGTTTCAGCCATCGTCTGGTATATCCTTTCGTTATATACAGAACTTTGCAATGCAACTAATCACATCAGTTAACCCTAAGCCGATTGTCGTCCAGCGAAACATACTGTACCAGTTCATGCATGGGTGGATGTATGTTCATCGTTGTTTCCTTTCAGGGTGTATCCCCACCAAACTGTGCCAATCGTGCCGATACATCAACGTTCAGCGCCACCTGTTCGACTTCCCAAGTTGCCCAAGGGGTATCCTGTTTCCACTGCGTTTGTGATCGGACGGGTATGAGTAGTCCGTCCACCGTGTCCCATTCGAGGATGCGGTTAAACCATCGCCAGCGTTCGGATTGTTCTTCGCCCTGGTATCGCATGGTCTCGATCTCGGTTATAAGCCCAGTATCGGCATCAAAGCGCACGGTAAAGGCTTCTTGGTCATCAAGCCCGGGTAGGTATAAATGAGCTGTTGTGTCGTCTATCCCTTGCCAGCGCACGCGCGGGTCAGTCAGCGCAATCGACGGTACCCATCCTAGTAATTCGCCCCAATACCCCTGAATGCCAGCGCGGTTGGTATGCGGCGCATCCTCCACCTTGCCCAAGAGCGAAAGGTCGAGGGTGACGTGACCTTCCAGATTGCGTTCATGGATTCGCATAAACGTCAGATTGAACCAGGTGACTTGAATGTCATGGTAGTGGCTGCTGCGCGCAGCAGCATAGTAGAAGCGGAAGCGCGTGGGCATCGGCATCCCTGCTGGCGCTAGCTGCGCTCGCCCTAATACCATCGCCGACTGTACATCAGGCAGGCTGTCACCAAAGACGGCACGAGCGAATCGTTCAACCGGGGCCGGCAGCCCCAGCGGGATAGGGATCACGCCGGGAGCAGTGCCCAGATCGACAGCCGGAAAACTAGACGCTTTGACCTGTAAGCCGAGCCAACCGCCTACCAACAGCAGGACAAGAAGCGGTACTGTGACAACTATGATAAGGATTACCATACGCATACTGTACCTTTTGCATAAGCACGAATGATGGGCTGTGGACAGGTCGCCGTGATGTCAAAATCTAGGTAGGTGGTCACATCCGCATCGAGGTCAATCAACCTCTGTTCGACCAACTGCGTGATGGCAACCGCCGTGAAGGTCTTGCCCGCTGATCCGATATAGATGACGTTGCTTGTGGCATCCATCGGCTTATGTTCCCCAAGATTGGCAAAGCCATACCCCGCGAGATGAACGGGCGCGCCGTTTTCCACCCCGGCGACCATCGCCCCGGCGATGTTGTACTCGCTCAGATAAGTCGGGATCTGTGTGTCGAAATAGCCGGGGAAAGTGCTGGTATCTGGCGCCGGCGGCAACGTCTGCGCCAGCACGGTGTTGACCATCACATCGACGAAGTGCGCCGGCTCATCCCACAACGGCGTATGCGCCGAATCTTCGAACCAGATTAGCTCTTTGTGCGGCGCTTGCAGCAACGCGAAGTATTCCTCTGTGAGCGGATTAACCGCATTCAGATCGTAGCGTCCCTTGATCATGTACACGGGCACATCCAGGTTGGTCGCCTGTGTGCGGAAATCCACGTCATAAATCTGCGGATAGACTGTCGTAAACGTGCGCGCTAACCCCAGCAGCCAGTAAATCTTATCCAGCAGACCGTACTCCTGCGCTGCAAGCGAGTCCAGCATCAGGTTGTGACCCGTGCCTTCGCCGTGCGCATTGGCATTCATGTAGTCGTTGATGACACTGTTCATGGGCATGAAACTGCCTATCAAGACATCGCCGGGATAAGGCGGCTCGCCGACCTGACGCAGATTTTCGACGGTGTTTGTTCGACCCTGCTCGGTCGCCAACCGGACGGCGTTCTCATACATCAACTGGTCGTTTTCGACGACAGCGACCATCTGCCCGGTCGTGATCAGCGCGTGGAAAAGATCAGGAGACTGCTGCACGATCCCGACACCAAGAACGCTGCCCCACGACTCGCCCAGCAAGTAGATTTTCTCCTCGCCGAAGCGCTCGCGCAGATACAGGGTCAGCGCATACGCATCGGCAACGTAGCGTTCTGGTGTTAGTGCATCGAAAGGAAGCGCGTTGTAGGATTTGCCTGTGCCCGGTTGATCCCAATTGACGACGACGAAGTGTTCTTCAAGCGCGCCAAGGTAACGCCGCGTCATAACCAGTTCACTGCCGCCAGGTCCGCCCGCTAAAAACAGCAGCACTGGATTGTTGACACTGTTGCCACGAATGGTCACCCACTGCTGGCTACTGTTGAGTTCGATCGGTTCCAGCGTGGCGATACTGCCAGGAATGATGCGGCCATTTTCGTCGGTGATGGGTGGTGTCGAGGCGAACTCTTGTGACAGGACAACAGCCAGCACAGCGACGGCAATCCAACCCGCTGAAGCGCCTGCCAGCGCGAACGCTGTGCGCCCAAAGCGCAGCAATGCGAAGATGATGCCAACATACGCGAGTACCAGCAGTGTCGAGAGCCAGGCTGGAACCGCGCTGATGAAAAACAGCAGCGCGACTGGCAGCGCACTGATGAACACTACGAAAACCGTGAACAGCGTGAGCAACCCTATTCCCAAGCCGTGTAGTATGCTATGACGGTGCGTTATTGGAGTGTTTTCTCCGGTCAGTGTCGAATGATTCAGTGTTTTGATTCCCATGATGTTCTCCTCTAAAAGTCGATTGTTTCGATAGTGCTCTGCCCGTCTTCACTCAGAATATGAAGACGGATTGGCTGTACACATACAGCGCTTTGCCACTCGTGTGGCGCAGTAGCATTGCCTGCTGTTAGGCTCCGTCCGTGCAACCTCCATGTTGGCGAGAGTACGACCAGATCAGCCTGCGTTTCTAGGTTGAACAGATGATCGGAATGGCGCGGGATAAATAGATGTAGTTGCAGATCCCGCGTCTCATAGGGCACGATGCTGATCTGTGGTCCTGCCTGCCCAAAGGTCGCCAGTGTTGCGGCATCATACCGGTTGAGCAGTTCTTCTACACGCTGCTTGAGATACGTATTCATTACACCTATTCCTGTTATGGCACAGTCGGTGCTGTCACCACAGTCGGTGTGAGATCGTCAGCGTGATCAAGCGAGACAGCCTCGCCTTGCTGCGCTGGGGCATAATCGGGCAAATTGACCTCCATGTGCCGGACTGACGGGAGCGCGTACATCATGATGGTCAGTAGGATGGTGATTCCCCCAGCAAGGACGATCATCAAACCCATACCAGCACCCACTCCCTCACCGACTAACGGTGCTACGGCCTTCCATCCTGCTTGAGCAACTGCAGGTTCAAAGACGCTATCTGCCAGCGGACCTACCAGTAAGTACGCGATGGGTGTCAGCAGCATGGATAGCTGTCCGTTGACAGCAAACACGCGCCCCTGGAGATCAGGTGGAACTTTGGTCTGCATCATCGACATAAAGGGCGCAGTCATAATAGGCAGGGGTATCATTAGTAGGAATGCTGCCACCGCCAGGGTCAAAGCAGACTGTGCCATGCCCATCAACATCAGGCAGACTCCCGCCATGATGAGCGCAGGCATCATGGTGTGAATGCGGGGGCGAGTGCCACCCCAGACTCCTATAATCACAGCGCCAACAATCGTACTCAGGTTAAATAGGCTCAAGATGATGCCCAATGCCGCTTCACTGCCGGTACGCGCCAGAACATAAGGTGTCAACAAGGTTATGACACCGACAACAAGAAAGTTCGCCACCGTCGTGAACAGGATCAAGGTGAACAATGTACGGCGTGACCATAGATAATGCAGCCCGCCCAAGGATTCCTGTTTTCACGACTCTCAGTGGATAGAGGCGATGAAAGCCTCGACCACTGCTTCATCCCACTGCGCGACAGGCTGATTGATCACCAGCAGCACCGTACCTTCGCGACCCTGAAAGACCAGATTCAGACTGCGGTAGCGTTGTCCTTCTCCATTCGTTCTATCGCTGATCGTCAGCGGTGCAAGATGGTCGCGGACACTCCGCTCATCGGTGAGGACGAGCATCTCATTGCTCCATGTCGTGGTTGTGCGTTCATTCGCCACATAGCCTGCAACAGCTTGTTCATCGGGAATCACTCCAGGCGGCGCTTGCATGAAAACCAAATGCCCGTTCCCGTCGTCAGATTTATAGGCGGCGATGGTGTAACCTAGCACATCCACTGCATAATCCGTTTGATACCCTTGCGGCAGGTCAAAATCTGCGATCTGGCGGACAACGATGTTGACACGATCCGTGTTCGTCAGGCGCTGCACAAGTGCCACTGTCAAGGCGCATCCGACGATCATAACCAGCCCTAAGCCGATCAATATCTTCTGAGTCATTACATATTCTCCTTAATCATTTGCTGCGGTTGTGTAGACCGATTGAACAGCTTCGGCAGGAACATCCCCGTGCACGTTTTATCGACATGGTAGGCATCACCAAATTCTGCTTCCATATCGCCTTCTTCACGCTGCGCCAGTCGGTAGTAGACGATGGCCAATATCGGCCACATAACCATTGGTTGAAGTGGGTAGATGCAGGGTCGCTCATAAGGTTTACTCCGGTTTTATCCGATAACCAACTATCCTCACGATAGTCGTAAACCACCGGGAGCTGTCATCAACCAGAAGTTAGATTTGGGACAGTTAGTCGGAAAGGATGTTCAGGCTGCGGGCTGTAGCGACTGCCTCGGTACGATTTTGAGCGTTCAGCTTGTTCATGATGTGGTGAATATGGCTTTTGACCGTGCCAATGCTGACGACAAGTGTATCCGCAATATCCTGATTGCTTGCGCCCAGCGCGATGTGTTTCAGGACTTCAATTTCACGCTCGGTCAGCGTGTCAGCGGGATGCTGCTGTGTGTGGTCGGTTCGGGCGGCAATCTCCAGCAGGGATGTTACGTATTCTGGGATAATGCTGCGTTCGAGGGCATGTTGCAGAAGTTTGATCATGGGCTGACCCGCGGTGAGGAACAGGCGCACAAAGCCATGCGGGTAGGCAAGCACCAGCGAGCGTTGGAGGGCGTTCAGTGCCGCGTCCATTTCGCCCAGAGCCTGATGGATCAGCGCTCGCAGCAGCTCGCCCATGATAATCGTGCTGACTCGTCCGGCAGGCTGCGCATCGGCGATAAGCTGCGCCAGTAAAACCTGTGTCCGTTCGTATTCCCGTTGTTCCAGCCAGACACGCGCCAGAGTGAGGTTTTCGTAGTCCTGGTGGTAAGTTACTTTTGCCATCTGCTCATACTGTATCGCCCAATCGACGGCAGCCTGCACCTGACCGGATCGCAGCATTAGCCGCGCTTCTGCGGCACCAATGAATGAGAACATCATGGTGCTTCGATACCCGCGCACACGAGCGTGCGATGCGTTGATACAGGCTTCGGCTTCGGCGATTTTTCCGCACGACATTAGCATATCTGCCAGAATCACGTTGCCATACCACAATACATCGGGGATATTAAACCGGCGAGCCAGCGCAATCGCGTTACGCAGCATGACTTCCGCTTCAACAGGCTGGTTGTGCTGGAAAAGCGCCTGTGCCAGCGGCAGCATAATCATACTCAAAGGACCAATTGGGGTCGTGTACTGTGCTAGCAGCGTTTCGCAGCGCTCGCGCACGTCTTCCAGTTCTCCTGCCATCAGATCAATTTGTGCCAGATAATAATTCGCATCCAGCATCAAATAGTGATGCTGGATATTCTGTGCCAATTCAAGCGCCTTCACATAAGCACCCCGTGCCAACGGGACATCACCACGCAGGTAGTACAAAAAGGCTTCGGTGTTGGCAATACGGACCTGATCCAGATCACCAACCGTGTCGCGCAGCGCATTCGCCTGCTCGACCCATACCTGAGCCATACTAAGGTCGCCTCGATAAGCAGCTAAAGTCGCCTGATAGTTCGCCGCAATCGCCTTGAGCGCCTGGCGTTCCTGAATGTCCCTTCCGTTCTCGCCGAGGGTTTCAGTGGCAAAACGAATATACACTTCAGATCGCTCAAGATCGCCAGTGAGATATAAAGACCGCGAGAAATACAGGCACAGGCGCGGATACTGCTTTAGGATACTTTCTGGAAAAAGCGGCAACCACCCCAAGATAGTCATGATTTCCCCAAGTGACGTGAGCCTTTCCCAAGCATGGGCTTCAATTAACCAGGCAGCATAGGAAATATCACCAGCCGCCAGTGCATGTTGAACCGCTTCGACCCAATCGCCATGCCCTTCATACCATTCAGCGGCGGTGTGATGCAATTCATAGAACCGTGCCGAATTCTCCAACTGAAGCCGCTGCCGCAAAAAATCTTCAGCCAGATGATAATACCGATAAATGGGCTGCGATTCTGACAGCGGGATTAGGAACAGGTTGCCCTGTACCAGTCGGTTCAGGATCAAGGGAGCAGCACAATTGCCTGTGAGCACGCCACAAAGCTCAGGAGTCAATTGGTTGAGCACACAGGTGTCAAGCAAAAATTCGCGGGTCGCTTCAGGTTGTTGTGCAAATACCTCATCAGCAAAATAATCGAAAATGTGCTGCTGGGTCGTGGAATAACGATTGAGCAAACGATCAATGACAGCATCGTCAACATTGAGGCGGGTGTCATACAGGGACAGAGTCATCAGTCGTAGCGCGGCTGCCCAACCTTCGCTTACTTGATCTAGGTGTTCAATTTGAGTTGCCGAGGGCCTCACACCCAGCGTTTGTTTGAAAAAACCAGCAATTTCAGAGGGGTTGAAACGAAGTTCAGATGCGCGGAGTTCAATGATTTGCCCACGAGCGCGCAACCGTGAAAGTTGCAGCGGGGGGTCTGCTCGACTAGCGATAGCGAGTTGTATATTCGGAGGAAGATGTTCCAGCATTAGGCTAAGAGCAACGTGAATTTCTTGGGTGGTGAGCAGGTGATAATCGTCGAGTGCCAACACATACCTCTGACTGTTGGCTGCCAGTTCATTGATGACAAGGCTTACAATGTCATCTAGGCTGCCCATTGTGCCAAGGATGTCGAATTCATCACCCGCAAATTTAGCCGCATTTTGAATGGACTTACCGAGGTGAGACGCGAATCGGGCCGGATCGTTATCCTGTTTGTCCAGCGCGTACCAGATCACCTGTGTGCCGTTTCCCCTCAAATAATGGCACCATTCGAGCAAACAGGAAGTCTTTCCAAAACCGGCTGGGGCCGATATGAGGACAAGTCGAACATCCGGGCGAAGTGCCATCATATGGTGTAACCGCTGGCGATAAACATGCCCGGTTTGCAGCGGGGGAAGGATAATCTTAGTCGATAAAAATGTTATGCTCATGAGCCTGCATCAAAATCATCTGGGTATATAAGCAAATACTACTCTTTTTACTTTGGCTTTGCATTGTTTATAAACTCTAACCGAAAAACTGAAATATTGGCACACCCAACTGTAGGATTACACAGGTCTAGCAGGTTCAGTGTGATATGCTTTGATTCGGGAATGACGCAAAGGAGAATGTGTGGACTAACCCCAAATGGTGGACATAGAAATTGTCCGCTAGATTGAATGAAAGAGAGGATCAAGAAGTTGAAAAAACGGAAGCAGTACACTGAAGAGTTTCGGCATGAAGTGCTGCGGATGGCGGAGAACACGGAAAAGCCGATCCGCGAAATGGAAAAGGATCTCGGTTTATAGCAGAGACTGATCAGCCAATGGCAGCAGCGCTATCGCGCCGACGAAGCAACAGCGACGCTATAACCGAGCAGTGAACGGGAGAAACGCAAGATGCGGTTGCGGATGCATATTCGCGCGGTCTACCAAGAAAGTCGGAGTACCTATGGCAGTCACCAGCGCATTGCCCGCCTGATGCGCCAAGACAGGCTACGGGCGGTACAGCATCAAAGCTACAAACAGGCCACTCGTTCCAACCCGCGTTTGCCCGTCGCGCCAAACGTGCTGAACCAGGACTTCACCGCTCAACGTCCCAACCAGAAATGGGTGGCGGATTTTACCTACATTGCCACGGCGCAGGGGTGGTTGTACCTAGCAATTGTGATGGCTGTCTTCTCCCGCCAGATTGTCGGTTAGTCGATGAGCGACCTCCAACAGACCGCCCTCGTCGAGGGTGCGCTTCAGATGACCTTGGCGCGTCGCTGCTTGGAAACAGGGTTGCTCTATCACTCGGACCGCGGCAGTCAGTACGCCAGTCATGATTACCAGAAACTGCGGGCGAGAGAACACATCCAGGTGAGCATGAGCCGAAGTGGCAACTGCTACGACAGTGCGCTGATACGAAGTCACCGAAAGTATGGAAATCTTTTTCGCCATGCTCAAGTCTGAGTGTGTTAATTATAGCTATGCCACTCGTGCTGACGCTCGGAGCGCAATCTTCATCTACATCGAGCGCTGGTACAACCGCCGTCGTCGCCATTCGTCACTGGGCGATCTCAGTCCTGCCGCGTTCGAGCAGCGCTTTGCCCGTGACAAAATTATTGTCCACTAAATCCGTGTCAGTCCAATGTCGGCGCGGGACACGCCGACGGACAAGAGAAGGAAGGCGGACGGCACGAGCAGCAGCGGTTTTTGGAGACCGAAGAGCGGCGTGTTGCGGCTGAAGCCCGCGCCGCTGTGTTCGACTACATTGAGTTCTAGTACAACCGCCAGCATCTATATTCGTTGCTCGATTATCTCAGTCCCGCTGCTTTTGAGCGGTTGCACGTGGTCTAACAGGTTCTCTGTCCACCAAACCCTTGCCAGATCACACGAAACCGGGTTGGTCGTCATATGCAGCCATGCTGTCTCCTAATGTTCTGTGTCTGGACGATCAAAGTGCATTGATGTAAGGGTCTCAGCGATTTCTTCCCATTGATCAGCGACCTTCTCGATGGAACTACCCCCCTTGAACCGCCGACGTTGGGGCCAAGCAGAGATTGTACTTACGCGATAATTTGGCTCAACGGTTCCAGCCACCCATCTTTCATACACCGCAATCCAGAGAACTGCTTCGCGCAATAGAAGTAGTGCATCCGTTGAGGGGATGTCTGCTGAGCCGCGTGGCAAGTCGCGTTCTTGCCATGCCTCAGGAGCCAGATCCGTCTGTGGTATCCACCGGACGCGAAAGCGATCTCTGCTGATAAATAAGCTGCCACGTTCAGGTGCAGCTACCCAAACTCCCCACCCCCACAGCGTCAGCGCGCCGGCGGGGACCGCTCCATAGAGAGTGTAAGCGCTGTGGTAGCGCGGCTCAGGGGAGGGACGCTGCTGGCAGCCATACGCCAGCAGCAGATTGCCGTCAGCGCGCCGCACATCACAGCCCCAGCACCACATCTGCTGATCGATCAGCGCCGCACCCTGTCTGGACAGAACGGCGGGCAGCTTCACCGTTGGCGATAGGTGTTTTTTAAGATGCGTCTTTCCCATGTCAGCGCCGCGCCCGGAGCCATTCGAGAACACTGTCTTTGATGCGCGCCATCTCGGATATGGGCTGATTGATGACCAATGACGCCTCGAAACGCTGACGCAGATCATCAGGTGCGACGCCGCCATGTTCGCCGATGATCACGATCTCACTGTAAGGTGCGGTATCCCCCCACAGTTCGCCAAACGTAAGGCTCACGCGCTTACCAACAACGTGCAGCACTCCCTTGTTGTCGGGCATGTCCGCCAGGAAAACAAAGCCTTTTGCCCGATAGATCGTGAGCGGAAGCTCTTCAATCACGCGGCGCAGTGCCTTGAACGCCAGCGGTTGAGTCGTCGTCCAGTGCCAAGTCTCGAAGACGAGGCTGTGATCGGGCGCATGGTCGTGTTCTTCGTGATCATGGTTGTGAGATTCATGATCGTCATGGTCGTGCGCATGTCCGTGATCGTGATCGTGGTCGGTCGGCACACCCGCCTCATGCACATGGATATCTTTCGGCGTGACTGCTGCTAAACGTTCCGGTGCATAGGCTCCGACACCTAATACCAGCTCCGGGGGTACTTTGCCGTGCGTGGTTTCGATAATGCGTGCGCGCGGGATGATCTCACGCACCCAATTACGAATCTCCTGAAGTTGAATTGCATCAACCAGATCGACTTTGTTGATCACGACAATATCGGCAACGCCGACCTGAGTCATGGCGAGGAAATATTGATCGCCCTCCAGCGCATCGCCACCCTGCTCGGCATCGATCACTGTCAGGATGCTGTCCACACGCACGAACGGCTTGAGGTCTGCCATCATGAACGTGGTCGCCACGCTCGCCGGGTCGGACACACCGCTCGTCTCGATGATGATGTATTCCGGCGTATCCGTGCGGTGGATCAGATCGACCATCGCTTTGAGCAGATCGCCGCGAATGGTGCAGCAGATGCAGCCGTTGGAGAGGCTAATCATATCTTCCGCTTCGCCTTGCACCCCGACGATCAATTGCGAGTCGATGTTGACCGCACCGAAATCATTGACCATGACCGCCACGCGCAAGCCGTGATCGCTGTGCAGTAGGTGATTGAGTAGTGTGGTCTTGCCACTGCCGAGGAACCCGGTCAGGATAGTGATCGGGATGGGAAGTCGTTTTTGTGATGTCATCATGAACCTTTATTTTTGAACGAAGTTTGCCACGACGACCACGCCCTGATCGTCGCCAATGGCAAGCGCACGGTCGTCGGGCGACCAGACGATGTGCGAGACCGCACTGAGTCCGGGTAACCCATCGAGGGGATTCTCTTGCTTACCGGGCAGCCATGCCAGCACCGTCCCGTCAGCTGCGCTTGATGCCAGAATGTTTCCCTTGTGCTGAAACGACAGTGCGGTGAGCAAGTCCTGATGCCCGACCAACTGAATCGGTTTTGTGCCTTCAGGTCCCTTGCCGCCGAACTTCCACACGATCACCGTTTCACTACCGCCCGTGGCGAGGTATTTGTTGAAACGATCCCATGCCAGTTCGCGGACTTTGGTCGTGTAACCCCACATCATCGACGGTTCCGGTTTACGCCCGTCCCAAAAGACGATGCTGGAGTCCTGCTGTCCCGCCGTGAGGATGCTTCCGTCCCGACTCCAGCACAGACGCAGCGTCGAACCCTGCCAAGTCAGCCGACGCACCGGCTGGTCCTTGTCCGCCTTCCAGATGACCGCGCCGCCATATGCACCGACAGCGATCTGATCTGTCCCCGGTTTCCACGCCATATCAGTGACCGTGCTGGCGTGATCGGTGAACTCGCGCACCTGTTCGCCTTGCCCATTCCACAAGCGCACAATCCTGCCCGCCGCCGTCGCCAGGAGATCGCCTTTGGGTGACCACAGCGCGCGTTCACCCCAATGCGCGCCAACCGGCAAGACGTGCAGCCGTTCGCTCGTCTTTGCGTTCCAGATGATGGCTTTGCCATCTTGTCCGATGCTGGCGAGGCGCGTGCCATCGGGATGCCAGTAAATAGAGTTCGTCCCCATCGTATGACCGGGAAACGTCGCGCGGATGCTCCCCATCTCCCCATCAAACACGCGGATCGTCCCGCTCACAGAAGCCGCCGCCAGCAGCGCGCCATCTGACGACCACGCCAGTGCGATCACGTAATCGTCGATCTCAGTGCGCCAGCGCTCGTTGAAACGGGCAGATAGCGCGGTACGAGCGCGCGTTACGCCAGACATGCCCGGAAACTTTCATTGAGCTGCGCGCGGTCGAGGTTGCGCCCGATGAAGATCAGCGCGTTGTGACGCAGTTCATGCCCCCACGGGCGATCCGGGCGACCGTCGAACAGCATATGCACGCCCTGAAAGACGAAGCGCTGTGCTTCGCCTTGGATACTCAGCACACCCTTCATGCGGAAGATGTCTTGTCCCTGGGTGCGCAAAAGCTGGCTCAGCCAGCGATTGAGTTTGTCGCCATCGAGATCGCCCGGGACGGTAATGCCGACCGAGGTCACTTCGTCGTCATGTTCATGATCCGGCTTGTATTCGCGGGTGTGCGCTGCTTCAAGGGCGCTATGTTCGCCATGCAGCGCCGCGCTGAATTCGTCCGGGTGATGCTCGGTGAACAGGGTGTACAGTCCGGCGTGCGCGATCTCGACCGTGAAGCGCGTTTCGCCGCTGGCGTTCAGCACAAGTTGAGCTAGCATTTCGCCCGGTGTCAGCGTGCCGTTGCCGCTCAATTCGTGTTCTTCATCACTGAAGGTCAGCACGGCGCGTTCAACCAGTGCTGCGCGGGCGGCTTCATCGGTGCTGGAGAGCCGCAACAGCGCCACTTGCATCGCTGGATCGGGACCTTC
>Ga0105049_10006342_pt1 | contig 13776 bp, 9 predicted proteins | sample MAT06_FD_78087 | JGI IMG/M metagenome (GOLD analysis project Ga0105049, IMG submission 78087) | Freshwater microbial communities from Lake Fryxell liftoff mats and glacier meltwater in Antarctica - MAT-06 | ecosystem: Environmental > Aquatic > Freshwater > Ice > Liftoff microbial mat | place...
GAGGCGGCGTGGTCGGGACCGGGGGACAGCAGGGGATCGGAGGCGGTCATGGCCGCAGGCTGGCCCGGCGGAACGGATCGCGAAACAGTGTCGCCGGAAACGGGGCCCGGGTCGGCCTCGTCGGCACCATGCGCCCGAAAAACACCGTCCGAAGCGAGCACAGCGTAGGGTGCCTGCAGACAATGGAGACCCGCGATGACCTATATCGTTTATGGCGCGGCCGGTTCCGGCTCGGTTCCGGTCGAGGCGGCCCTGACCCTGATCGGCGCGCCGGTCGAGGCGATCGAGGCCGTGACCTGGGAGGGCGACGCCGAACGTGACAAGGTTGCCAGCGTCAATCCGATGCGGCGGATTCCCGCGCTGGTCACGCTCGACGGCGAAACCATAGCCGAGAGCGTTGCCATCCTGATCTGGCTGGCCGAGCAATACCCGGAGGGGGGCCGCTCCGGGGCCTGAGCCGGGCGATCCGCGCCGGGCCCGATTCCTGCGCTGGATAACGTTCGTGCCTGCTTCGATCTATTCGATATGTCAGGGACGATCCCTCGCGGTTGGCGGGCGACAATGGAGAGCAAGGTCACGCCGGCGCGTTTCCTTCTGGGTGACGGGCCGACCGTGCAGACCTGTATCTCGCCGTCGCCGGCCGCTGGACCCCGGACCGCCAGCGATTCCACCGGGTCGCGCCACGGATGGGCGAGGTGATGCGACGGGTCGACGATCTGCCGGAGCGCCAGGACTTCTGGGCCGAACGGTTTCCGTTCCTGGGCGCTTGCGCAAGCTAGGCCGCGCGGGCCTCGCCGATCGCGGCCGGGGCCAACACGAATGCTGGCAGGTCATCCGAGAGCGCCCGGTTGACCATGGCCAACAGGCCAGCCTGGCTGATCGGCTTGGCCATGTGGGCGTTCATCCCCGCAGCCAGACAGCCCGCCACGTCTTCGGGCATGGCGTCGGCGGTCATGGCCACGACGGGCACGGCCGCTTGCGGATGAGACAGGGCGCGGATGCGGCGTGTCGCCTCCAGCCCGTCCATTCCCGGCATGCGGACATCCATCAGGACCAGGTCGAACGGCTGGCGCGCCACGGCGTTGACCGCCTCCTGTCCGTCGCCGACCTCCACCACCTCGCAGCCGAAGGCTTCCAGCATGATGCGGGCGACTTCCCGGTTCACGGGATGGTCGTCGACGACCAGGATACACGGTGGCCGGCACGGCTCATTGGCGACTTCGACTGACGTGGGCTCCACCTCGAGCGGCGCGTCAGGCGCCCGTTCCAGCGGCAGGTGCAGAATGAAGGTGGAGCCTTCGCCCGGACGGCTGTCGACGTCGATCCGCCCACCCAGACGCCGGGCGTGGCGCGCGACGAGGGCCAGCCCGAGGCCGGCCCCGGAATGGCTGCGGCTGATCGAGGCGTCGCCCTGGGCAAAGGCCTCGAACAGGCCGGGCAACACCGCCGGCTCGATGCCGCAACCGGTGTCGGACACCCGGATGCAGACGCCGTGCGCCGACCGATCCAGTCTCACGGTGATCTTGCCCTGGTCGGTAAACTTCACGGCATTGGAAATCAGCGGCTGCAGGGCTTGGCGCAGCGCCCGTCGATCCACGTTGAACTGCGCCCGTTCCGGCAGCCGGTCGTCGATCGTCAGGACCAGTCCCCGGGAATCGGCGGACGCGCGACTGGGTGCCATGGCGTCACGGACGACCGATGCTAGGTCCAGGGCCTCGGGCGACACGGCGTCGTCGCCGCGGGCGAAGTCCAGAATATCCTCGACCAGCATCAGCAGGCCGTCGCTGGATTCCCGGATCTGGCGCGCCTGCCGCACGGACTCGGCGTCCAGGCCTTTGCGACCGGCCAGGACGTCGGCGAAGCCCGCGACCCCGTTCAGGGGCGTGCGCATCTCGTGGCTCATCATGGCGAGGAAGCGCGAGCGGGCGGCGGCGGCATCCTCGGCCGTGCGCCGGGCCTCATGGGCGGCCAGGGTGCGGGCCCGCAGACGGGCTTCCAGCCGGCGTCGTTCGGTCATCACCGTGCTGATCGGCAGCACGGTCGCCACGAGGGCCAGCATGTAGAGGTTGAAGACCCCCATGCGCCGGATGATCGGCGGGATCGATTCCAGTCCGGGCGTGTCTGGCAGCTGCGTCAGATGGACGGGTCCATGTCCGGTCAGGGTCGCCACGCCGCTGAGCATCGCCAGCAGGATCAGCATGCCCGCTGCCTTGGTCGGGGACAACCGCAAACCGATCAGCAGCATGGGAAGGAAGGTCAGAAACAGGACCGGCGCGTCTTCCTGCCAGAACACCAGGCCGGTGACGGCCAGCATCAAGGCAAACAGGCCGAACGCTTCCGGGGCCTTTGCGACGGTGGTCCCTTCAAAGCGATGAGCCCGCGCGACCAGCAGCAGGACCGGCGTGATCAGCAACAGGCCCAGCAGCTCCGTGCTGATGAAGGAATAGATGCGGAACAGCATACCCGGCGACAGCGGCACCTGACGCAGCATGATCACCAGTCCGAAGCCGACCGCCGCCGTCACGACCACGGCGGGGACCGCCGCGTACAGGCCGAAGGCGAACAGTCGGCGCGGCCGGCGCATGTCGAGCGCCGCCCCGCAGACGCGGCGCGCCAGGACGGCGGCCATCGTCGCCTCGCCCATGTTCATCAGGGCATTCAGCCACAGCAGTATGCCCGCGTCACCGCGAATGATGTTGCTGAACAGGTTGATGGCGAAACAGGCCGTCAGCACCGCCACGGCCGGACGTCGGTGCAGTTGCAGCAGGGCGGCGGCCAGGATGCCGTTAGAGACCCAGATCGCGACCGCGTCGTAGGTCGCCATGCTCCACTGGCCGATCAGCTGCGACGCCGCGAACAGCAGAACATAGGCCCATGCGGGCGGCCCCGCGACACGGCCCGCTTCATGCCGGAAAAGACGCCAATGACCCCGCAACCGGTTTCCTCCGGCCTATACCCGACGGTGTCAGCGCTAAGGTGAATGCGTAAACAAATCGGCCGTGTCGCCGCTTGTCTCTATGTACGGGTGCCGACCTGTCCCGGCTCGGGCGACGGCGCGTCATGCGGGCCGGACCGGTGCATGGCCTGACGCCGCTGGACCGCGTAGGCGACCAACCAAAGCGTCATCGCCCAAGCTGATCCCACGCTCCAGCCTGCCAGCACGTCGGTGGCCCAGTGAGCCCCCAGATAGACGCGCGTCAGCCCGACGATCAGGGTCAGGGCAATGGCCACGCCCAGCACATAGGCCTTGAACCTGCGGCGCGGAAAGGCGCGGGTCAGCATCACGCCTATGCTCAGATAGAAGACCGCCGACAGCAGGGCATGGCCGGATGGAAAGCTGGCGTTGATCGTCTCCACCGCCTGAAAGACCACCGGCGGGCGGTCACGCTCGAACACGGACTTCAGCCCCTCGCTCAGCGCCATCCCCCCCGCCAGGCCGACCGTCAGCAACAGAGCCGACAGGTGTTTGCGCTGGAGGAACAGGAACAGCACGACAATGGTGGCGAACAAGCCAAGCACCGCGATGCCACCCAGTGACGTCAGGTCCGCCGCCGCAGCCTCCAGCCACCACGGCCCCCAGGCGTCCGATGGATCGGGATTGGGCCGCATGGCCGACAGCACCGCCTGATCGAAGGCCTGGCCGTCGCCCTCGATCATGTCTTCCGCCAGGTCGGCGAACGCCGCGACGCCGACCGCGACGATGAACAGGGCGCTGACCGCAGCGATTTCCGTCCGTGCAAGACGCAGCGCGCGGCGAAAAAAATCTGCGGCCCGGGAGAAAGTCATCGGTCGCTAACGGTCCCGCTTGTGGGACCGTTCCATTCACGCGTTCGTGATCCGGAACGGTCACGCTTGTCACGCCCGCGTCGCGGCCTGTCCACAGGCTCATCCCCCGCCTTGAGATCGATTCGGACAGAAAGTGATCGTCAAGCCCGTTGACGGTTGGTTAGCCATCTGCGCGCTATATGTGGGCGTGGGGAGCGCCGAGGCCACAAGATGCTGTGGTTTCGGCGCGGCGCTCAAAATCGATCTTGTTCAGGGCGAATATCATTATGGCCGGCGGCGAAGCGTTGAAGACAGTGGAACTCCAGTCGGTTGCAGGCGGCGATCCCGTGCCGCGCCCCCATCTTTCCGTGGTGCCCTCCATCCAGCTCGACCGAACCCGCGACGATCTGCTGACCGACTTCGGCAAGAAGACGCTGGAGGATCGCTATCTGCTGCCCGGCGAGAGCTATCAGGATATGTTCGCGCGGGTCGCCAACGCCTTTGCCGACGACGAGACCACCAATCCGGGCCACGCCCAGCGCGTCTATGACTATATGTCGAAGCTGTGGTTCATGCCCTCGACGCCGGTGCTGTCGAACGGCGGCGCGGACCGCGGCCTGCCCATCTCCTGCTTCCTCAACGCCGTCGGCGACAGCCTGGACGGCATCCAGTCGGTGTGGAACGAGAACGTCTCGCTCGCCTCGAACGGCGGCGGCATCGGCACGTATTGGGGCGGCGTCCGGTCGATCGGCGAGAAGGTCAAGGGTGCCGGCCAGACCTCGGGCATCATCCCGTTCATCCGGGTTATGGACTCGCTGACCCTGGCGATCAGCCAAGGCTCGCTGCGGCGCGGCTCGGCGGCGGTCTATCTGGACGTCCATCACCCCGAGATCGAGGAGTTCCTCGAAATCCGCAAACCGTCCGGCGACTTCAACCGCAAATCCCTGAACCTGCACCACGGCATCAATATCTCGGATGCGTTCATGGAGGCGGTTCGCGACGGGGCGTCGTTCGACCTGCTGTCGCCCAAGGACAAGGCGGTCATCAAGACCGTCGACGCCCGCACCCTGTGGCAGAAGATCCTCGAGATCCGCCTGCAGACCGGCGAGCCCTATCTGATCTTCTCGGACACGGTGAACCGCCAGATGCCGCAGCATCAGCGCGATCTGGGCCTGTCGGTCAAACAGTCTAACCTGTGCTCGGAAATCACCCTGCACACCGGCCGCGACCACCTGGGCGTCGACCGCACGGCGGTCTGCTGCCTGTCGTCGGTCAATGCCGAAAGCTTCCTGGAGTGGCGCACACATCCGCGCTTCATCGAGGACGTGATGCGGTTCCTCGACAATGTGCTGGAAGATTTCATCCGCCGCGCTCCGCCGTCGATGGCCGCCGCCGTCTATTCAGCCAAGCGCGAGCGTTCGGTCGGCTTGGGCCTGATGGGCTTCCACTCCTTCCTGCAGGCGCAGGGCGTTGCCTTCGAATCGGCCATGGCCAAGTCGTGGAACATGCGGCTGTTCAAACATCTGCGCCGCGAGGCCGACAAGGCCAGCCGCCTGCTGGCCGAGGAAAAGGGCCCCTGCGAGGACGCCGCCGAGCGCGACGTAATGGAGCGGTTCAGCCACAAACTGGCCATCGCCCCGACCGCCTCGATCTCGATCATCTGCGGCGGCACCTCGGCCGGCATCGAGCCGATCCCGGCCAACATCTACACCCACAAGACCCTGTCGGGCTCGTTCGCGGTCAAGAACCCCTATCTGCAGCGCCTGCTGGGCGAGAAGGATATCGACACCGACGTCGTCTGGTCCTCGATCCTGGAGCATGAAGGATCGGTCCAGCACCTCGACGTCCTGAGCGACGAGGAGAAGGCCATCTTCAAGACCGCCTTCGAACTGGACCAGCGCTGGATCGTCGAACTGTCGGCCGACCGGGCCGCCGACATCTGCCAGGCCCAGTCGATCAACCTGTTCATCCCCGGCGACGTGAACAAGTGGGACCTGCACATGCTGCACTGGTCGGCTTGGGAGCGGGGCGTGAAATCCCTCTACTATCTGCGTTCCAAGTCGGTTCAGCGCGCGGCCTTCGCCGGTGCCGAGGACAAGGTCGAGGCCGAGATCGACCCGAACCAGCCGGATCTGTTCAGCGCCGCGCCCACCGACTACGACGAGTGCCTCGCCTGCCAGTAGCCAGTGCGGCCCTTTGCCCGCCGCGCGAGACTGACGGCGGAACCGCACAGGCGGGCGAACGTTGCCGATCTGGGTCGCAAAAGGCGGTTGGCTGTTCCGCCCGTATCGTGCAGGGTTGAAATCGTTAACGGAATGGGAGGTCTCGTTGATGCGTTGGACGGTTGTGACAGCCACAACCTTGGCGACTGCGGCCTTCGCGGCCACGGCGTGGCCGGTCGATCCCGCCATCGCCGCCACTCCGCCCTCGGATCCCTGGACGGTCACCGTCGAGCAACCCACCACTGTCTCGGACCTGCTGACCCGGCTGAATCAGGACACCCGCATGGCCGAGGCGTCCAGCCGGCCCGCGCTCGCCGGCGGTGCCTGGGCCGCGTCGAGCCGAGACGTCTGGTTCGAGAACGGAGCCGTCGACGACCGTCTGCGTCTGCAGACCCAGGGACCGTTGCGCCGCGTCGACGGATCGGCCCTGCCGCCCGGCCCGCTCGATCCCGCAGCCTATGAGGCCCAGCAATACGACCTGACCTATACCCGGCTGTGGACCGAGACCCTGATCCGGACCCCTTCAGGCTTGGCCCTGACCATCACGCCCCATGTCGGTCTCGGTGTCGGCTCGCAAGGCGGGTCGACCGAGGCCGGGGCGACCTTGCGCGTCGGCCGCGACATCGACCGGATGATGCCCGAGGGCGAAGCGGCCTTTGGCGAGCGACCGCGCTGGTACCTCTACGCCGCCGGCTCCGGCCGGGCGGTCGGATACAACTGGGCCCGCAACCGTGACGGTGACTTCGACCGCTCGGGCGTCAGCCGCGACTCCGGGTCGTTCATGGGGGACGCGTCCCTGGGGCTGGCGATGCGACGGGGACCGATCCAGAGTTCTTTCGGCCTGGTCTATCGCGAGATCGAGACCGTAGGCGTCCGCTCCGGCTATGGTCTGGACACCGATGTGTCCGAGGGCCTGGTCGCCTTCCAACTGTCGATCAAGCCCGAGTAGGGCGCTTTTTTGGGCGCTAACGCTCGCCGCGCGGCGGCTCGCTCCTTGAGCGCGGGCTCACGTTGCGGGTCAGCGGCGGCTTGCTATTGCGTCCTCGCCACGCCCTCGCGCCGGTCGTCGGCGCCGCCGTCCCAGGCCCAGCCCGTCGGCCCCTGACGCCAGATCGCGCCGTGCAGTCCCGAGTTCTCGCTGGCATTTGGACGCAAGGTCACGCCCCGCTCCGCCAGCGCGGCCCGAAGCGCGCTCGGGAACCGGTCGGTATCCGCACCGAAGCCGTCGCCCTTGGCCACCAGATTGGGCAGGTCGAACGCCGCCTGCATCGACAGGTCCCAGTCCAGCACGGCGATCAGCGCCTTGGCGTTATAGGCCAGGATCGAGGTCCCGCCGGGGGAGCCGAGCGCGCCGACCAGCCGGCCGTCCCGGTCGAGGATGATCGCCGGCGACATCGACGACCGCGGCCGTTTGCCCGCCGCCACGGCATTGGCCATCGGACCAACGTCGGCCCGCAACGGCTGAAACGAGAAATCGGTCAGCTGATTGTTGAGGAAGAAGCCCGCCGCCATCCGGCCCGAGCCGAACACGCTCTCGACCGTGGTGGTCATGCTGACCGCATTGCCGGCTTCGTCGACGACCACGAAATGCGAGGTCCCCGACGGCTCCTGCGTCGCGTCGGCCCCGAAGATCACCCCGCCGGGCGGCGTGCCGGCCGTCGCCGCGCCGGTCAGCCCCTGCGCCAGTGCCGCCCGGGCGGCGACATAGTCCGGGTCCAGCAGACCCTGCACCGGCACGCCGACGAAGCCGGGATCGCCGACGTAGCGATCGCGGTCGGCATACATCAGGCGTTGGAGCTGGGCGAAGGCGGTCCAGGCCGCCGCGCTGTCGGGCCCGTCTTCGATATCCGGCGTCCGCTCGGCCATGGCCAGTAGTTGCAGCACCGCCACGCCGCTGGACGGCGGCGGCGGCACGCAGACGATATAGACGCGGTAGGGCCGGCACAGGGCCCCCCGCTCGATCGGGCGATAGGCCGCGATGTCTTCAACGGTCAGGGTGCCCGGCCGCGGCTCCTCGGCCACCGTGGCGGCGATCTCGCGCGCGATCCGTCCGCGATACCAGGCGTCGGCGCCGCCCGCCGCGAGCTCGGCCACCGTCTCGGCATAGGCGGGATTCCTCAGCAGGTCGCCGGCGCCGTATCGGGTCCCGTCCGGCTTGGTGAAATAGGCGGTGGCCCAGCGTGACCGCGCCTGTCCCCGGTTGATGGCGATCATGCCCGCCAGCCGGGGACTGACCACGAAGCCGTCGCGCGCCAGCCGCCCGGCGTCGCCGAATAGGTCGCGCCAGGCCAGCCGGCCGTGCGCGGACTGGGCCATGGCCAGCATGGCGACCGCGCCCGGGACCCCGGTCGAGCGGCCGCTCAGCACGGCGTCTCCGAAGCCCATCGTCCGTCCGTTCTCGAGAAACAGATCCGGCGTCGCCGCCGCCGGGGCCGTTTCGCGGCCGTCATAGCTGGTGACCTCGCCGGTGCGCGCATCGAACACCATCATGAAGGCCCCGCCGCCCAGACCCGACGACTGCGGCTCGACCAGACCCAGCACGGCCTGGATCGCGACCGCCGCATCCACTGCGGAGCCGCCGTCCCGCAGCACCTTCAGGCCCGCCTCGACGGCCAGCGGATTGGCCGCCGCGACGAAGGGTCCGCGAGCGGGCGGTGTCGACGCGGTCGGGGCGGAAGCGACCGCCGGAAGGCCCGCGACGGAACCCTGCCCGGGCAGGGTCCAGCCTCCGCTCGAACAGCCTGCGAGGACCAGACCAGCCGCCGCCAATAGAGATGCCAAGGCGGGAAAGGATCGGGACTGGAACAGGGTCATGCAACGGTCTCTTGGCGGCGACGGCGCGGGATCGTGGACGAAGGCGAACCACCTTGGCCCGGCACCTGCGCGAACAAAAGCCCCCGCCCTTGTCCTGCCTCGCATCTCCCGGGATTCATCGCATGAATCCCGTTGTCTGACCCTTGCCCCCTCGCCCGTGGTCCGCTAGATACCCGCCCTCGCCGTTCGCGGCCAAGCGCGCCCGTAGCTCAGCTGGATAGAGCATCAGACTACGAATCTGAGGGTCGGACGTTCGAATCGTTCCGGGCGCGCCATTCTTTTCAATGTCGATCGCAGAGGTCGCGCACGGCCACGGCTCAAGCAGGGAATTCCGCGTCAGGTGGGCGTTCGGGAAGGCCTATGGGCCTGCGCCAGGTGGGTTGGCCGCAAAAGCTCTTCTCAATCGGCCTCCATCCGCCTTATCAGGGCAGCTCGGGGCGACGTCCGGGAAAATCGACCGGTCATCGGCCGCAAAGGAGACAGCCGATGAAACGCGTCCGGACCACGAGGCGATCAACCGCGACGCCGTCCGAAGCTCCGCCCGCCCTCGTGCGACCCGAGGCCGCAAAGGGACCGGTGCTGCTACTTTCGCAAGGCTTCTCCAAATGGCTTGCCGCCAACGATTGCAGCGTCGCCCTGACCACCTACCAGGCCGGCAGGCTGTTCATGGTCGGACGCAAGGTCGACGGCACGGTGCGCGCCCATGAACGGCTGATCGAGCAATGCCAGGGACTGTGGACCGACGGCCAGTCCCTCTGGACCAGCGGCCTGTATGCCCTGTGGCGCTTCGAGAACGATCTCGATCCCGGCACGGTCACGGCGGCGGGCGTCGACCGCGTATTCGTCCCGCGCGAAGGCCGGGTGACCGGCCAGATCGACGTGCACGACATCGGCATCGGCGACCTCGCCCAGTTCGGCGGACCCGCGGGTGCCGCGCCGATCTTTGTCTCGACAGCCTTCAACTGCCTGGCCACGCTCGATGATCATGCCAGCTTTCGTCCTGTTTGGCGCCCCCCCTTCATCAGCCAGATGGTGGGCGAGGACCGCTGCCATCTGAACGGCATGGCCATGGACAACGGCCGCGTCGCCTTTGTCAGCGCGGTCAGCCGCTCGGACGTCGCCGACGGCTGGCGCGAACGTCGTCGCGACGGGGGCGTGGTGCTGGATGTCGGCACCGGTGAGGCGGTCGCGACGGGCCTCTCGATGCCGCATTCGCCACGGGTTTATGACGGCCGGCTCTGGGTGCTGAACTCCGGCCTGGGCGAGCTCAGCGTGATCGATCCAAAGGACGGGACGGTGACGCCGGTCGCCTTCTGTCCCGGCTATGCGCGCGGTCTGGCCTTCGTCGGTCGGTATGCCGTGATCGGCCTGTCACGGCCCCGCCGGAACCAGACGTTCGAGGGCCTGGCGCTGGATGAAAGATTGGCGGCCAAGGACGCCGCGCCGCGTTCGGGCCTGCTGGTGGTCGATATCGACACCGGCCGCACGGTCGAATGGCTGCGCTTCGAGCACACCATAGACGAACTGTACGACGTCGCCGTCCTGCCCGGGGTGCGCCAGGCCGAAATCATTGGCTTCCAGGGCGACGAGATCAAACAGGTCGTGCGCGTCGGCACCGACCTGTCGGCAGGAACGGCCCCGAGCTAGGGCAGCCGAGGCGCTGGGGCATGGACATGGTCCCTCCCCGGCCCCAGCCTTTCGGAATGGTCGATTCGTCCGCCGCCGGGCGGCCTGGATTCTATGAGTTCTTCGCCGGCGGGGGCATGGCTCGCGCCGGGCTGGGTGCCCGTTGGCAATGTCTGTTCGCCAACGACATCGACCCCGTCAAGGGCGAAGCCTATCGCGACAACTGGGGTGGGCGGGAGCTGCGGGTTGGCGACATCGCCGACGTCCCGATCGGCGACCTGCCCGGCGTCGCCGATCTCATGTGGGGCTCCTTTCCCTGCCAGGATCTGTCGCTGGCCGGTGCCGGAGCCGGGTTGGGCGGCGTCCGCTCTGGAACCTTTCACGCCTTCTGGGACGTCGCGCGCGGACTGGCGGCGGCCACGCGCGCGCCCCGAATCGTGACGGTCGAGAACGTCTGCGGCACCCTGACCTCGCGTGGAGGTTGCGATTTCGAGGTAATCTGCCGGGCCTTCGCCGAGGCCGGATACCGATGGGGTGCCTTGATCATCAACGCCGACCGGTTCCTGCCCCAGTCCAGACCCCGGCTGTTCGTGATCGGCGTGCACCGGGACGTGGCGGTCGCGCCCGGGCTGACCTCTGTGGTTCCGCTCGAGCCGTTTCATTCCGCGGGACTGGTCCGGGCGCTCGGGCGGCTGCCCGGCAGTCTGGCCGACACCATGGTCTGGTGGAGTCTGTCACCACCTGATACCGGGCCGGTTCCCCTCGCCAGCCTTGTCGATGATGGCGAGACCGGCCAGCGCTGGCATTCGCAGGCCCAGACGACCCGGCTGCTGGCCCTGATGTCGGCGGTCAATCTGGCCAAGGTCGCGGCCGCACAGGCCGGCGGCGGGGGGGCCAGCGGCCGGCGGGCCGTCGGAGCCCTGTTTCGGCGCACCCGTCGTGATCCAGGCGGCGGCAGGGTGCAGCGCGCCGAGGTGCGGTTCGACATGGCCGGATGCCTGCGGACTCCGGGCGGCGGGTCCAGCCGACAGGCGCTGCTGGTGATCGACGAAGGCCGGGTGCGGTCTCGGCTGATGTCACCGCGCGAGACGGCGCGGCTGATGGGGTTGCCCGAAGACTACCGGCTGCCGACCCGCGACAGCGCCGCCTTTCACCTGACCGGAGACGGCGTGGCGGTGCCGGTCGTGCGATATCTGGCCGACCGGCTGTTCGAACCGCTGCTGGAGTTGGGCGAGGCGAAGGTCCTGGCCGCTTGATCTGCGAGACAATGACAGACTTGCAACGGCGCGCGGCAGGGCCTCATATGGCCCTTGGGGGGATCGGGGAGCGGAACCATGAGAGCGATTTTACTGGGCCTTGCGGTCTTGGCGGCGGCGGCGGCACCGGTCCGGGCGGAAACCTGGAACTCCTTCTCGCGCAGCACGAACAACGTCTTCATGGCCGACACCGACAGCATAGCCGTCAATGGCGACATCACGTCGATCCGGGTGGCGACCGCGCCGCTGAGGGGCGCGGCGGGTGACTACAGCCATTCGGTCGAGGTCTATGAGTTCCAGTGCCCGTCCAGCAAATGGCGGACCTCCGGGGTGACGGACTACGGCGCGGACGGGGCCGAGGCGGACCGGTATCCGGAGGAAGGCGGGTCCTGGGAGGACGTGCGCCCCAGGACCCTTCCGGACTATCTGAAGCAGATCGCCTGCGACGGCTCGCGCGCCGAGCCGCCGACCTGGCCGACGATCCAGGCCTTCATCGACGCCGGACGGCCCTGAACGACGTCAGGCGTCGACCGCCGCGTCGAGGGCGTTGGCCTGGATGAATTCGCGGCGCGGTTCGACCACATCGCCCATCAGTTTGGCGAACAGGTCCGATGCCTCTTCCTGATGCTCGACCTGCACCTTCAGCAGGGTGCGGGCGTTGACGTCCAGCGTCGTCTCCCAGAGTTGCTCCGGGTTCATCTCGCCGAGGCCCTTGTAGCGCTGGATAGCAAGGCCCTTCTTGCCAGCGTCGAGCACCGCGTCGAGCAGGTCGAGGGGTCCACGGATGGTGACCGACTTGTCCTTGCGGCGGTAGACCGAGGGGGCGGCGAACAGGCCGTCGAAGGCGACCGAGCGTTCGGCCAGACGACGAGCGTCCAGCGAGCGGATCAGCGCCTCTTCCAGCACGATGCGTTCGGTGACCGCGCGGCGCACGCGCTCGAAGGCTACGGCTCCCTGCGCGCCCGGCGCGCCGGTCCAGGGACCATCGCCTTCCTCGGCATAGAGGTTGAACCGGTCTGCGGCCCTGGTCGGATCGGCGGGGTCTTCGTCGAACAGGCCAGCCAGCGCCGCCTGTTCGATGGCGAAGGTCGGGGCGCGCTGCGACAGGCGATCGACGCCAGCCTTGAAGGCCTTGGCCTCGCGGACCAGGGCCTGCAGGTCCAGACCCGTACGGCGCTCGCCGCCCGGCAGGTCCAGTTCGGCCTCGGACGACCCTTCCTCGATCAGGTAGGCGTCCATCTCGGACTGGTCCTTGAGGTAACGCGACTGCTTGCCCTTGGAGACCTTGTAGAGCGGCGGCTGGGCGATATAGATGTGGCCGCGCTCGATCAGCTCGGGCATCTGCCGATAGAAGAAGGTCAGCAGCAGGGTCCGGATGTGGGCGCCGTCGACGTCGGCGTCGGCCATCAGGATGATCTTGTGATAGCGCAGCTTGTCGGCGTTGAAGTCGTCGCGGCCGATGCCGGTCCCGAGCGCCAGAATGAGCGTGCCGATCAGTTCGGATGACAGCATGCGGTCGAAGCGGGCGCGCTCGACGTTCAGGATCTTGCCCCGCAGGGGCAGGACGGCCTGGTTCTCGCGGTTGCGGGCCTGTTTGGCCGAGCCGCCGGCGCTGTCGCCCTCGACGATGAACAGTTCGGACTTGGCCGGATCGCGTTCCTGACAGTCGGCCAGCTTGCCGGGCAGGGACGAGATTTCCATAGCCGATTTGCGTCGGGTCAGGTCGCGGGCCTTGCGCGCGGCCTCTCGGGCGGCAGCGGCCTCGACGATCTTGGCGACGACTATCTTCGCCTCGACCGGATGCTCCTCGAACCAGGTCGACAGGCCCTCGGAACACAGGCCCTCGACGGCGGGGCGCACCTCGGACGAGACCAGTTTGTCCTTGGTCTGGGAGCTGAATTTAGGGTCCGGCACCTTGACCGACAGGACGCAGGTCAGGCCTTCGCGGGCGTCCTCGCCCGAGACCGAGACCTTCTCCTTCTTGGCCGCGCCGGCGGCGTCGATATAGCCGCCCATGACGCGGGTCAGGCTGGCGCGGAAGGCCGACAGATGGGTGCCGCCATCCCGCTGGGGGATGTTGTTGGTGAAGCACA
>Ga0105049_10006343_pt1 | contig 13775 bp, 10 predicted proteins | sample MAT06_FD_78087 | JGI IMG/M metagenome (GOLD analysis project Ga0105049, IMG submission 78087) | Freshwater microbial communities from Lake Fryxell liftoff mats and glacier meltwater in Antarctica - MAT-06 | ecosystem: Environmental > Aquatic > Freshwater > Ice > Liftoff microbial mat | place...
CGCTGGATCGCGTTCATTAAACCACAATAGAAACACGCGCAACGCCTCCGTATATACTTTCTCCGTATTGCTGCTGTACCGTTTCGAACGCAGCCACAAGCGGAACTTGCCTACCCGTGCTTCATGTTCATCCGACAACACCGCTTCTCTCGTCAGTTTAAACCGATCACGGTTGCCCGGTGTATCCGGTACCAACCATGCTTTCTCCGTGCCCGACCATCGCGCTCCTTCAATCTGCTTGATCCGCTCAATCCACGTCGCATTTCGTTCAAAGAATACAGCGATCCACTTTTTGTGCTGAGCCTTCATACATCGTGCTTCCCATTTCATTTGTCTGCTTTATTTATTATCCAATAAAATAAGCCGATCGGCTATTACTTCCGTCACATACTTGCGGCGGCCATCAGGATCATCGAAGTGTCGTGTACGCAATGAGCCTTCGGCATACACCAGCCGACCTTTAGTTAGGTATTTCCCTTCAAAATCGGCTAGCGCACCCCATACTGCAAGCTGATGCCAGTCGGTTGCGCACTGCTTGGTGCCTTGCTTATCGGTGAATCCCTCTGTAGTAGCGAGGGTGAAATGAACCACTGTCTTGCCATCTGACAATGTGTTGACATCGGTATCCTTTCCCAAGTGCCCTATCATGGATACTTTATTGAGTCCGCGCATATCGCCTCCTTTGTCTTTCAAAGAAAGCGGAAGACACTTTTCTTCAGAGTGTTTATTATCGTATAAATTATGGAATGGTATAGACGTCGCATGCCTTTTCACCGTAAAGATTCATGGAGGCATTGCCTTATGGGTTAATTTAAATTAAAACAAGCGAAGTGTTGGGCATTCCGGCAGACAAATCCTTTTGTAAAGCCCTGTTTAACCTCTGCGTTTGGTTTAATTCTTTACCACCAAGCCCCCCGTCCGCGCCTCTCATTTTCTTCGTAACTTCCCCACATCCAAACTCCTCCCCCATGAAAACAACCCTACTCGCCCTGTGCTTTTTTCTTCCCATGCTTTCGCCGGCTCAACTGGTGATCGACATTGGCCTCGATCCGGTCACAACCACTGAATCTATCTTTCTAAGCAATGGAATTTTTACCTCGGGCATAACGTTCTCTGGGAGTTCCGAGCAGTTCGGCCTTTTCGACGGCTCTGCTTCTACCATTGGGTTGAATGAAGGTATCGTCTTGTCTACCGGAGACGCGAGCAACGCGATGCTCGGTGGTCAGAGCACGAGCGCGACGAGCAGTCCGGGCGGTGATGTCGATCTCGAATTGCTCACTGGTTGGATGACTTATGACCTTTCAGCGATTGAATTTGATTTTATCGCCACCGGCGACTCCATGAATTTTCAGTTTGTTTTTGCATCGAATGAATACCTTGAATTTGTCGGCTCGAATTACAATGATGTGTTTGGCTTCTTCGTCAGTGGCCCAGGTATTATGGGAGCTTTTTCTAACAACGCCACAAACATTGCGGTAATTCCCGGTACATCGGATTACATCAGTATCAATACCCTAAATGATGTAATGAACTCTGCGTATTATGTCTATAATTCGAATTGGGACACCCATCAGTGCGATGGATTTTCGACCGTGCTCAATGCAAGTATTGGTCAGCTTCAATTAGGGGAAGTGTATCACATTAAAATTGCCATCACCGACACCTCAGATGGGGTACTTGATTCCTGGGTGTTTCTTGGAGGAGAGAGTTTCGAGCAGCTTTGCACGGTGAGTCTGCTCGATGAGCAAGAGCGCGGTGGGCAAACATGTATGGTCAGCAATGTACACGCTAACGCAGTGTATAGCGCTGAATGTGGAACGATTGAGTTGCAGAATGAATCTGAGATGAATATCGCGTTTACCAGCGCCTATTACCTCATGGGTGATGATGCGTCGCTGCCTTTGACCGGGTCAACTCAGAGTTACACGTATAGTGAAGAAGGAGAGTATCCTATTTGGCTGGTGTATGAGGTGGGCGAATTCCGTTCGCAGGCTTATGTAGGCACGATGAACATTGCCTTTGATGCACCACCGGCTCCGGTGTTGAGCGTGAGTGAGGGAGTGATCCAAATTACGAATTACGATGGGGTCACCCCACTTCCGGATTTTCAGTGGTTCCTGAATGGTCAACCGATTGCAGGCGCCACCGGCACCAGCTATGCCATTGTGGAAAGTGGGTTTTATAGCGTGACTGCCACAGCAGGCTGCCCTTCACAAAGTCAGGAATTGGATCTGTTGTTTGTGGGAATTCCAACGTTGCACGATGATCGGTTCTCGGCCTATCCAAACCCAGCTAGCGGTCCCGTGACCATTCAATGGAAAGGGGAGCCGGTTCAGTTAGAGCTATTCAACATGCTTGGGGAATTGGTACTTCGGACCACAGCCGGCAATACCCCTGTGGTGCTCGACGAATTGTCTGCTGGATCATATCTGATCAGCATTCGCGACTCTTCCGGAATGTTGAAGGTACAGGAAAGACTGGTCGTTATTCGTTAGTCCATCGGTTGCCGAATGACCAGGTTGTCAATCAACCTTACTTCGCCCACGTAGGCCGCACAGAGGATTACGGGATATTCGCTGTCGTGCCAATCGGGCACGGGAGCGAACGTTCGTCCATCGGTCACCTCCAAGTATTCCAGTCGAATGCCCGGAGTGGACTGAAATTCTGCTCTTCCCCATTGTTCCAGCGCAGGAGGATCAAACTCTTGAGTTCGGTCTTTCATTTCCCGAAGGACTCTCGAAATGCACAGGGCTGTTTTTCGCTCGGCGTGGCTTAGACGGAGATTGCGTGAGCTCATGGCCAATCCGTCGGGTTCACGAATGGTTTCACAGGAAATGATTCGGATGTCCATATGTTCCGCTTCCACCATTTTTCGAATGTGCGCAAGCTGCTGAAAGTCTTTTTCCCCAAAGAAGGCTTTATGAGGAGCTACAATCTCAAAGAGACGTTTGACCACGGTGAGGACGCCATCGAAGTGTCCCGGACGGAAATGTCCTTCGAGCGTTGAGGAAAGGAGTCCAAAGTCCCAATGGGCCTTGACGGGTCCAGCGGGATAAATCTCCGGGACTGAGGGAACAAAGGCGATATCGCAGCCGCAGGCCTCTAGGAGAGCCAGATCCTCTTTCAAGGTGCGGGGATAGTGGGTGAGATCGCTCGTCTGGTTGAATTGGGTGGGATTGACGAAAATGGACGATACCACAAGGTCACATTCTTTGCTTGCGCGCTCGATTAAAGAGGTGTGTCCGGGGTGAAGTGCCCCCATTGTAGGGGCAAAACCGACCTGTTTACCCTCTGAAACAGCGGTCTGGAGGAGGCTATTAAGGACCTCAATATGTTCAGCTACAACCATTTGATGTGTTTGTGTACCCATTGGAAGGGCCGCCAAATCTAAAGGTTTGCGGGATTAGAAAAAGTTTTTTATCTATCTTTGTACTGTCTAATACGTGAAAGCATTTTCTGTATGAGCAAAACAAAGGTTCTTTTCGTTAGTCAGGAAATTCTCCCATTTTCATCAGATGGTACGATCGCCCAAAGCGCTCGTGAAATTCCACAGGCTGCACACGAGAGGGGTAAGGAAACTAGGATTTTCATGCCCCGTTATGGTAAAATTAACGAGCGACGCCATCAGCTTCATGAAGTGATACGACTCTCTGGTATGAATCTGATCGTAGACGATTCAGATCACCCGCTGATCATTAAGGTGGCCAGCATACCGCAGATTCGTCTTCAGGTTTACTTCATTGATAATGAGGAGTTCTTCCACCGGAAGGCCCTTATGCATGATGATAAAGGCGAGTTATTTCCCGACAATGATATGCGCATGATCTTCTTCGCGAAGGGTGTGCTGGAAACGGTGAAAAAATTGGGCTGGGCGCCGGATATTATCCATTGCCATGGCTGGTTTACATCACTTGTCCCATTGTATGTGAAGAAGCTGTTCAATCGCGATCCTCATTTCGCAGATAGCAAAATCGTTATGTCTCTTTATGACGATGCCTTCAAAGGCACTCTGGATAAAAAGATGCAGAAGAAAGTAGCTTTTGATCATATTGAGTCGTCTGATGTGAGCGAGCTTGCCAGTCCGACTCATACAAACCTCATGAAACTAGGTATCCGCTATGCGGATGGAGTGATTGTAGGATCGGAAGGTGTGGCTCCTGAATTGACACAATTTCTTTCAGGGACTGATGTTCCAGTATTACATCAATATGCAGAATCGGATTACCTCGGCGCAGTGGATGAATTCTTTGATACAGTTCATGCGGGAAAGTCCGTCCTGGTCGACTAAAGTGACCCATTTTACACAATCCTATAAAATAAGCCTCAAGCTATTGGGGCTTTTTTTCGTAGCAGCAATTCTGGCGCTACCAGGCTGTAAAAAGCCCGATCCCACAAGCGGAATCGACCTGCTTCCGGAGGAAGATTTGCTGAATGCCAATCGCACGGATACCCTCACTTTGCTTGTGCAATCAGAGCGCGAAGACTCGCTTCGCACCGATGAGTTGTCCGTATCTCTTGTGGGGTCCTACGTAGATCCAAAGTTCGGAATGGTGCGAGCGAGTGCTGTTTCACAGCTCAAGCTGTCTACTACCTCGGCCCTATTTCCCATAGCCTATGAAGTGGACAGCATTGTGCTCTATCTGGAGTACGATGGCTATCTCTACGGGCGCATTGGAAGCCCATACTTTTTGGTGAACGAGATTGAGGAAAGCCTGGTGTTGGATTCGAATTATTACAGCAACAAGCAACTTGCCGTGAAGCCCGACAACCTGATGAAGGACGGTGAGGAGCGCCAAGCGATCAAGCCGTTTGCGGTGTTGCAGGGAACCACCACTATTCCGCCCCTTCGGCTGCCGCTTGATGAATCTCTGGCGGCCCAGTTGATGAGTCCGACCGATCCCTCGGTTCTTACTTCTGACGACAACTTCAGGGCCTATTTTAAAGGAATACAGATTTCGACATTGGCGGAGGCCAATGGGGGAGTGTTCAATGTGGATTTGGTAGATCCTGGAAGTCGCATGACCATCTACTACCGCAATCAGGATGGCATGCTAGAGGACACCACAAGTTATACGTACACGATAACCACCGACTGCGCGCGGTTTACGCGATTTGAGCATGAATATGGCGGCTCATTGCTTCAGGGTATTGAGGCAGCGCCGCTCGCAGGAGAAATATCTTGTTTTATTCACGCGGCGTCTGGGTCAAAGGTTAAAATTGAAATTCCTCATCTGGAAGAGTTTAATGCCTTGGATCGACGAACAGTGAACGGGGCTGACTTGATCATTCCCTTTGACAATGACCCACGGTTTGCTGCACAGGAGCAATTAGTTCTTCTTTATAAAAATAGTTCCGGCGAGTTGCGGGTACTTCCCGATCAAACCTCTCAAACGATTGGAGGGTTAGCTGATTTTGTGGCCAACGTATACCGCTTTCGCATCCCTCGATATGTTCAGGGAGTGCTCGACGGCGAAATATCAAGTCAGGGCTTGTACTTATTAAGCACTCGGGCTGGTGTTTCTGTGAATCGTGTCGTGTGTCACGGCCCAGCATATTCGCCAGATGTTCCTAGTCAGAACATGAGGTTGATCTTGACCCTTTCTTCGGATTAACGGTCTGATTGCGCTCTAGTGTGAGATGCTTAGCACATTCAGTAATTGCAGTACATTCGTCTTCAAATTTTGAGAATTACAACCCATGTGTGGAATAGTAGGTTATCTGGGAAATGACGAGGCGTATCCCATTCTGATAAAAGGCCTTAAGCGCCTTGAATACAGGGGCTATGACAGTGCAGGGGTTGCTTTAGTTGGTAAGGATGGATTCCATCTTTACAAGTGCAAAGGCAAGGTGGCCGACCTTGAAAGCTTGGTAGCCGAACAATCGGCCGCAGGGACACTTGGCATCGGCCACACCCGATGGGCCACGCACGGAGTTCCGAATGACGTGAATGCACACCCTCACCTCAGCGGCGACGGCAAACTCTCTCTCATACACAACGGGATCATTGAGAACTATGCCACTTTAAAGGCGGAGTTGATCAATCGCGGTCACCGTTTTATCAGCGATACGGATACCGAAGTCCTTGTTCATTTTATTGAGGATGTGAGAAATACCACCGGTCTCGACTTGTTTGAAGCCACACGCGTGGCCTTGTCTGAAGTCGTAGGTGCTTATGCGATAGTGCTATTCGACAAGGACAATGCTGATCAGATGATTGTGGCCAAGAAGTCAAGCCCGCTGGTCATAGGGATTGGTGCAGACGGCGACTTTTATGTGGCCTCGGATGCCACTCCTATTATTGAGTACACCAAGAATGTGGTGTATCTCGAAGATGAAGAAGTGGCGCTGATGCATCGCACTGAGGGGTTGAAGATCGTCACTATTCAGAATAAGCAAAAGACACCTTATATACAGGCGCTTGAGATGAAGCTCGAGGCCATCGAAAAGGGCGGGTACGATTCGTTCATGTTGAAAGAAATTCACGAGCAGCCCCGGTCGATTAGGGACTCCATTCGGGGCCGACTGAATTTGAATTTGGGCATGGTGAAGATGAGTGGAATAGACCAGCACGAAGAACGCTGGATGAATGCCAGCCGGATTATCATCATCGCTTGCGGGACCTCTTGGCATGCGGGCTTAGTTGCCGAGTATTTGTTTGAAGAGTTTTGCCGGATTCCGGTCGAGGTAGAGTACGCCTCCGAATTCAGGTACCGCAACCCCGTCATTTTGCCTGGGGATATTGTGGTAGCTATTTCTCAGAGTGGGGAAACGGCGGATACGTTGGCTGCCATAGAACTGGCTAAGGCGCGCGGTGCGCATATTTTCGGAGTGTGCAATGTGGTTGGCTCTAGTATTTCGAGAGCCACCCATAGCGGGGCATATACCCATGCCGGACCGGAAATCGGTGTGGCATCCACTAAGGCATTTACTGCTCAGGTTTCTGTGCTGTTTCTGATAGCGCTTTCTGTGGCACAGAAGCGCGGCACATTGACTCAGGAACGTCTTCACCGCCTGATGGCTGAACTGGGATCGATTCCAGACAAGGTAGATGAAGTGCTTTTAACGAATCCAATCGTGGAAACGATTGCGGAGATTTATAAGGATCATAAAAATGCGCTGTATCTGGGCCGAGGATATTGTTTCCCTGTGGCTCTCGAGGGTGCGCTGAAGCTCAAGGAGATTTCCTATATCCATGCAGAGGGCTATCCAGCGGCAGAAATGAAGCATGGTCCGATTGCCCTTATCGACGAGGAGATGCCCGTTTTTGTGATTGCGACACAGGGCCAGTCGTATGAAAAGGTGGTAAGCAATATTCAGGAAGTAAAAGCGCGGAAGGGAAAAGTCATCGCGATTGTCAATTCTGGGGACAAAGTGGTGACCGAATTGGCCGATCATGTGATCGAAATACCCAAAGCGGACGACAGTTTGGTCCCTATTCTGTCTGTGGTACCCCTCCAATTGCTGGCCTATCATGTGGCCGTTATGCGAGGCTGTAACGTAGACCAGCCGCGGAATTTGGCGAAAAGCGTCACGGTAGAGTGAGAAAGATCATGGGCTCCCAAAACTAGGAATTAACAACGATTGTTTGAAAAACCGGTGAATACCGTAGTTTTGTCTCCGGTTTTTTTGCGAAAATTGCAGTCACTAAAACCCAAAAACTCAACTTTTATGAAAAAAGCACTTTTGTTTTTTGCATTGATTCTGGCGACGGCTACAGGCCTGTATGCTCAGAAGCAAACCGGTGGTGAGAAGAACCTAGAGGTTCAGTTCGCGCCGCTTGGTGGAAACCCTATTAGCATCAGCGGTATCCGTCTGCGTATTTTCAACAGCGAGTCTAGCGCCATTCGTATTGGCCTTTTCCTCGGTGGTACTAGCACAACTGACGTTACTGCTCAGCCTGAAGAAGCTGATCCAGATGCACCAGAATTGTTGGACGTTACTAAGACGTTCTCTTTTTCTATCCGTCCAGGTTACGAGATACACTTTGCCGGAACTGATCGCCTTTCTCCATACGTGGGTGCTGAGCTTCTGTTCGGAATCACTAGCGAGACTACGACTGAAGAGTCTTGGGACCTCGATTCTGATCTCGACGGTTCTATTGGAACATTTGAGACTAAGGATGGCACTTCTACTATCGGTGCGAATTTGGTTGCAGGTGCTGACTTCTACTTCGCAGATAATATCTATCTTGGAGCAGAATTGGGCTTTGGCTTCTCATCTACAAGCAACAAAGACACTGAGGTTACTTACGATGGTCCGGCCGACATCGACAACATAGATCCATTTCTGAATGGTAAGTCTTCAGGTTGGGGCCCAAATTATCAGGGTACTATCCGTTTGGGATGGCTCTTTAACTAATTAAAGACATGACAAAAACTAATCTGAAAACCACCTTTGCGGTTGTTGTATTTGCGGTCTCTTCAGCCTTTTTTACGGGCTGTACGAAAGAGCGCGAGTTCAATGGCATCAAGGCTCCTGAAAAGACCATTACGCTCGATTCCGATCAGCAGCGTATGATTCAGGACATGGCTGGTCGTATTCCGACGATTCGGATTTACGATGAGGCTAGAAACCGTTTCATCGACATTGACTTTGAAAAAAGAGATTTCAGTTTCTCTACTCCAAATGATGGCTGGAACTATTCCAGCTCAGACGATGTAATTTGGGAAGCTTCAGACAATGGTGGTGGCATTCTGTTTATCGGTGCGGGTGCTTTCGGTGGCAACACTGGAGGAACCGTGGTAGCTGGTAACAGCGCGCTTGACATCAATTACACCTTTTGCTTTGCAGCCTCTGATGAAGCCCTCGGTCTGGACTTGTTCGACACAGGAGCTAACATTGATGGAATTAGCGGTGTAATTGGTATCGCAGGTGACTTTGAAGCACTCTTAGGTGATGAGGTTGGCGAAGATTCAGACTTTACGGATTATTTCCAGGGGTTTGCCGCTTACTTCGTTTACGACAATGAGGCTTCTGGCAACTACGAAATTCTGAACTGGTTGGAAGATCTCGAAGGAGATATGGATGATCTTGATGGAAAGGGCTTCGGCTACCTGTTCGATTTCCAAGATTTCGCTCTTTACTTCTCCTACAATGGCACACTCAGTGTATCCGGTGGTTCTATCGGATTCAATGGGGAGTACATTGGAATTGATGTAGATGGCTTTGATGAATTAGGCATCGACGGAGAAGCAGAAGTTAGCATCGTGGATGGTTTTGGTACCATGGGCTGCTAAGCTTCACTTCAAAGAATATGAAAACCCCCGGGAAACCGGGGGTTTTTCTTTTTCGCACGTTTTTAGAAGTGCCCTTGAGACAGACTAGGTTCCCTTTGCTTCTTTTCTTCGCGGCGTTTTACCAAGGCATTAATAAAGAGAGTAGAAAGGAGAATGAGCGCGCCGAGGTAAAACTGCGGCGACATGAATTCTTGTTCACCGTATAAGATCAAAGCGAACACAATCGTATAAATGGGCTCAAGGTTAATCGTGATTGCGCAAGTGAACGGAGTAAGTATTCTCATCACTTTGATGCCCGCAATGAAGGCATAGGCCGTGGCTAAGAGGGCCAGCACGAGCAACAGAGCCCAATCTTTAAGAGTTGGAATGGCTATGCCCGAGGCCCAATCGCCGGATAGAGCCAAATAAGCGCTCACAGCGACTGTTCCTCCTAGCATTTCGTAGAAAGCAATCCGATGTGGAGGGTGATTTGATACAAATACGGAATTGTAACTTGAAAAAACAGCGGCAAAGAAAGAGGCCATCAGCGACAGGATAATACCCCCGGAGTATTGAGGTTCAAATCGAAAAATGAGCGCTAGGCCCGCGATGACTACGAGTCCTAGGAGAAGCTCATAATGCAATACCCGCGTTTTACGAATCAAGGGCGCTACGAGAGCCACAAAGAATGAGGTAGTGCTGAGCACAGCGAGTGCCGTGGATATGTTAGACACTTTGATACTTCCGAAGAAGCAGATCCAATGTGCTGCAGTGATTACTCCAACTCCAGCGAACCGCAGGATATCTTTAGGTGTGGCTTGGAGGGATTTTCGCGAAAGCAGAGCATACACTCCAATTCCAGCAGCAGCTATCCAAACTCTCCACCAGACAAGTTGAACGGAAGGCAAATTAATTTCCTTTCCGAGGATACCGGTGAATCCCCAGATGAACACAATGAAGTGAAGGAGCAGAAGAGCTTCAGTTTTGCTTTTCTTCACCGTCTTCTATTTCAACTACACCACCACTTACGATGTACTTCATCACATCCACGGGATTCTGCTCGATCCTTACAATGTTGCGGGTGGAAACAATAAGCAGATGGCCTGAAAAGCTATAGCTCATGGGGATATACACTCCAACTTTGTTTTGGATATCGCCGAGTTGATGAAGATCGGAGTCGGTAATAAATCCTATTACCTGCACTTCCGGATCATTGCTGATTTTCACGAGAACTGGTTGGTTGAAGCGTTTTTTTGATCCGACAAATGCGCCGAGTAATTCGGTAAGACTTTTATAGATTGTTTTAATCAAAGGAACCTGATCAAGGGCTCGGTCAAACGCTTTGCGCAACGGTTGATTGATGAATCGTGTACCCAACCAACCGAGCAAAAGCAAAATGACGATGAGACTGAGAATCCCCCAGCCCCATACTGTGCGGCCTTGTTCTTCAAATTCTTCCAGCGTTTTTCGGGAGTAAATCAGCTTGGGAATTAAGCCGTCAAGAAATGAGAAGAGGGTCCAGATTACGTAGCAGGTTACGAAAAGTGGAAGCGAGATGAGTAATCCATTTAGGATATAGGTGAATAATCGTTTCACGATTGAGTGTCTCATGTATTGGGAGATCAAAGGTATCCTGTATCGGACACTTCACAATTAAGAACAGCGGGCACAAAAAAACCGCCCGAAGGCGGTTTTCAGGAAGTGCGAGGCACAATTCTATTCTTTAATCACCCGCAGGTTCGATTGTCTTCCGTTTTCTGTTTCTACTTGCACGTGATACAAGCCGGTTGGGAATTGTGATAGGGGTATAAGTGAAATAGAAGACTGAACCTGATTTTCGTTCAGCACAATTCGTCCTCTGCTATCACGCACAATTAGAGAAGAGATGACGCTTGAACTTTTTACGGTTAGGTCGTTCGAGGTTGGATTGGGATAAGCGTAGGTAGACAATTCAGCGAGTTCATAAACTCCGACATAGAGCGCGGTGACCATCATTCCCAAGGTATCGGCGCACGTACCACCATCGGTAACCACGAGGCTTATCTCAAACTCCGGATTGTTTGTGAGGAAGTCGAATCCGTAGAGATAGGAGGGATTGGTTTCAGCACTGGTGCTGCCATCGCCGAAATCCCATTCGGATGAGCTGGCACCGATGCTCGTGTTGACGAAGTCGACCGATGCGCCCAGATCACCGAATTGGAGGTCAGCAAAAGAAGCAAAGGAAGCCACGAGTGGGTTGGATATGTCGGAGATGAAGCTGGGCCAAATGGTGTATCCAGAATCATAAGCCTCTTCAGGGTCTGCTTGCTCGACAAGCCCGGTAAGGGTAAAATGTCCAAGCGGCGCGACCTCATCAAATAATTGGGAGTCGCCATCCACCCGAACAACAAATACGCCGTCAGCGGAGCTCATCCTGACAAAGAATCCATTGCCCTGATTAGTCCATTCAAGAGGTTCTGCAATCATCACACATTCAACAGTTACTGGATGACTTTCATGAGATTCATTTAATGAAGCAACGATTTCTGGGGGGAATAACGGATGGCCTGAATCGATCAGATCGATGGCATCAGGGCGCATTTCTGCTTGTCCCATAAATTGAGTGATCAAGCCGCGGACATGAATGGAGTCACCTTGATTGACGACGTAGCCGAAATTTTCAAGAGAACTGAACACTTTTATTCCATCTGTCTCATCGATCAAATGAAAATGAACACCAGATGCGTTGAAATTAATACCGTGAACGATGCCGCGTAATTCGCAGAACACGTCCAGACTGTCCATTACGCCGGTTAGGTTTTCAGTAGTTATTTCTGCGATATCATAAACTTCGTAAACCGGATCGTTTGGAACGATTGAAATAAAGAGGTCTTGAATGAGGTATGTAATGGTTCCTGTGGCCTCAAGAGAAAGTTGAATGAACTCTGTACCTTCCTCATTCGTATCATCAATAAGAGTCACATCAAATGACTGAATGGATGAGCCAAAAGGAAAGTCTAATACGAGCGGAAAGAAATTGACGAAGTCTTGATCTGGGAGGGCAGTGCCGCCAGCGACTGAAATGGTCACTTGACTGGATTCAGGAAGATTGAAGGCCTGTACGTTGAGCACAATTGTGCCATCGTTTTCTGTCACCTGAACGGATGCGGTGGTGAATCCGATAACGGACGAACCGCTGCACGGAATGGAAGAGTGGTTGCCAATATGGGTAAGGTCTGAAGCGGGATACACATTCCATTGTCCGGTGGAAAGAAGCCAGTTGGTCGTTGGGGCATTGATTTCTTGTTTGCGCACGAGGGCCCTGTTTAGGGTTGATCCCTCACTTCCGAACGTCCATTGGGTTCCCGGGTTTTCACCGACTACACCTATCACATCCAACACGAGATCATTGAAGCGTAATTGAACCGCATCGTTTCCATTGAAATTGGCTACGGTACTTGTACCATTCGCAATGGCTAATACTTCAGGATCGGCTCCACCATTGGACACTACAAATGTTTCTCCGGGCTGAAGAATACCATCGGGGGCGTATGCCGCAGTGAATACGGTTGAGCCGTTATTGAAGACATACAGGCCGTATCCTGCAAGATTCACCGGACTTGAGGTGGGATTGTAAATTTCTAGGGCCTTGTTGTTTCCGAGTCCTTCCGTGTATTCTGAAATGAAGAGTTGGGCACATCCATCGCCTAGGGTGCAGGTTTGAGAGACGACCTGCACGAAGTTGGAGGAAAGTTGCACGCATGCACCATTGGTTGAAATGGCAGTAGCCAAATTGCCCGGAGAAATCGAAGCGGGGGTGAGCTCGCCGAAGTACGAGAGTCCCCAGATGCGATAGGATCCAACAGGGAGAGCATCGAAGTCCACGTTTTGGTCAAGCACTGAAACGATCAAATTCGATGTATTCGTTAGAACGTAGGTGTAGGATCCTTCCGCGGTAGAGGTGGATTGAGGTAGGACAATATCCGCATTTCCATCAATGCAAAAGGAGAAGTAAGATGATCCACCGTTGGCAGTCACTATTCCACCTTCACATTCTGTGACTACGCAGCTTGCTAGCGTTACCGTCACGGAGTTTGCGCTTAATGCCAAGCACTCGCTGACAATTGCTCCCAATTGAATGCCGGTATCGAGAATGGGTGCGCCATTGAACGCAAGGCCCCATACGGTATACGTTCCAGTAGGTAAGCCGTTAAAATCGATTTCACCAGACACTCCAATACGCACGATCACATTGGAGGCGTCTACGGCGATGAAGAAATATCCTTCGCCAATGATGTCTCCGGAAGAAGTGAATGAGAGTGGAGCATTGGGCTCTTCCACGCAGAGGTTGGGTAATTGATTGAGGTCAAGAGAAATTGCTCCCCCGGAGCAAAGGATTGGAATGACGTTAGAGTTACCTGGCGTAGGTTGTTGATTCCAGTAGACGTTGCTGTTGAATGCAGCGCCGCCATCCGGAATTCGTGACATCGAGATAAAAGGGTTGATTGCAGCCTGTGTTTCGTTAACCTGAGGTTGTCCGGGTGTGAGTATTGCAAGAAGTGCGGTATCATCGGCGTCGGA
>Ga0105049_10006344_pt1 | contig 13773 bp, 12 predicted proteins | sample MAT06_FD_78087 | JGI IMG/M metagenome (GOLD analysis project Ga0105049, IMG submission 78087) | Freshwater microbial communities from Lake Fryxell liftoff mats and glacier meltwater in Antarctica - MAT-06 | ecosystem: Environmental > Aquatic > Freshwater > Ice > Liftoff microbial mat | place...
GGGAAGAGCCCGCTGAAAAGCGCGTTGCGCGCATACGGCGTGGCCGTCGGCAGGATCGAGTAGTAGTGCGTGGTCTCCACGTCGTACAACGGCGCCAGCAGCGGCTCGAGCACGCGCCACTGATCCACGCGCAAGCAATCGATGACCACGAAGATCGCCTTGCGATCGCGCGCCAGCACCGGCATCACAAACTCGGTCACGACGTCTACCGAGAGCGGCGGCCGGTCGCCTTCGAGCTCGCGCAGCCAGCGCGGATACTCCGTGCGCATGAACGTGGCGAATTCGCGATGCATGTCGGGATACAATCCGCGCAACGACTCGTGCAGCCCGAGTTCGCCAGCGGCGGCGAGATCGACGTCCCACTGCATGAGCTCCGCGAAGCGCTCGATCCAGCCACGCCAATCGAGGCCGGCGTAGCGCTCCGCCTCGATGGCACGGAACCGTTCCACGAACGCGCGGGCCAGCGCCTGCGAACGGATCAGCGGACCTTCGAGGATGCGCGTGATGACCGTGAGCACCTGACGCGGCGTGATCGGTTTCACCAGGTAATCGCGGATGTTCGCGCCGATCGCCTCCTTGAGCGTCGCGTCCTCTTCGCTCTTGGTGACCATCACGACGGGCATGGCGGGCAGCATCTCGCGAATGTCCCGGTAGGCATCCAGCCCGCGGGTGCCCGGCATCTGCTCGTCGAGCAGCACCAGGTCGTACGGGCGCCGTCGCAGCAGCTCCAGCGCGTCGTCGGCGTTCGTCGCCGTATCCACGTGATAGCCCTTGTCTCCGAGCAGGAGTCGATGCGGCTCGAGAAGCTCCGCTTCGTCGTCCACCCAGAGAATCGTTTTTGCCATCAGCGCCATGCCGTAAGGTACCTGAGCGGCGGGACCACGGTCCAGCGGCCTGCACGGCCGCGGCGGGCCGGCGAAGCGGCGTCGCCCCCCGCCCCGCACCGGACGCAATCGGACGCGTTACATTCGCTTGGTGCACGCTGAATCCCTTCCTTATGCGCTCGAGCCACTGCGCTTCCCCTTCCCCGCCCTCGCGTCGCTCGCCGGACGCTTGCCGCTGGGTGGAGGACGTGAAGTCGCACTGGCCGCGCTCATGACCGCCCGGCTCGCGCAGGGCGTGATGACCGGCGACGCGCTTCACCCCGGCGAGCGGGCCACCCGCGTCGCAGCCGCCAAGGTGTGGCTGGCCTCGCTGGCGCTCCCCGCAACGACGCGCGTACCGTTTGCCCGCTGCGTCGAATCGACCACCGGCACGCCGCTCCAGGTGGCCGGTGCGATCCGCAGTCTCGTCGCGGCCGCCGGCACGCACCTCGACGGCGCGTCGGTGCAGGAACTCGAGAAACTCGCGCGCCGACTGGCTGGACCATGACGCATCCCACCGACATCTCCCCGCTCACCCGGGTCGTGGCACGGCTGGATCGGGCCAGTCTCGGTGATGTCGACCCGGGTATCGTGCCCACGCGGTTCCCCTCGATCGACCGCGCCATCGGCGGTGGCTTCCGCCGTGGCGACTTGATCGTAGTCGGAGGAGACGACAGCGCCGGCTGCTCGGCCCTCGGTCTCGCCATCGCCCTCCGCGTTTCGCCCCGTGCGCTCTTGCTCACCGGCGAAATGCAGGCCGAGCGCGCCTATGAACGCGCACTCGCGATGGGCGCGAAGGTGCCGCTGGAATCGCTACGTCTGGGCTCGGTGACCGAGGAGGAGCGCGCCAAGCTCGCCACGGCCGCGGTCACGTTGCGCGACCGCGCACCGGTGATCGAAACGATCACGTCGGGCACACTGGCCGCGATCGATGACGCGGTGGAGGCGACGCCGGACGCCTCGCTGGTGTTGATCGACCCGTTGGAGTGCCTGCTGGATCGTGACTCTGGACGGGACGAAGCACTGGGCTTCGCCGTTCTGTCGCTCAAGCGCATCGCGATGCGCCGGAATGTGGCGCTGCTGCTCACGACCCACCTCCCCCAGCTCGACCGCCACCGACACGACCGACGCCCCCGCCTCACCGATTTCGGACTCGGCGGCGCCATCGGGACCCATGCCGACCTGGTCATGGGGTTGTATCGCGAGGAGCTCTACGAAGCCGATCTCGGCGTCTCAGGCGCGGCCGAGCTGCTGCTGCTGAAGAACCGTGATGGGGCGAAGGGATACGTCGATCTGTACTTCGACAGCCGGTATAGTCGATTCGAGGATGTGTTGGAGGAGTAAAGAGCTAAGAGCTAAGAGCTCAGAGCTGAGAGCTGAGAGCTGAGAGCTGAGAGCTACGAGCGTAGCAGCGCTGAGCTCCAAGCTCCACTTTCTCAGCCCTTTAGCTTTCCGCTTTCAGCTCACGGCTTTTAGGTTTTGCTTGATGCTCTCAGCTCTGAGCTCTTAGCTCTTAGCTCTTAGCTCTCAACTACTTCAAAGGCAGCGCGATGGCAGGACATAGTAAGTGGAAGACGATCAAGCGGGCCAAGGCGGCGACTGACAGCAAGCGCGGCGCCCTCTTCACGCGGCTCATTCGCGAAATCACCATGGCCGCGAAGCTTGGCGGCGGGGACCCGGGTGGTAATCCGCGACTGCGCACGGCCATCGACAATGCCAAAGCGGTCTCGATGCCGAAGGACAATATCGATCGTGCGATCAAGAAGGGCACTGGCGAGCTCGAAGGCGTGGACTACGTCGAAGTGCTCTACGAAGCGTACGGTCCCGGTGGCGTCGCCATCATGATCCAGGCCGTCACCGACAACCCCACGCGCACCGTGGCCGACGTGCGGCACAAGCTCTCGCGCAACCACGGTAACATGGGATCCAGCAATTCCGTGGCCTATCTCTTCGAGCGGAAGGGACAGATGTCCGTGACCGCCGAGGGCGTGCACGAGGATGCGCTGATCGAGGCTGCGCTCGAAGCGGGCGCCGATGATGTCGTGCGCGACGATACCGAGTTCACGATCACGACCGAGCCCGGTACGCTGCACGCAACGAAGGAAGGGCTCGAGTCGAAGAAGTACAAGGTGGCCGACGCCGAACTCGCGTGGGTGCCCAAGAGCACGGTGAAGGTGGAAGGTCAGGCCGCGGAACAGCTCATGAAGCTGCTCGAGGCGCTCGAAGAGCTCGACGACGTGCAAAAGGTCGATGCGAACTTCGAGATGGACGAAGACGCCATGGCCGACGCGTGAGTCCGTCGCTGGTGCTCGGGATCGATCCGGGCACCGCCGTCACGGGGTACGGTGTGGTCGCCTTCGACGGCCGCATCGCCACGCTGGTGGAGTGTGGCGTGATCCGCACCACGGCCAAGGACCCGCTCCCGCAGCGACTGCTGGAGATTCACGAAGGGGTCGAGGAACTGATCGCGCGCCATCGTCCCGACACCATTTCCGTCGAAGACGTGTTCTACGCGAAGAACGTGCGCACGACGATCGTCCTGGGCCACGCGCGCGGTGTAATCCTGTTGGCCGCGCAGAAGTCGGCGCTCACGATCTGCGAATATCCGCCGGCCGAGATCAAGAAGACGATCACCGGCACCGGCGGCGCCACGAAGGAACAGGTGCAGTTCATGGTGGCGCGCCTGCTGCGTCTCAAGTCGGCGCCGCAACCCGCGGACGCCGCCGACGGTGTCGCCGCGGCGTTGTGCGCTTGCCTCATGTCATCGCGACCCAAGCTCCCTGAACTCCCGCCGATGCGCATTCCCCTCGCCAAGCTCGTGAAATGATCGCACTGCTATCCGGCACGCTCGTGTATCGCGAACTCGATCGCGTGGAGATCCTCACGTCGGGCGGTGTGGGCTACGAGTGCCTCATTCCGCTGTCGGTGTACGAGTCATTGCCGAAGGAAGGGGCCACCGTCACACTGCACACGCACCTCGCCGTGCGCGAAGACGCGTGGCACTTGTACGGCTTCTCCGATCGCTACGACCGCGCGGTGTTTCAGCGGCTGCTCGTGGCCAAAGGCGTCGGCCCCGCGCTCGCACTCGGCATCCTGTCGGCGCTCACGCCGGAGCGCGTCGTGCGCGCGTTGCGCGAGAAGGACATCACGACCCTCATGCGCGTGCCGCGTGTAGGTCGGAAGAAGGCCGAGCAGATCATACTCGACCTCGCCGACAAGATGGACACCATGGGCAACGCGCCCACAGCCGTCGGCGCCACTGCAAGTCCCGTGGCCGACGACGCCATTCGCGCCCTCATCGCACTCGGCTACAACCAGCTCGATGCCGATCGTGCCGTGCGCGGCGTGATGGACGGAGGCGCGATGGGGGATGTCAGTGTGGTGGTACGAGGGGCGTTGGGTCGGTTGACGGCGAAGGGCAGCTAGGTCGGTTTGCTGCGACCTAGACTCACGTGAGTTCGGAGTGCTGAGTTGAAGTTCGGAGTTCTGAGTTCAACCCACGACTCCAAACTTTCACTCAAAACTCCAAACCCACGTGACGCTCTCGGACTCGCGCCAATCTTTCTCTATCGCCGATACTGACTCGCATCCCGCTGCGGTTTCCCACAGCTCGGGATCGTGATCACCTGCCCGGGCCGTCCTCCGGGAATCGGATCGACCAGCACACGCGAGCTCTTCTCGGCGTCTTCGCTTGCCAGGTACACGAACATCGCCGTGAGCGTCGCGTTGTGCTTCAGATCATCGAGGATGATCTTGTCGAACGAGTCGCGATTGGTGTGCCACGTGCTGTTGCTGTAGTCCCAATTGAGTGCACCAAGACCGACGGCCGGTGCACCCCAGCAGCGGAACGACGCGTCGTCCGATCCGGCGCCGATGCCGGACGGGCCGGAGAGCCGGATGTACTGCGTGAGCTGCGACGGCATCTGGCTCATGTACTGCGCGAGGCGCGGTCCGTTTTCCGGATGCAGCCCCGGGCCTGTGCTGACCACGCGACCGGTGCCGTTGTCCTGATTGAACGCGAACTGCAGTCCCTGAATCACTTCCGGATGATCGGCTGTGAACGAACCGGAGCCGTTCAATCCCTGCTCTTCGCCGCTCCAGTGACCGACCACGATGGTGCGCGACGGCTTCGGATACACCGTCTTCAGAATACGCAGCGCTTCCATCATCGTGATCGAGCCCGTGGCGTTGTCGGTCGCGCCCGAGTGACCTTCCCAGCTGTCGAAGTGCGCCGACAACACGACGTATTCATCGGGCTTCGTGGCACCCTTGATCTCGGCGATCACGTTGAACACCGGCTTCTCACCGAGCGCCTCCGACTCCGCCATCAGTCGCACCTTCGGGCCTTGGTTTTTCTGCGCGAGACGGAAGAGCATGCCGTAGTCTTCGCAGCCCACATCGAACGTCGGCAGCGCCGCGTTGCGTGGCGATCCGAAGATCTTGTTCACGCCGGGATACTGCGAGAAGTTCGACTCGAACACCGCCACCGCACCGGCGGCCTTCACATCGCTGTAAAACGTCGGCACGCGCTGCGTGACGCCCTGATACGTGGCCGACAGATCCCGCTGCATCGAGTCCAGCGACGCCTGCGTACTAGGCATCGCGAACTCCGCGATCTGCGCGGCTGGACGGCAGGTGAGACGCGGCGCCGACACCAGCACGATCTTGCCCTTCACGCTCGGCAACCACGCCGCGAACTCTTCGGGCGACTGATACAGCTTCACCACCACCGCTTCACCATCGACCCATTTGCCGGCCGTGTTGCCGCTCCACGAGAGCATGTTGATCTCGAGCGCCTTCACGCGCGGCGCCGTGAGCTGCGCGAACGCCGCACCACGCTTCCAGGAGTTCCACGTGCCGTACTGCTCCTTTCTCGCCGACACGCCGAACTGCTTGTACGTGGCCAGCAGCCAATCCTGCGCGCGGTTCATGTTCGGCGAACCCGTGAGACGCGGGCCGACCGAATCGAGCAGTTGCTGCGCCAACGTTCCGGCCTGTGAACGCTGCATACCCTCTTCCCACAACTTCAGGATGACGGGGTCCGTGGGCGCATCCTTCCGGACATACGACGGCGCCGGGTCGACCGGCATCGCCTGAACGTTCTTGGCTACCGGCGACGGACCGCGACCGGGCTGCGCCGCGACCGACGTCGTCGCAGCTACCGTCGCGGAGGCCGTGGCCGCGAGCAGAAAAGCAAAGGCTGAGTAGGAACGCATCGAAGTTCTGGTATGTGGTGAAGAATGTGGTGGTGAGCGGGGTGTCAGGCCCGCGGACTTAACCCGTCCACGAGCGAGGTACGATAAGCCTTCCACGCCGGCACGAAGCCGATCACGAGGCCGGCACCCATGACCACAGCGAGATATGTCCACTCCGTGGAGCGGAGCGGATGCAACGCGAGATGCAACCCGAAACGTTGTTCGATCGGCCCCTGCGCCACGAACAAGCCGATGTACACCGCGGCCACGCCGATAAGGCAGCCGAGCAGCGCGAGCAGGCCACTCTCCAGCACGAGCAGCGAGATGATCATGCGCGGACCAGCACCGACCGCGCGAAGAATCGCCATCTCGCGACGACGCGCTTCGAGCGACGAGTAGAGCGCCACCAGCATGCCGGTCAATCCGATCGCCACCGCAAAGATCGCGATTACCCGCAGCCCCACTTCCGCGCTGCCGATATTCTGCCACAGCTCGCCGAGCGCCACACCAGGAATGACTGCCGTGAGCGGCTCCACCAGATCGGTGTTCATCTCGCGCTGCAGCATCAGTGCTTCGAACCGGTTCTTCGTCCCGACAAAGAACGCCGTGATCTGATCGTCACCGTGATCATGCTCCGGCTCGGCCGCCACGGGCTCAGCCGCCAAGGGTTCGCTCACCGCCGCCACCTTCTGTTCGTCTGCCGCCCGCTTCACCTCCGGCATCGCACTCGGTGGTGGCTCCGCCCCCGGCATCACCAGCGGGATCCCCGGTGGTGGCTCCGCCCCCGGCATCACCATCGGCGTTCCCACCGGCGGTGCCATCGCCGCCGCCCGCGCTTTATTCGCCGCCACGATCGCCGCCGCCTTCGCGCTCTTCGCGCGCAGTTTCTCGGCCGCCAAAGGCGCCGCCAGCGCCGTTACTCCCTGCCCCCTCCCTCCTGAAACCCTCCCCCCTGCTCCCTCCGCCGACGCCATCGACGACCCAGCAATCCCAGCAACCGCAGCCTCAGGCTCATGCATCGCCTCGATCCCCTCCAGCGTCACGTACACCGACCGATCGATCGGCGTGAACGTGCGTCCGAGAATCCCGACCACATGGAACGGGTGCGCCTCATGACTCGACGTGCCGATATCACGGAGTCCATGCACCACGACCACCGGCGTGCCGATCGTGTAGCCAAGCTTCTCGGCCACATCACTGCCGATCACGACCTCCGTGTCGGCCACCGCGGCGCGCCCGGACACGAAGACGATCCGGCCGTCCTTGCGGAAGCGATAGCGCTCGTAAAACTCGGGCGTCGTGCCGACCACGCGGAAGCCGCGATGACTATCGCCGAGCGAGTAGGGAACAACCCACTTCACCGCCGGGTGCGCCTTCCAACGCTCCATCGTGGACAGCTTGACCGAACCGGACGGCGAGCCGATGCCGAACACTGCGCTCAGGAGCACATTCAGCGTACCGCCGCGTGCGCCCACGATCAGATCGACACCGCGAATCGTACCGGCAAAGCTGTCGCGCACACCGGTTCGCACATTCTCGATGCCGACCAGCAGCGTGACGCTCAGCGCGATCGAGGCCACCGTCAGCGACGTGGTGAGTAGCCGGCTGCGCAACGACGCGAGGGCCAGACGCAACAACATCATGCGCCGGCTCCGACCTTGGCCGCGTGATTGATGTTCATCAGCTCCACGGTGCGCGAGAACAACGGCATCAGCGTATGGTCGTGACTCACGAAGATGAGTGTGGCGTTGGCCTTCGCACACGACGCGAACAACAGCTCGAGAAATTGCTCACGTCGGTCGGTGTCGAGCGCACTCGTGGGCTCGTCGGCGATCACGACCTCGGGGCTGCCCATCAGCGCTCGGGCGGCGGCAACTCGCTGCTGCTGCCCCACACTCAATTCAGCGATCGGCGAATCGAGATACTGGGCAATATCGAGTTGCGACGCGATGTCGCGCACGGCGTCATCGAGCGAGCGGCCGCCAAGGCGCTCACGACGCGCCGGCTCGAGCCGAACGGGGAGCAGGATGTTTTCCCGCACCGGGAGGTACGGAATGAGATTGAACATCTGGAACACGTAGCCCAGATGCCGCGCCCGAAACGCATCGCGCGCGCCGCCCGACATGGTCGAGAAGTCCTTGCCCAACACGCGCACACTGCCACTCGTCGCTTGCAGCACGCCTGCAAGAAGACCGAGGAGCGTGGTCTTGCCACTGCCACTCGGTCCATGCAGAAACACCGTCTCGCCGCGAGCGATCGTCAGTGAGTCGATCGCCAGGACCTCGCGTCCTGTCTTGTAGGAAAAGCGCACCTTGGACAGCTCGACCGCCGGCGTACCTTCGGGAACAGCACCAGCGGGAACTGCCCCCGTGGCTCCCTTGCTCATTTCGACGAGTAGGGTTCGACCTTGAGTCCTTCCAACTGGTAACCCACGGTGCCGTATGGGCTCTCCACGGAGGAGATCTTGAGCCTGCCCGACATCCAGACGGCATCGAACAGATTGAGCTTGATCGCCTTCTTACCGATCATCTCGACCATGACGATCTGATTCGGCGGCGGCGGCGGCGTGTGCACACACGCGCCGTAGTACGGCACCAGCAGGAATTCGGCACCGTCTTCCTGGAAGTCGTCGAGCGGTACGACGAAGCCCGGAATGCGGACCAGCTTGCCCTCGAGCTTCTTCAGCGTATCGGTCGATTTGCCGTTCGTGTAGTCAAGGCCGGCGAGCACGCGCCAGTCGATATTCACCGCCTCCTCCACGAGCGCCCTGGGAGCGGTCGGGGCCGCGGTCGTCGTCGCGGCAAGGGCAGCCGCGGCCCGAGCCGGAGGCGTGGTCGGCAACGGGCGGGCAGCGGCGATGCTCGGAGGCGTCGTGAAGGCCGTCGTGGCGAACAGCACGACGGAGATTCCAGCCAGCGACAGAATAGGTGAAAGACGAGACATGGCGATTCCTGGGAGCAGGACGAACGGGAGCCTACACGACGGCGTCGTGGGTCACTCCCGGAAATTTACGCAATTGCGGCTGGAACGCTGAAGGGTACGGAGACTGGAAAGCCGGCACCGTCCCATCCAGTACCCCCCGATCTACGGCTCGTGCCCAATCAGCACGGTATATTCCCGGTCATGAGCCGCGCCGAAATCACCACGCCGGAAGCCTTCGCCGACGAGAGTGTCGTCGAGTTGTCCCTTCGTCCCCAGCGACTGGTCGAGTTCATCGGCCAGCAAAAGGTCAAGGACAGCCTCGGCATCGCCATCGCCGCCGCCCGCGCGCGGAAGGAGCCGCTCGACCACACGCTGTTTTTCGGACCGCCCGGACTCGGGAAAACCACGCTGGCCGACCTGATGGCCCGTGAGTTGGGGGTGAACCTCACCACCACCTCCGGTCCCGCGCTCGAAAAGCCGGCCGATCTCGTCGGCCCCCTCACCAATTTGCGTGAGGGTGATGTGCTGTTCATCGACGAAATTCACCGCATGCGCCCGATCATCGAGGAGTTCCTGTATCCCGCGATGGAAGACTACCGGATCGACATCCGGCTGTCCGATGGGCCCAAGGCGCAGACGGTCACGATGAACATCGAGAAGTTCACGCTCGTTGGCGCCACCACGCGGCTGGGTATGCTCACGGCGCCGCTGCGCGCCCGCTTCGGCATCGTGCAGCAGCTGGGCTTTTATCCGGTGGACGAACTCGAAGTGATCGTGCGTCGCACGGGTGAAGTCCTGAAGGTGGAGATGGACCCGAGGGGCGCGCACGAGATCGCAAAACGCTCGCGTGGCACCCCGCGCGTGGCCAATCGCTTGTTGCGCCGTGTGCGGGACTACGCGCAGGTGTGCGCCGACGGGCGCATCACCCTCGAGGTCGCGCAGGCTGCGCTCGAGCTGAACAACGTGGACCACTTCGGTCTCGACGATATGGACGCCCGTCTGCTCAAGACGATCATCGAGAAGTTCGACGGTGGGCCGGTCGGCCTCGGCACGATTGCGGCCGCCATCGGCGAGGACCCTGGCACGATTGAAGAGGTATATGAACCGTTCCTGGTTCAGCACGGCTTCCTGCAGCGCACACCGCGCGGACGTGTTGCCACGGCGCACGCCTATCGCCACCTCGGCTACGTTCCTCCCCATGGCGCCTTCGAACAACCCACCCTGTTCTAAGCTCCAGATAATGCTCACAATGTCCGGCGTTTCCGTGCCAGCTTGCCGACGTGCGCTCGCACTGCTGCTGTCGGTTGCGGGGGCATCACGTGGACTGCCCGCGCAGCCGATGGCACCGTCGCCGTCCCAACCGGCGGTCGTGCGGCTGTCGATCGCCCAGGTCGCCGACTCGGTCGCGCTGGCCGGTGACTCGGCGCGTGCCGTGGCGATCCTCGATTCGGTCGTTCGCATCGACAAGAGGAACGCGGCCGCGTGGCATCAGCTCGGCCTGTTGCAGTGGAACATGGCGCGCAGCGCGCGCGATCCGAGCTACATGAAGGATCAGAAAAAGATCCGCCTGCTGATCGCCGCTGATTCGGCGTTGCGATTGGCCTCTCGATTCGCTCCGGACAGTGCGCGGTTTCATCTCGACCTCAGTCGCTTCAGCATCGAGTCTGGCTTGTCCACCGTGCGCTTCGCCTCACGTGAACAGACGAGCGACGGCTACGATGCCGCGAAACGGACGGGCGACCGCCTGCGCTTCGCCGATGCCGCCGACATGATGGGCATGGGCGCGTGGCGCATGTACGAGGGGATCGCCAATCGGGCCCTGACCACCGACCAACAGAAAGTCCAGCTCGGCAGCGCCAACAACTGGGATCGCAGCAAAGGGCGCGACTACATCAACAGCATCGCCAAGAAGATCGAGCCGCCAACAGGCAAGGTGGACTTCGAGAAGTCGTTGGCGTACTTCCAGGAATCGGTCGGTGCGGATTCCACGAATCTGCGATACAGTCGACACCTGTTCATGGCCTACGCCGAGCGCAATCGCTGGGACGACTTGTTGCGCACGGCGAGCGCTCGGACGCGGCAGTTCCCCCACGACTACCAGGCGCAGCTCGCCGTGGGGTTGGCGCAGCATCGACGTGGTGAGGAAACGGCCGCGCGTCTGGCCTTCGACAGCGCCTTCGTGTTGATGGACGACGCCGAGAGCGCGCGATTGGCGCGCTTCACTCGCATCCTGCGCCCGAATCCCGGCAAGAAACTACAAGGCACCGGGGGCGATTCGCTTGGCTACTCCGCGCTCCCCCCGGCACAGCAGCGCGGCCTCGAAGCGATGTATTGGGTGATGAGCGATCCGCTCGCGCTCACCACGGAGAATGAGCACCGTCTCGAGTTTTTGGCGCGGGTGGTCTTCGCTGATTTTCGGTGGACCGTCGATGAATTGAATCTGCGTGGCGCCGATAGTGATCGTGGAGACATTCACGTGCGCTACGGCCCCCCTGATTACGAGGTCAACGTGAGCGGAAGCTCGCAGGGTTCGTCGACCAACGACGCGGGGAATGTCCTCGTCTGGTCGTACCGCAACGGCTTGACGTTTTTCTTCGACAGCCCGCCGGGCTTTGGCAACGCACGGATCGCGATGGCCGATCGGGACTTCGTGGAGACGGTCAAGAACACCGTTCCGGTGTCGTGGTCGAACGTGCCGGCTACCCGCATGCTCGACACCATTCCCATGCGCATCGCGCGCTTCCGATCGGGTGCTGACTCCAGCGACGCCGTGATCGCCGCGCGGGTCGCGATCGACTCACTGGTCGCCAGCAGCGGCCTCGATCGCGCGCCAGTCGATGTCGAAGTGCGCATCTTCGATCAGTTCGTCAAGGTAGTTGGCCTCGAGGTGGAGCAGTCGACCTTCACGACGACCGGCGCGAACGACCCGCTCGACCGCGTGTGGACCCGTCGCGTCGGCCCCGGCATCAACGTGGTCCGTGTCGAGGCGCTCCAAACCGACAGCAAGCGAGGCGCCCGCGCGATGGCGCGTCTGACTCCCTCCGTGAACGTCGGCTTCGGAATGAGCGACGTGCTACTGGGCAGCAAGCCGGAACTGCGCAGCGGTGTCACCGCACCGACACGGTGGCGAGACATTGCCATGACCCCGAACGTCGGCAGCATCGCGCAGGGCAGTTCGCTGGGACTGCTCTGGGAGATGTATGATCTCGTGCCGCGCGATGGAGTGACGAAGTATCGCCTGGCCATCACGGTGGAGCGGGAAGATCGGAAGGGAGCCGTCGGGTTCGCGGTGCGCGTGCTCGACAATGTCGGACGTGCGGTCGGCCGCACGCAGCAGCAGTCGCGTGATCGCTTCACGATCTCCTTCGACCGACAGGGCAGTGCGCTGCCTGTCCTGGTGGAGTATCTCTCGGTGGACATGTCGAAGGCGCCAGCGGGCGGCTACCGACTGTCGGTCGAGGTAACGGACCTCTCGAATCAGAAGAAAACGGCGCGTAACACCGAATTCAGGATTCGCTGAACGAAAAAAACGCGTCGTGCTGTTGCGCGGCGGCGACGTTTCGGTTGTCTTTCTGCGCTTCCATGACCGCAATGCCTGACTCCGCCAGCGCGTCGCCCCACAAGGGGAGTCGCACGTCCGACTACGACTACGAGCTCCCCGAGGAGCGTATCGCGCAGCGTCCCGTCGAGCCGCGCGACGCGAGTCGTTTGCTCGTACTCGATCGGCGCGACGGCAGCATCGCGCATCGCACGTTCCGCGACATCGCGGAGTTGATACCCGCCGGTGACACGCTCGTGGTGAACACCACCAAGGTGTTCCGCGCGCGACTGTTGGGACAGCGTGAGAGTGGCGGTCCGGCGGAGATTCTATTGCTGCGACCGATCAACGACGACCACTACGAAGCGATGATCCACCCGGGCGGCAAGCTCCGTCCGGGACGCGTGGTCACGATCGCCCCCGACTTCCGCGTCGAGATCGTCGACTCGACACCGCGGCACACGCGCATCGTGCGCTTGCACACCAACGGCGACGTGGCCGGCACGATCGAGAAGTACGGGCATGTGCCGCTACCGCCGTATATCGACCGCGCCGATGAAACGAGTGATACCGCTCGGTATCAGACGGTCTACGCCGATCAGGTCGGCTCGGTCGCGGCCCCCACGGCCGGCCTGCACTTCACGCCCGACCTCCTCGACACGCTCCGCACGCGCGGCGTAGAGATGGCGCAGGTGCTGCTGCATGTCGGTGCCGGCACCTTCAGGCCCGTGAGCGACGAGGATCCCTCGCAGCACGTGATGCACGAGGAGTGGTGCGAAGTCACCACCGACACGGCGCAACAGCTGAACGCCGTGCGCGCACGCGGCAACCGCATCTGGGCGATCGGCACGACCAGCGTGCGCACGCTCGAAACCGCCACCGACGTGCATGGCGTGATTCACCCGCACAGCGGCGACACGAACATCTTCCTGCGTCCGCCGGCCACGCTACATGGCCTCGACCACCTGGTCACGAATTTTCACCTGCCGAAGTCCACACTCATCATGCTTGTGGCAGCTTTCGCCGGCTACGACCTGACGATGCACGCGTACCGTACGGCGGTGGCCGAGAACTATCGGTTCTATTCGTACGGCGACGCGATGTGCATTATTTAGATAGATTTACAGCAGTCAAGAACTGATCACACAGAGAAAAGGAGACGAGGAGAATAGGAGATTGATGGTTCTCTTTTTCTCTTTTTCTCTTTCTGATCAGTTCATGGATCCCGCCGACGCCCCGACCTCCCGCGAAGCCC
>Ga0105049_10006345_pt1 | contig 13772 bp, 13 predicted proteins | sample MAT06_FD_78087 | JGI IMG/M metagenome (GOLD analysis project Ga0105049, IMG submission 78087) | Freshwater microbial communities from Lake Fryxell liftoff mats and glacier meltwater in Antarctica - MAT-06 | ecosystem: Environmental > Aquatic > Freshwater > Ice > Liftoff microbial mat | place...
CGGCTTCCATGGATCGCGCAAATAGGGCTTAAGCGCTGCGCGCATCTCAGACAAGCGCTGCTCAAAGAGCTCAACGGCGATCGAATACAAGGCCGTGTCGTAAGTGTTAGCAGCGGCAGCGAGCGTGTCGAACGAGCTGAAATCGAGCCGTTGCGGCGGCGCTTCACGCAGGCGCTCAAGCTCCCCACACGCTGGCAGCGAGAAGGTGTACGCGAACAGTAAAAGTGACTCTTCCATGCGCTCGACCAAGCCAAAGTAGGCGGCAGATTTAAGCTGCTCGCACGCACGCTGAAAGCGCTTGAGCTCGGTGACCACCGGGTTAGATCGAGCGGTGAATCCCTGCACTTCCTGCAGCGCGTCATTTGAGAAAAACACGCGTTCGCCGCACGCGTCGCGCTCGACATCAAACGACAAGTGCGCGCATTGGCGGTTGGAAAAAATTCCCCGCACGCGCGGATCGGCAATAAATTCAGCCGCCGAGCGCGTGCTTTTAAGCGCGCCAACAAAGCGATGGTCGCGCTCGCGCAGCAAATGCAAATACGTCGAGCGCGCCAAAGCGGCAGGCTCGCGCAGAAAGGTCATCAGCGGCAGGTCGCGCCCAAGCAGCGCGCGCATCCCGCCTGCACCGAAGTGTCCCGCGTAGAACCGGTAGCCGTTGCGCTCAGCGAGCGGCCTTGCGCTCAATTCATGCCAACGCTGCTGAGGGCACACTTCAGAGGCCGCGAAATAGCGATCCAACAGCGCCAGCAGGCTGGTGCCTGCGGTTTTCTGGATGTGGCAAAAATACAGCGACGCTTTCACTTGGGGCGTAAAGCTATTTCAGCACGCGGGCGTACGCGTCTTTTATGCGCTCGGCGTAGCGCGCGGGTGAAAAAGCCTCGACTCGCTGATAGCCGCGCTCGATCATGCCCGCCGCGAACACTGGATCATCGAGCACGCGCTCAATTTGCTGACGGATCTGGTCGGAACGCTCGGGGTCAAAATACAGTGCTGCATCGCCAAGCACTTCCGGCAGTGACGAGGCATTCGATGCGCACACCGGCGTGCCCACCTGCATGGCTTCCAACGGTGGCAAGCCAAAGCCTTCGTACAAGCTCGGAAACACAAAACACGCGGCATTGGCCATCAGCGCGGATAGCTCGTCGCGGGCAAGGTAATCGAGCTGGATAAAGTTCTTGCGCAAATAGCGCTGGCCTTCTTTGATGGGTTTTTCCCACAGCCACGCTTTGGCACCAACCACCACCAGCGGCAGGCGCTTACTGAGAGATCCCACCGCGCGCACCAGCGGCGAGAGGTTCTTTTTCGGCTCAATATTGCCGGCAAACAGCACATAGCCGCGCGGCTTGAGCTTGTAGCTGCGCAGGAGCGCTTCGGCCAGCGGCTGATCCACCGGTTTAGGCTTTGGCAGCGACTGATAGGTCACTTGCACCTTGGCCGGATCCACGTCGTACATCGACAAAATATCGCGCTTGGAGCATTCCGACACGGTCAACACCATGTCGGATTTTTTCAGCGTCTTGCCAATCAGCCGGTAAAAGGTGCGCTTGTTATCCAAAGTGGTGAACGGCAGCTTGAGCGGGATCAAATCGTGAATGGTGGTGACCAGCTTGGCGCCCGGCACCACGATTGGTAAGGCGGTGGTGGCATGAAAAATCGCCGGTGGATTTTTCAGCTTGAGCTTGGCAAAACCACCCACCGCCATAAAGCGCGCAAACGCCCGGTCGTACACCCGGTAGGCATTCCAGATGCGAGAGAAGCCTTTCGAGTAACCACGCGAAAATTGCGCGTATTGACTGACTACCAAACCCGGGTCAATCGCGGTGGCAGTGACGCCCGCGAACAGCGTGGCGGTTAGAAAATCGCGCTTCTCGCGCAAGCGATAGAGCCAGTCGTGCTTAGGCTCCACCACATCGTAGAAAGCCACCTCGTTGAGCAGCGCAATGCCCGACTCGCGCACCTTGCGATCGCCAAGCAATTCAACTTGGAAATTCAAAGCATTGAGCGCCTCAAGCAGCGAAATTCCGTAGGTTTTGATGCCCGTGCCTTTGTCCAGGCGCAGGTTAAACGTGTCAACTAGTACGCGAGGTGCGCTCATTGGGGGCGAGTATCGTGTTGAAGGCCCGCGCACGCTAGGCAATGAGACGCTGCAAGTCAATTCAAGCGTGCAGTAACTGTGTCAGCTCAATCAGCGGGGATGCAGGAATCTTTCACAAATCGTATCTTGCCCAAGTGGGAGCGCGTCGTTATCATGTGCGGCTCGCTAGAATCACCGGGTCGTTAGCTCAGTCGGTAGAGCAGGAGACTTTTAATCTCTTGGTCGACGGTTCGAATCCGTCACGACCCACCAACCGCTCTCAATCAGCGCTTCAGCCACCAATGCAGGGTGTACTGGGCGCCGAGCGGAACAAATCCCGCGCTGATGCATGATTTCTGCGAGCCCACGTTGGAAATTTGCGTCGAAATCGTCAGCGTTTGAGCTGACAGCTTTCGACCTTCCCTTTGTGCAGTTTGCAGCAGGCGGCGATTCACACCCGCGCCCTGGTACTCAGGCAACACCGCCGTTAGGCCGATTTCGAGCACTCCCGCGGCAGTTTCCTTGAGTGTGGTAAATCCCATCACTTCGTGTTGCGATGATTCGGCAAGCAAGACCAAGTTAGCCACGCGCGGGTCGAGAACAGAACGCTCGGCCCAATCGACATACAGCGCGTCGCACGCGTCGCGATTTAGGCGGGGATCGGTGTGGTAATGGCCGCCGTAATTTCGAAAGCAAACGCGCGCAACCTGCCGAATCGCTTCGACATCTGACGGTGTTGCCAGCCGCACCGAGAAACTATTGGTTGCGTTGTGCAGTTCTACCACCCCAATAGGCATCACGAAGCTCAGCAGCGTGTCGGCGAGGATGGCACCGTGCGCCAAGGCGGCCTGCACTGCCAGCAACGCGCTAACCGGCGAGCGCACTAGCAAAAGCTCTACACCGATAGCCAAAGCCTGCTGATGGGCGTCAAGGACATCGGCGATTTGGTCGATAGTACAGCGCCCGACGCAAACGCCGAATCGGGCAGAATCTAGAGCTGAAACAACAACCTGCACGCCCATCTCGCTTAGCGCAATCGGCTTAAGACCGCATCTATAACGCGCTGCTGATCGTTCTCAAGACCGACCCACAGCGGCAGCCTAACCAAAGTACTGGAAACGCAATCGGTGACCTGCATGGTTGATGCGCTGCGCGAAAAACGCAAGCCACCCGGCGAGGAATGCAGCGGAACGTAGTGGAAGACGCAGCCGATGCCCTCATCGGTTTTCATCGAAGCAATGAACTCAGTGCGCTCAGTGATATCCGCCAATTGCAGATAATACATGTGCGCGTTGGGCTGACAAAACTCAGGGACAAACGGCAGCTGTGCGCGAAGCGTGCCGGTAAACGCATCGCTATAGGCGCGCCAAAGTGCCATGCGCCGAGCGGTTAGCACGCTCGCTTGTTCAAGCTGCGCCCACAAAAAAGCGGCGATCAGCTCACTCGGCAAGTACGACGAACCCGTGTCAACCCAGGTGTATTTATCCACTTGGCCGCGAAAAAATTGGCTGCGATTAGTGCCCTTCTCGCGCAGAATGGCGGCACGTTCAACAAAGCGCGGATCGTTGATCAGCAAGGCACCGCCCTCGCCAGAAATGACGTTTTTAGTCTCATGGAAGGACAGCGCGGCTAGATGCCCGATGCTGCCGAGAGGACGCCCGCGATAAGCCGACATCAGGCCCTGTGCGGCGTCCTCGATCACTACCAAGCCGTGGCGCTCGGCCAGCGCCATGATCGGATCCATATCGCAGGCAACGCCAGCGTAGTGCACGACGACGATCGCTCGGGTTCGCGGCGTAATCGCGCCTTCGATCAGCTCAGGGTCGATGTTTTTGCTGTCTGCACGAATATCTACAAACACCGGCACCGCGCCACGCAAAACAAATGCGTTGGCCGTGGAGACAAAGGTAAACGAGGGCATGATCACCTCGTCGCCGGGCTCTAAGTCCAGCAGCAGTGCACACATCTCGAGCGCTGCCGTGCACGAGTGCGTCAATAGCGCTGCCCGCGTGCCAATGGTGTCTTCCAACCATTTTGAACAGCGTTGGGTAAATGGGCCATCGCCCGCAAGGTGCCCCAGCTGATGGGCCTGTTGGATGTATTCCAACTCGCGCCCGGTCATGAAAGGTTTGTTGAAAGGAATCATTTTGCGCACTCAAGGACGCAGTGGGTGTAAGGAATACGCAACAAATCGCTGCGAATCTTAAATTGAACGTTTGAAAAAGCGGGCTGCGCGAGAGCTACGTACTCGCTAGGCGAGCGCACATTGCGCCCGCGATCACGCCGAATAACCGCGCGCGCGAGAGCTGACTGTGGGCCATCGAGCAGCGTTGGATCGACTGTGATTAACAGCCCGTTCGGCTTGAGTCTCTCACTTGCGGCTTGCAGCAAGCGCGCGGCGGGCAGGTCGTCGAGATGGTGCAAGATGCCTGTGCCGATGACACGGTCGAAAGGTGCAAACCCGCTGAAATCGAAATCACTCAGATCGGCGCAAATAAACTGTGCTGTAGCGCTGAAGCGGCGCTTTGCTTGTTCGATATAGCTCGCTGACAGATCAATGCCGACGTAGCTAATTGACTTCGGCAGCAAGGCATACAGCTCACCCGTACCGCAGCCCACGTCGAGCACGCGCGCGCCTTCAAATAGCGAGAAATGCTCGGCAATCAACAGTTGGCGCTGGCGTTTAACGCCCACCAGATTTTGGAGGCCATCGTAAGCCCAGGGCATAGAAAGCAGCGCTTTGAGTCCATTGGTTTGCTGGGCCATGGTCAGAGCACCAGCTTGATAGTTAGCACGGGGAAATAGCCGGCGCTCACGGATGGTTCTCGATGGCTTGCACCACGTAATAGGGGCGGTTTTTGACAGCTTGATGGATGCGACCAACGTACAAGCCCACGACCCCAACGCTTGAAAGCAAGATCCCGCCTAGTAGCCAAATGGAGGCTACTAAACTGGTGAATCCAGCCACGGTCACGTCACCTGCAAAATAGCTAACGACGGCCGAGCCGGCAATCACAATAGATAGCAGTGAAATCACAAAGCCAAGATTGACCACCAAACGCAGCGGTTTATCAGAGTAGGACAAGATAATGTCGATTCCCAAGCGCAGCAGCTTGCCCAAGCTATAAGAGCTGCCGCCGTGCGCCCGGCGCGCGTGTTTGACCGGAACTTTGCTTGAATTAAATCCGGTCCAGTGCACCATCAGCGGGAAAAACCGCGAGCGCTCAGGCATTTGGTTGATCGTGTCGATCACGATGCGCCTGTAGATGCCAAAGTTTGCAGTCGAGGGATCAAAGCGGGTGTCGGTAAGAAACCCCAGCGTGCGATAGAACAGCGCCGAGTTGAAGCGCTTGAGCGCGTGGTCCTGGCGATTGTGACGCTGTCCCAGCACCACATCAAAGCCAGCAATTGCCGCAGCGTAGAGTGCCGGCATATCCTCAGGCGGGTCTTGTAGATCGCAATCCATCACATACACCCATTCGCCGCGTGAGCGCTCAAGCCCCGCCGCGATTGCGTAATGTTGGCCGAAATTGCGCGATAGCAGCACGCCGTGCACGCGTGGATCGCTGGTTGCGAGCGCTTTGATTGCAGCCCACGAAGCATCGGGGCTGGCATCACACACCAATATCAGTTCAACCGAGCCCAGCGGGTTCAGCACCGTGAACACGCGCGCAGCCAGTTCAGCGACACATTCCGCGCAGCAGTAGACCGGAACGACCACAGAAAAAAGCGGCTGGATAGGCGCGGCGGAAAGTTGGGGCACGAAATTAGGGTCAAACCAAGCTGAGGTCGCGCAGTTTAGCCGATGGCTTGCGGCTCATTGGGCAATAATCAGCGGCCAACTTTTGCGCGACCGTATCGAATGATCAACTCGCTGAGGCGACTGCATGACCACCCGATTGCTGGCCAAAACTACTGGCGTACGCTCAAGCGCTACGCCGGATGGCACCTCGGTTCGCGGCTGCTGGATGTGCCGCATTTGCTTGCATACACCGACCACGCGCAGCTGTTGGTCAAGCGTGGCGATTATTCCGCGTCGAATCAGTATCTCTGCGGCCTGAGCGAATACCGCGAAATGGCATTCGCCTGTCACTTTTTGACGGCTGACGACTTGTTTGTCGATGTTGGTGCGAACATTGGCGCCTATTCGATCCTGTTGGCGGCGTTTGTCGGCTGCCACGCGCTGGCAATCGAACCCAACGGCGGCACCTATGCTGATCTGCAGCGGAATATCGCCTTAAACCAGCTGCAACAGCTCATTGATGCGCGCCAGTTCGCCGCAGCCGATCGCCCGCGAGAGCTGCTGATGACCCAAGACTGGGGCAACGCCAACCAGGTTTGGGACGACGTCCATCCCGATGGTTCAGCCGTTGTGCCCGACGCGCTGAAATCGGTTCAAACCATTCGGGTGAGCGGCGTTGCACTGGACGACCTTGCGCTCAGGCGCACGCCTGCACTTTTAAAAATTGACGTTGAAGGATTTGAGTTTCAGGTGCTCGCAGGGGCCAAGGCGCTGCTCGCAAATCCCGCGCTCGAAGCGCTCATCATTGAAGACATGGTCCAAGGCCACGGCGCCGAGCATGCCTTGCCGATTTCACAAACCATTCAAAACGCTGGCTTTTTCGCGGTTCACTATGATCCAAAACAGCGCGCTTTGCGACCTGCAAATGCGGCTGATCAAACGGGCGACAACGTGATCTATGTGCGTGATCTGGAAAGCGCATGCCAGCGCGTTGCCGCATCGCCGGCGCTGCACGTGCTGGGCTGCGTGATCTAGTTCATACCCGTTTCACGAAAGTTTCAGCACAATTTGTCCGGACAAATTCAAGTAGGGTGATGCATGTCGGGTTATAGCGAAAAAGTCGGCGAAAACCGCTATCGCGAGCGCTTTGGGCGCTATTTCGAGGAGTTTGAAGTCGGTGATATCTACGAGCACCGACCGGGGCGCACCATCACCGAAACCGACAACACCTGGTTCACCTTGCTCACGATGAACACCCATCCCATGCACTTTGATAAGGAGTACGCAAAGCACTCGGAATTTGGTCGCTGCATCGTGTGCTCGCCGTTCACCGTGGCGTTAATGGTTGGCATGAGCGTGACCGATGTAAGTCAAAAAGCCATCGCAAATTTGGGCTGGAGCGAGATCAAGCTCACGAGTCCGCTGTTTGTGGGTGACACGCTGTATGCCGAAAGCACGGTGCTCGATAAACGCGATTCAAAATCGCGCCCGCAGGCCGGCTTGGTGACCGTCAAAACCACCGGCATTCAACAGGATGGCACGATCGTGTGCGTGTTCAACCGCACCATGCTGATCGCCAGACGCGGATTTGAAACTGAACAAAAGGCGGGCTACTGAGATGACTGACACCAGCACGATGCGCAACGTCTGGAGCCCTGATGACGAAGCGCAGCTGCTCGACACGATTGAAAAATGGGTCGCCAAGGAAGTTAAACCCATCGCCCGCCAGCACGATCACGACGACAGCTATCCTCACGCGCTGGTCGAGCAGATGAAAGAGCTGGGCCTGTTCGGTGCGACGATTAGCCAAGAATATGGTGGCCTGGGCCTCTCTGCGAGCACGTACTCCAAAGTTGTCATTGCGATTTCTAGCGCATGGATGGCCCCGACCGGCATCTTCAACTCGCACTTGATCATGGCGGCTTGCGTTGAGCGCTTTGGCACGCTCGCACAAAAGCAGCATTTTTTGCCGAAATTCGCCAGCGGCGAGTTGCGCGGCGGATTGGCGCTGACCGAACCAAACGCCGGCACCGACCTGCAGGGCATTCGCTCGACCGCCACGCGCGAGGGCGATGTGTATCGCGTAAAAGGCTCAAAAACCTGGATCACCAACGGCATTTATGGCTCATGTTTTGCGCTGTTGGTCAAAACCAATCCGGGTTCCAAACCCGCCCATAAAGGGATGAGCATGCTGATCGCCGAGAAAGGCGACGGCTTTATCGTCGGCAAAAAGCTCAAGAAACTGGGCTACAAAGCGATCGACTCAGCCGAACTGGTGTTCGACGACTATTTGGTCGCCGCTGATCGCTTGGTTGGCGGTGAAGAAGGCCGTGGCTTTCAACAAGCCGTTGGCGGCCTGGAATTGGGCCGTATCAACATTGCCGCGCGCGGAGTGGGCTTAGCCAAAGCCTCGCTGATGGACGCCACCCGCTACGCCCAAGAACGCTCAACTTTCGGCAAAGCCATCTGGCAGCACCAGGCGATCCAGCTCAAACTCGGCGAAATGGCAACTCGGCTGCGCGCGGCGGAACTGCTGGTTGAAGACGCCGCCAAAAAATATGACTCAGGCCAGCGCTGCGATATGGAGTCCGGCATGGCCAAATATTTTTGCTCAGAAGCCGCTGTCGCCAACTCGCTTGACGCGATGCGCATTTTCGGTGGCTACAGCTATTCAACCGACTATGACGTCGAGCGCTATTTCCGCGACGCGCCACTAATGTGCATCGGCGAGGGCACCAACGAAATCCAGCGCATGATCATCGCTAAACAGCTCATTGAGCGGCACCCGATCTAGGCGACAGCGCATGAACCTACTCAACCCAGCGTGGCAGAACAGTCGCTACCGCCCGCGAGGCAGGAGCCGAGCCCACCTTCAGGCTCCCGAAACCTCGCTCAGGATGTGCAGTGATTAAGCAAACACCACTTCCCCTTGCCGGCCTGCGTGTCATCACCGTCGAGCAATACGGCGCGGGGCCGTTTGGATCGATGTATCTGGCTGACCTCGGTGCGGAGGTCATCAAGATTGAAAATCCGCCGGGCGGGGATGTGTCGCGCTCGACCGGGCCGCATTTTCTGGGCGAGCATGATTCGCAGTTTTTTCAAACCTTTAACCTCAACAAGCGCTCGGTTGCGCTCGATCTCAAATCGCCCAGTGATCGCGTGCGCTTTCACGAGCTACTGGCTTCGGCCGATGCGCTGATGAACAATTTGCGGGGCGATCAGCCCGCCAAGCTCGGGCTTGACTACGCCGCGCTGAAATCGGTCAAGGCAAGCCTCGTATGCGTGCACCTATCAGCCTACGGGCGTGACAACGAGCGCGCCGCATGGCCGGGATACGACTATCTCATGCAGGCCGAAGCGGGCTATTTGCACCTCACCGGCGAACCTGACGGCGCACCCGCGCGGATGGGTTTGAGCATTGTCGACTACATGACCGGCGTGACCACGGCGCTGGCGCTGCTAGCCGGCGTGTTTGGCGCGCTTAAAACCGGCCAAGGCCGCGATCTCGACGTGAGTTTGTTTGACGTGGCGCTGCACCAGCTCAGCTATCCGGCTACCTGGTATCTGAATGCGGGCGCCATCACGACGCGTCTGCCGCGCTCCTCGCATCCCGCCACGGTGCCGTGCCAGCTTTACAAAACGGCCGACGGCTGGGTGTTTGTGATGTGCATGCTGGAGAAATTCTGGATCGACTTGATTGCTGGAATCGGCCGTCCAGACCTGGCTCAAGACCCGCGCTTTGCAACGGTCGCTGCGCGTCGCGAGCACCGTGATGCGCTGACCATAGTGCTCGACGCGGTGCTTGAACGCGCCAGCACCGCGCATTGGTTAGGCGTCTTCCAGGGGCGCATCCCGATCGCGCCGGTCTACGATTTGCCCCAAGCGCTCAACAATCCGTGGATTCGCCAAATCGGCATGCTGCAAACCGTCGAGCACCCTATGCGCGCGCTGCAAATGCTTGCCAATCCGATTCGGGTGGACGGCCAGCGCCTAGCGGGTCGCGCCTGCGCGGGGATGGGTGCTGATACGCAGGCCATCTTGAAACCTAGCGAGAGTTGATAGCGATTGGCTCTTAATCAAGCGAACCCAAGCCGAAAGTCACCGATGACTTTTCGCAGGCGCGCGGCTCACACCGCGCGTGGCCCAATCCGCCCATGAATCAGACCCGCGCCAAAACGCTTAAGCAAACGCCAGCTCTTGCCTTAATCATCGCACTATCGGCCAGCCTCCTGGGTGGCTGCGGCGGTGAGGCGAAAGTCAAAACCGCAGAAGTGCAAAAGGCACCGGTCGAGGTCAGCACGGTCACGCGCGGCCCAATCGAGGCGCACTACCTTGCCTCCACTCCGATCCGCCCTGAGCGCGAAGCAACCATCGTTGCTGAAGCGCAGGGTGCGGTGCTCAAGCTGCTGGTCGAGGAAGGTGATCGCGTTGAGAAGGGCCAAGCCTTGGCGCGATTAGATGTCGATCGGGCGGCCTTGACCGTATTGCAAAGTGCGGCAGTCGTTGCGCGCCTGGAGAACGATCATCAGCGGCTTGAGCGTCTGGGCACGCGCGATTTGGTCAGTCGCGATATGCGCGATCAATCGCGTTTTGAGCTGCTCAGCCAACGCGCTTCGTTGAACTTAGCGCAGCTTGCTGTTGATAAAGCGACGATCCGCGCGCCGTTTGCCGGCGTGATCACGCTGCGCAACGTCAAAGTCGGTCAGCTGGTAAAAATGAATGACCCCGTGTTTTCGATCGCCGACTTTAGTTTGCTGACGGCGGTGATGAGCGTTCCTGAACGCCAGGCGCATGCGTTGCACACCAAGCAATTTGTGGGGGTTAACTTCGACGCGATCCCCAACAAGCAGTTTGCCGGATCGATCCTGCGTATTAGCCCAGTGGTCGATGCAGCGTCGGGCACTTTTGAGGCAACGGTTGCGATTGAAGACCCGGATTCCATGCTGCGCCCCGGTCTGTTTGCACGTCTAAATGTGCTCACCGAAAAGCGCTTAAACGCGCTACAGGTACCAAAAGGCGCGTTGATTTCAAGCGCTGCAGGGAATCAGGTTTGGATCGTTGATGGCGATCAGGCGCGCCTAAAGCCCGTACAAATTGGCCTGGATTATCAAGGGATGGTTGAAATTCGCGAAGGTTTGAATCCCGATGCGCGCGTGGTAACCCAAGGCCACGACAGCTTGAGCGAAGGCATGCAGGTTCAAGTGCTTAAGACTCAAACTGCCCAAGTCGTAGCGCGCTAAAGGCCAGCATCGCGACCGCCAACTCGACCGCGCCCGCAATGAGCATGTAGCTATTCACCACGCCATCTATGCCAATCCCCAGCGCGCGGCCCAGTGCCGCGCCTAGGTAAACACAAACCATCAGCCACAGCGCAGGTCGCGCAATCGTGGCTTGCACGAGGCCTGTGAGAATGAACAGCCCCAAGCCGATTTCGAGGCCGCCGTAAAACGAGCGCAACTCAGGCAGAAGTGCTTGCGGCGTCGGCCCCGCCACGCCCACGGCTTGAAAAAGTCCGCTTGGATGCAGCAAAAAATACACGCCAAATAGAAGGAAACCGGCGCCGCCAACCACCAGGGCCACGCGTTGCAAAGTTGTTGCTGGAGCCATCTGGCACCTCGATTAATAGTTATGCGCCCCAAGCTGCCAGTACATGCGTTGACGGCAAGTCATGGCGGATGACAGCCACGGCGCTGAAGGGCTACCCTTGGCGCCCTTTTTCCTCCCTTTTAGAGGCACAGCGCAATGGCTCAAGTCCAGCTCCAGATCCCCGCCGGTGGCGAGAAAATCACCATCAGTAACGGCAAATTGCACGTTCCGAATCACCCTATCATTCCTTTTATTGAAGGCGACGGTACCGGCCCTGACATCTGGCGCGCGTCGGTTCGAGTGCTCGATGCGGCGGTCGAGAAAGCCTATGGCGGCACCCGCAAAATCCACTGGATGGAAGTGTATGCCGGCCAAAAAGCCAACGATCAGTTCAACACTTGGCTGCCTGAGGAAACCGTGCAGGCCTGTCGCGACTATTTGGTCTCGATCAAAGGCCCGTTGACCACACCGATCGGCGGCGGCATTCGCTCGCTGAACGTCGCGCTGCGGCAAATGCTGGATTTGTACGTGTGTTTGCGCCCGGTGCGCTGGTTCAAAGGCGTGCCCTCGCCGGTGCGCGATCCGAGCCAGGTCGAGATGGTGATTTTTCGCGAAAACTGCGAGGACATCTATGCCGGTATTGAGTTTGAAGCGGGTTCGGATGCCAACAAAAAATTCCTAACCACATTCAAGGAGATGTTCCCGAAGGAATACTCCAAGATTCGCTTTCCAGAGAGTTCTGGCATTGGCATCAAGCCGGTGTCGAAAGACGGCTCTGAACGCCTGATTCGCGCCGCGATCGAATACGCCGTTGCCAACAAGCAAAAAAGCGTCACGCTGGTGCACAAAGGCAACATCATGAAGTACACCGAAGGCGCGTTCCGTAACTGGGGTTACGCGCTTGCCGAACGCGATTTCGCCGATCAGGTCTACACCTGGGATCAGTGGGAACGCACTAAAGCCGCTTCCGGCGAAGCTGCCGCCAATCAAGAACAGAAAGACGCGCTTGCAGCTGGCCGCGTGTTAATCAAAGACGCAATCGCCGACATTACCTTGCAACAAGTCTTGACCCGCCCAGCCGAATTCGACGTTATCGCGACGCTCAATTTGAATGGCGATTACCTATCTGATGCGCTAGCAGCACAAGTCGGCGGTATTGGCATCGCACCTGGCGGCAACATCAACTACATGACCGGCCACGCGGTATTTGAAGCAACCCACGGTACGGCGCCGAAGTACGCAAATCTCGACAAGGTCAATCCGGGCTCGGTGATTTTGTCCGGTGAAATGATGCTGCGCTACATGGGCTGGTTTGAGGCCGCTGACGCCATCATCCATGCAATGGACGTCGCCATCGGCAACAAAAAAGTCACCTACGATTTCGCCCGTTTGATGGAAGGTGCGACCGAAGTGAAATGCTCTGAATTTGGTGACCTGCTGATTGCTGCGATGTAGCACGAGCTTTAGGGCAGTTTGAAAAACCTTAAGCGAGCGAGTCGAGGGCTAGGCGCACCGCGCGCAGGGACCGCAACGGACATGGAGTCTCGTTAAGGATTCCGAGCACGGAGCAACTTAGCCATCGGCTCGCGCAGTAGGTTTTTCAAACTGCCCTTTAGTCGACTGAAGACACGGCGTCTAGGTGATCAATCCCTACGACGCCGTTTCGATGCAACGCTAAGTCTCATGAGCGACCCATCTCGCTGAAAAATTACCCAGCTGTTAAATGCCGCGCGCGCGGGATCTGAGGGCGCCTGCGACCAGGCGGTCAGCGCGCTTCAACAGCGCCCGAGCCTCCTCGCTCGTCAACACCGTCGGCAAGCGCGCCGGTTTCTTTGCCCGCGTCACTTCGGACACCCAGAGCAAATTCACCCCCAACAGTTCCTGATACAAAAACAGCAGCGCCAACAGCGCCTGGTCCTAGGTGGAAGCCGTCGCGTTCCGCTCGACCGCCAGCGAGGTCAGAAGCGCCTCGATTTCCGCCTAGGCGCCACGTACGTGCACCACAAGCGCACTCACGAGCGCGCCTGCCAACCCGGCGAGCAACCCGGGACCAAGTGCCAGAGCGACCTCGAATGGCCAGAGGTTGTGGGTGCTGGAGTCACGGGCGATGTCGAGGACGACGCGAGCAAGAACAGCCGAAGGCACGGCAGCTGCTACGGCTAGCCCGGCCGCCCAAGCACGGACTCGGCCGAGCACACAAGCCACAACGGCGAAAGCGGCGGAGGCCACCAGACCGAGACCCCAAACGTCGCGAGGAAGTTGCAACTGGTCTAGCGGGATCGACCAGTACGGAACGCCGACGACTAAGAAGGATGCGACGAACGCAAGGGCGAGCGGAGTAATCGTTTGACGGTTCACGTGCTGAACTCA
>Ga0105049_10006347_pt1 | contig 13769 bp, 15 predicted proteins | sample MAT06_FD_78087 | JGI IMG/M metagenome (GOLD analysis project Ga0105049, IMG submission 78087) | Freshwater microbial communities from Lake Fryxell liftoff mats and glacier meltwater in Antarctica - MAT-06 | ecosystem: Environmental > Aquatic > Freshwater > Ice > Liftoff microbial mat | place...
GATCGCGACGCCAAGCCCTCGGAGGCGAAGAACACCCGGTGAACCGTTTCCACAAGTCCCGCCGGGTCGTAGTGGTATGTTTATCCACGATCCGAGGGTTTCGCTATGCGCAAATTCACTCTCCTGATGCTGATGACGTCGTTCGCTCCCGTTCACGCTGCCGAAGCGACGCCTGAAGCGACGCATCTCTTCATCTCCGGACAGGAAGGCTACAAACGCTACCGCATTCCCTCGCTGCTCACGACGCCCAAGGGAACGGTGCTCGCCATCTGCGAGGGTCGCAAAGATGGCCGTGGCCTCACGGGGAATATCGATCTTGTACTCAAACGCAGCACGGACTCCGGCAAAACCTGGGGACCTCTGGAAGTGATTGTCGATGATGGGGACTTCACCCTTGGGAACCCCTGCCCGGTCGTCGATCCGAAAACGGGGACGCTATGGCTACTCTTCACCCGTAGCGTGGGTGTGGACCTGGAAGAGGAAATCGTCGCTGGTACGAAGGCGCCGACGCGAGTGTTCGTCACCTTCAGCACGGACGACGGCAAAGCCTGGGCGAAGCCTCGGGACATCACCGCCAGCGTTCGCCGCGACGACTGGACGTGGTACGGCACTGGCCCCGGCGTGGGCATCGCCCTGAAGTCCGGTCGGCTTTTCATTCCCAGTTACCACGCCGAGAAGGGCTCGAAGCGTTACTTCAGCCACTCGCTCTTCAGCGATGACGGCGGCAAGACGTGGGCCATCGGAGCGTCGCTCGATGCGGACACGAGCGAGCCACAGGCCGCGGAACGAGCCGATGGCACTCTTGTGCTCAGCGCCCGCACCATGCCGCCAGCGGGGAAGAAAGCGGGCGACCCGTTTCACCGCACGGTCGCTCTGAGTGAGGACGGCGGCACCACCTGGCAGCCCGCGACCATCGCTCCGATGCTTCACGACCCCAGTTGCCAGGCCAGCCTTTATCGCTGGCCCGGTGAGGAAAAACTCTGGCTTTACTCACACCCCATGGGCCCAGGGCGACGCGACTTGACGCTGCAAATCAGCAAGGATGAAGGGCGGACCTGGGCCAAATCACGATTACTCCGCTCGGGCGACGCCCAGTACTCTTGCCTGACGAAGCTCCCTGATAGCCAGGTCGGCTGCCTTTACGAAAGCTGGACGAACGGGAATTACCAAATGGACTTCACGCGGTTCCCCAAGTAAGTCCTGGTGGTAAACTTCCTGTGGCGGTGGTGGTGCGAGGATCAGCGATCCCGAACGAATCTCAGGAGCATTTCCGATGGCTGCGGCTCTCGAATCCCTCGGCATCGATCGCATGAGCATCGAGGAACGCATCGACTTGGTCCATACGATCTGGGCCAGCATCGCCGTCTCGAGCGAACGCCCACCGATCAGCGACGCCGTACGCGCGGAGTTGGATCGCCGGTGGCAGGATCACCTTGCGAACCCGGACGACGTTATCCCGTGGGAGCAAGTGAAAGCGGAAGCTCTCGCGAGGAAGTCGACATGAGTCGTAAACTTGTACTGACACGAGTCGCGAAACGCGAGTTTGACCTCGCGGCGCGATGGTATGAAAAGGAGAGTTCGAGCCTTGAATCTCGGTTCTTTGAAGCCGTGTAGGATACCTTGGACATCATCACAGAAGAGCCTGAGAGATTCGCAGTAACGCACAAAAGATTTCGCGAAGCACTCGTCGGTCGTTTTCCTTACTTACGCAATCTACTATCGAACTACACGAAGTCAGATCGTCGTCACCGCAGTATTCCACACGTCCCGCGATCCAAGCATCTGGCAGCCGAGAACTTAGATCCGTCGAATACGCGTGATGGTGCAACTCGTCTCACGCGCCGTATTTCCCGAGCCGCTTCGCATGGGCCATTGCCATCAGCATCAGATACTTCGCCTCGAATTGACCCAGGCCGCCCCGCAGGCACGCACTCTCGTTGAACTCCGTCACGCCGTCGGTTCGGCAGATGTCGGCCCAGAGAAGCGTTGGCACCGGATGGAAGCTGTGGCTCTTCATCTTGCTGGGCGTGCTGTGATCGCCCGTCACAATCAGTACGTCCGGCTTCAGAGCCTGCACCTGTGGAATGATCGCGTCGAACTTCTCGATCATCTGGACCTTCGCGGGGAAGTTGCCATCCTCGCCCGTGCTGTCCGTGTACTTGTAGTGCATGAAGAAGAAGTCGTACTTCTTCCAGTTCTCCTTGAGCGTATCGACTTGATTTTGAAGCGTCTGGCCCGCGTCGAGGATGTCCATGCCGACGAGCCGTGCGAGCCCCTTGTACATCGGATACACGGCAATGGCGGCCGCCTTGAGGCCGTAAACCTGCTCGATGGTTGCAATGTCCGGGTACTTCGCGGCGCCACGAAGGGTCAAGCCGTTCACCGGTCCGTTATCCGCGAGCACCGTGTTCGCTTCCGCGATGAACTTGTTCAGCACCTCGGCGGTCTTCTGACTGGCCGCGTCCGCTCCCTTGGAAACCAGCGGAGGCACGCCAACCATCTGGGGGTCTGTATCGTTCACCGCGTCGCCAAGGCCGTCGCCACGGATGACGAGCACGAAACGGTGTTCCTTCACCGGCTCAACGAAGATCTCGACGCCCGGCACCGGCGACTTGATCGCGCGAAGCTTCTGGACGCTCTCGACACATCGGTCGGTCGTCGGTCGTCCTGCCCGGCGATCCGTGATCTTGCCATCAGCCCCGAGAGTGCAGAAATTGCCCCGGATGGACACATCGCGACTGGTGACGGCGAAGTTGATGCCAAGCGCTTCCAGAATGCCCCGACCGATACGGAACTCCAGGGGATCGTAACCGAAGAGCCCCAGATGCCCCGGCCCGCTCCCCGGCGTAATGCCAGGCAGCACGGGCAGGCTCAGCCCGGTGACGCCATCGCGAGCCAACGCATCCAGGTTCGGTGTCGAGGCCGTCTCCAGTTCCGTCCTGCCGCCCGGCTGCAACGGTAAGCCGCCCAGGCCGTCGGCCACCAGCAGCACGATCTTGGTATCGGAAGGTTCACGCAGTTCTTGGATCAGATGATGGATATTCATGGAGAACAAGTTTACCGACGCGAATCCGAAGCGGACAGTAGCGGTGAAAAGGAGTGCAGGATCCACAGTAGATTTGAAGCCGACGATGCCGCCGCCCGCAGCCCACTTGTATCCCTCACGTCCCTGACGGCAACTCGTTCCCGGTCAAGCCCCTCGGGTCGGCCAAAGCCACGATTGGAAGCATGGTGGGAATCGTCCGCCACCTCGACCTGTACGTCGTTGTTCACCGCCTTCTCAGTGTTGCCGATCCCATGCAGCATTCTGACGCCTCTTCAGAAATTGCAGGAGACCGCTTCAAAGGCTCTCGATGAGGTGGACATCGCGAAAGAGATCAAGGAACAAATTCTTGCGATGCTTGCACCCGACGAGTTGCGGAAGATTGCCTTATTCGGGTGCTGCGGGTGCGGGATTGTTCGGTCCAACACTGGCTTTAGCCGGCGGCCTTCGGTCTTGCGATGCTTGGCGACGAAGCGATTGACCTCGGTCGCGACTTCTACATGGGGATGGCTCTCTCGATCAATGCCACCCCGCCCGAGGATCTGGCCGAAGCGGAAAAGCATCTGACTCAGGACTTCAACGTCGTGCTGCGTGCCGGCAACGGAGGCACACCATCGGGGCTCACTGAGAATGGGCGGGCAAGTGCCTTCTACGGCCACTTGGCCTGGTCTCCGGATTTCGCGAGCGTTGGTGGCACTCCGAATCCGGCCCGGAGATCGCAAGCTTTGAGCCGACCTCCATGCCGCCCGTCGCCTGCGAGACGTTTTCCCCGCGTCCGATGTCACCGTCCGGAATCACCGACAGCAAAAGCCAGCCACAGTTTCGTCATCACAGACCCTCTCCGCGATTCGCATGATAAGACAATTCAAACGGTGTTGCGTTGAGGCATCACTTCTTCCAGTAGGCGGGCAGGCCGGGTTTGGTCTCACGAAGGATTTCCCGGATCGCACGGCGATCTGCATCTGCGAGATGTGCGAATTCCTTGGACCGGTCCCTGCCGATGAGCACTTCCCAAAGTCGCAGGTAAATGCGTTCTTTGGCTTCGGTTGGCAGGCCATCGAAAAGTATCGAGTACACGAGGTAGCTCATCGGGTAGCGAAACATTCGGGTTTTGAGATCAAAGTCTCGCAAGGAGCGATGCCTGGAATCAAACGGACCGCGTGCCGCGAATTCTTTCGCGAAATCAGAGGTCCCGCAGACGGGTTCCGTCAACTTTGCCTCCTCGCAGAAGAGCAGGTACTGGACGACCGACTCGCACGCAATATTGATGCGGCGAGTGATCCCCTCACTCCGCTTGTTAGCCGGCTCACCGAATGCCTTGTTTAGATCGGCCTGCTCATAGAGTGCCATTCGAGTCAGATAGTTCGCTCGCGTGAGCCGATTGTGTGCTTCACACTGGTGTTCGAGGACCATGAGTGCAATCAGATCGCTGTGCGGGGTCGGGTAATTTGCGATCGTGAAGAAATTCTTCAACTCGGTGACGTTGGCCCCGCCGGCGTTTTCTCGCCCCGACCAACCTCCCACGACTTGGTTGCCCATGTGCCCTTGCTTACCGCTGGTTCCGGTCACGTACCATCCACCCCAACGGTCCTCGAGTGGTGTCGAATGATCGACTCGCTTGCTGCCTCGCGGAAGCACGAGTTCGCCTGTTCGATCCACAGAAACCGAACGAATCAAATGACCGGGAAAACCTTGGTTGCTCGATGACCCGTGACAAATCAAACAACTCTCCGTCTGTCGCGTGAACGCTCCCCCCTTCGCGGGATTCTGATCGAGGGTGTAAAACACCGTGCCCAGGTTCGAGTCCGCTGCCGCAATTTCAAGCACGCTCCCCTGCCGGCAAAAGCCGATCATCACCTCATCATTGAAGTAAATCGCCCGAGGCGTCGGCGGGCCGATCCGTGACCGTTGCAGGCTCGTTTTCGAGAAAACCAACACTTGTGAGGAAAGCGGAATATCTAATTCGTTGAGGAGCGACTTCAGATATCCGTGTTCGCCATCGCCATTCAGCTTCACCGTTCCGTTCCCGATTTTCTCGCGTAACGAAGTAATGGCATCGGAGGTTTTGCCAGTCCCGTATTGGATCGGCGGGCGATCAAGATCTACGGCCGTGACAGACGCGTGTCCCGCGAGCAGCAGAGCGCTGATGGCAATGAAATTGAGGGGATTCATCGTGACATCGCCGAAAGGTTCAGACGGGTAGGTTTCGCGCGCCTGCTTCTGAATTCTGTCTGCTACGCTGCGACAGCAGGAATAGTTGCTGCTTGGTAATGGCGATTGATGAGATCGTTTTGCAGCCAAAGTAATTTACCGAAGGCCCGTAGCGTTCGGATTTCTTGCCCACGCTCCAAGTTCAGGCTCAAGATTGTGTTGGTCAGGGCGTCGGCGACGAAGCCGAGCAGAGCATTCATTTGAACCAGCGGCACGGCGAGTTCTTTCGCTCCCGCTTTTGACGTGTGCATCATGCCGACCATATCGAGATAGGCGACCATCTTCCCGTCGTAAGGTTTGGTGACGAGTGCGGCCAAATAGCGAGCCAGATGCTCTTTGCGATAACGGATCATCTCGTGATCGGGCGTCACCTCTTCGAGACTCTTCGGCACAGCCCCCTCGTAACCAGACTGCCGAGGAACAAAATGCCTCCAGGTCGCATCGTATCCGTGCAGTTTGTCGTAAACAGCATTTACCAACGTCGGAACCAGTGGAGCGATGGCGGGAGCGGCCCCGTGAATCGCCGCCACATCGTCTTCGCCGAATCCCATGAACTCGGAGAGATATTGAAACCGATAGCCGAGGTCGGATTCGAGGCGTTGCTCGTCGATGCGGATCATGGTGACTCCTTGAAATCAGGTTGACGGCGGCAACTTCGGGCATCATAATTGGATAACGAGATCCAGTATTAATTCAAGATAGAATCGGCTAATTTGGATGTCAAGATCCAGAATAATAATCTTGGGGTAAAATCGCATGTTTTCGCAGACCGTGGAATATGCCTTGCGAACTGTCGTGCATCTTGCTGACCACTCACCGAGCCCTCGGACGACTGATCAGATCGCGACGGCCACATTCGTGCCAAAGGCTTATCTGTCGAAAGTGATCCAGGGCTTGTGCCGGGCTAAGATCGTGCACTCGAAGCGTGGTATCGGCGGTGGGATAGCACTGGTGAAATTACCTTCCGAACTGAGCATTCTCGATGTCGTTAATGCCGTTGAGCCGATTGCCCGAATTCGACAATGCCCACTCGGCTTGAAGACCCACGGAATACGTCTTTGTCCCTTACACAGGCGAATGGATAACGCCCTGGCGATGGTCGAAGCGGCGTTTCGCGAAACATCGCTGGCCGAGTTACTGGCCGAACCGACCATGAGCCACCCACTGTGCGAGTTGCCGATGAGCAAGAAAGCTCGTTGATGCAAACATCTGGAGCGGCTATTCGACATTCAACGGGCATGCCGGTGGCAGCCGGATGGCTCGCCCGAAGGCGCTTGCCAGCACGGCAACTTGACGACCTTCTCGATCAGCCTGCCTGGATCAGCGTCTCTTTCGCTTGCCGTGATAGAGCCTTGATCGCCAACTCGCGTTTTAGGGCTAAACTGCGACTGGCCTGTGCCTCCTGAAAGACCAAGATCACCGGCAGGCGGCTGCGGGTGTAGCGGGCGGCAGTCCCGGCATTGTGCCGCTCCAGTCGACGGGGCACGTCGTTGGTGATCCCGGTGTAGAGCGAGCCGTCACCACATCGCAGAAGATAGACGAACCAAGTTGCCTCCAACTTCCCGTTCTTCAATTCCCTCCGCAACTTCTCCACCGCCACCTCCTTCGCCTTCGCCTCGACCTCCACGGTGATCTTTTTTCGCCCCCAGCACGCCGGGAAGTCTTGCACGTCAATGAAGTCGTGATGACGTTCCGGTTTTGGCCCGTCCCAGCCTTCAATCGGGCTGGAGATGTGAAACATCGGCTCTCGGTTCCATGTCGCCAGTGCCTTCCGGGTTGCTTGCTCAACACTCAAGCCATCGGCGTTGCAGCGGTGGTGATGCACGTCGTACACCAGAGGAATACCTTCGGCCTTACAGAATGGCAGGAGATCGGCGGGCGTGTAGGTCTTGTCGTCATTCTCGACGGTCAAACGGCTTCTGACCCGACGGGAAAGCAGCTTGAGGTTCCGGGCGAAGTCGGCCAGTGCCTTTTGCTTGTCGCCATAGGCACCGCCGCCGTGAATGTTGATCACATCGGCCCCGACCCACTCCGCTACTTCCGCCTGGTATTCAAGCTCCTGCACGGATTTCGCGACAACTTCGGGTCGCTGTGAGTTCAGCACCACGAACTGATCCGGGTGAAAGCAGGTTCGCAGTTTGAGTTTCTTGACGAACTCGCCGCATTCCTTGAACCTGCGAATGATTTCATCTCCATCTGGCAGATGGGTGACTTCGTAGCCGCACGTTGGATGCGTCTTGATCGGAAGAATCTGGCTGTTGATGCGAAAACAGCCGATGCCGTTGTCGGCACAAAACTCAAGGGAAGCGAGCAAGGTATCGGCGTTTTCCATGCACAGCCGGCTCAACTTGGCCAGTGCGTCGGGCCTCTTCATCTTGGCGATGGCTGTCGCCGTCGTGGTGACGAACTTGATAGGCTGGTGACGGAAGATACAGCAGAGGCCGAGGCGAATCATGGGTTCCCCCGATTCACCGCCATGATCGAGAATTGCAACACCGTGGCGATGGAAACAAACTCTTACACTGACTTCGGCTGCGGCTCGGCCAGAAGTCTCTCAAGAACCGCAAGTTCCACCGGCTTGACGATGTGGAAGTTGAACCCTGCCTCCTTTGAACGGCGTCTATCATCATCTTGCCCCCAGCCGGTCAGCGCAACAAGGATCACGTCCCGGCTCCATGGCTGCTGACGAATGCGCCGGGCGACTTCAAAGCCGTTCAGTTTGGGAAGGCCGATGTCCAGCAGCACCAATTCGGGGCGGAACGACTCTGCCGCTTCCACGGCTTCGAGGCCGTCATGGGCGGTGCGAATGTCGTTGCCCTTGAGCCGCAACAGCATTGCCATGCTGTCAGCTGAGTCCTTGTTGTCGTCCACCACCAGAATGCGACATTCGCTCAGGGCTGCTGCCTTTGGTCTGTCACTCTTCGGCGGCTCATGGAACACCTGGATAAAAACCGGCACACGGACCAAAAACTCGCTACCTTCACCGGAGCCGTTGCTTCGAGCCTCAATGCTGCCGTCGTGCATCTCGACCAGCCGCCGCACCAGCGTCAGGCCAATGCCGAGTCCACTTTGAGACCGTTCCAGCGACCGATCAACCTGTGTGAACATATCGAAGATGCGGGACAGCATGTCGCCGGGGATGCCGATGCCGTTGTCTCGCACGCTGACCAAAGCATCGCTCCCTTGACGTTCAGCGGTGAGCCATATGTGGCCCCGCAGCTTGGTGTACTTGGCAGCGTTGTTCAGCAAGTTCGAGAAGACCTGAGCGAGACGGATGGGGTCCGCATCCAGATGGATCGGCTCTGGCGGGAGGCTGACAGTGAGTTCGTGACCGCATTGCTGGATGAGGGGTAGACTACTCTCCACAGCACTTTCCACCACCCTCGCCAGATCAACACGTTGTTTGCGAAGCTCCAACTGGTTGCGAGTGATGCGGGACACGTCGAGAAGGTCGTCAGTGAGCCGGACCATGACTTTCACTTGCCGGTCGATAACATCTCTCGCCGTCCTCACGTCCGATTCTTTCAAGCTATCCATGCCGAGATACTGGACGGCGTTGCGGATCGGGGCGAGTGGGTTTCTCAGTTCGTGAGCCAACGTCGCCAGAAACTCGTCCTTGTGGCGGCTGGCTTCGGCCAGTTCGTCGGCCCGCTCTCGCAACGCAGAAACGTCTTCCACGGCGAGCAGAATTAACTCAGGGTGTTCGGAATCGGGAGGGAATGGCCGGGCATTCAGCAGCATGGTCTTTCGACCAAGAGATGGGAAGGAGTGTTCAACCTCGAAGTCGTGAACCGACTGGTTGTGGGAAAGGACTTCATCCAGCAACGTCCGCAGGCCCGGGATGTCCCACTGACCGTTACCTAGGTCGTACACAAAGCAATTCTCCGTTTCCTCCTTCGAGACGTGGAACGAGTCGTAGAAGGAACGGTTCGCCGTCTTCACCCGCAGGTCGCCGTCGAGAACCACGAACGGTTCTCGCAAGGTCGCAATGATGTCGTCAGCATAGCCAAGAACCTTCGCCAACGCCCGTTCGACCTTCAGGCGTTCGGTAATGTCACGGATGTTGCATTGAACGACTTTGTGACCGTTCTCCTTGTAGACATTGCTGACGAATTCGACTTCGACCTTGTGCCCGCTGGTGGTTTCGAGCGGCATATCCTCGTAGCGAACGTAGCCCTTCTCTTGCAGTTCCCGGTAAGCGGCTTGGCTCTCCTTGATGTCTCGGAACAGGCCGATCTCCCACAGTTCCTTGCCAAGGAACTCGTCGTGCGTGTAGCCCAATAACGCCGTCATGAACGGATTGGCGTCGATCACCTTGCCCTTGTCGGCGTCGAGGATGAGGATGCCGTCCTTGGCGGTCTGAAAGAGCCGCCGATACCGGACTTCGGAGTTCTTCATGGCGGCTTCGGCACGCCTGTGGTCGGTCTTGTCCTCGATGGCGAGAAGGACCAATTCCGGGTTGTTGCTTTCTGAAGGGAACCTGCGGGCGTTGAGGAGCATGTTCCTCCGCCCGATCGCCGGGAAGGTGTGTTCGACCTCAAAGTCTTCAACGGGATGGCTGTTGCTTTGCACCTGAACCAGCAGCGTCCGAAGTCGGGGGATGTCCCACTGGCCGTCGCCCAATTCGTAGACGAATCGACCCTCCGTCTCTTCTTTCGAGACATGGAAATCCCGGTAGAAGGCGGCGTTGGCCGTGCGGACCCGCAAGCTCTTGTCGAGGACCACGAATGGTTCTCGCAAGGTCGCAATGATGTTCTCGGCGTAGGCCAGGGCGTCCTGTGGCCCAGGTGCACGTTTGTCAGAGTTCACTGCCGTTCCCCCGCCCGTCTCTTGCCGTTGAGGAATCTGCATCTTTCGATGCCCTGGCTTTCCCGCGAAGGCGTATTTTATCGGCAGATACGACGGCCTGCCAGTGGTCCTGATGCCCGGTCGAGCGGCGAGTGGTACCAGTCGGTCCACGTCATAGGCTTTCGTACCGCTCCAGGTGTAACAGCTTTTGCCGGACGCACTCGGCGTGTTGCCGGGCCGTAAAGCACCACTCCCAGGACACCGCCGCTGCTGCCACCCTCACCTTGTCTTCCATCCTGGGCAACTCTCTTCCGATTGTCTTGTCGTACTTCGTCCGCTGCTGTGGCAGCCGTACCGCCTTACATGGGTCCCTCGATGAATGATCTCAAACAAATGCAAAGAAATGCAGTCCTCGGCACGAGCCTTGCTATTTTGGATTTCCGTTGGAATCTCTTTTCCTGGAGTAACCATGATCTCTTTACTTAGCTGGCTCGTGACGGGTTTGATCGTCGGCATTATCGCAAGGGCGCTCGTGCCCGGGAAGCAACCACTCGGAATTATTTTGACCATCGTTCTCGGTGTCATTGGAGCCGTTCTGGGTGGTTTCCTTTCGACACTTTTCTGGCCGACTTGGGCCGACGAACCCAACGTCAATCGGATGTGGCCAGGTTGGCTGATGTCGATTCTCGGTGGTGTGCTCGTGCTTTGGGGTTACATAAGCCTGACAGGCCGTCGCGAATTGACGACACGCTATTAGTTCGAGACGAGCCACTATGCAGTCCAGCACCAAGATGAGGAAACCGAGCCCTGAAGGAACTCGGTAATGTCGATCGCCTCTCCCATTCGGCGTCTCTCGGTTGATGATACCCAAGATGTGGCCAATATTGCATGCTCTCGAAACGCTGCCTCAGCCCTGCTGCTTGCACACGTTCCATTGGATAAGACAAAGCCTCTTGGGCTTGATCCTCGTGCCCATCTGATTCGCGTGCGCTTTCGTTACTTCCGCCCCACAGAGGAAGATTTGCGACGCGCAATAAAGCCATACGAGAAGCACCGCCAGCGAGCCGGCTCCTTCCGGAGCGAGTTCGATGAGCTTCCTCTGCCGCTTGACGGCCGCGTCAAAATCACCCGCCTCGGCGTAGGCCATGGCGCGGTCCTTGTCGCCTTCCCGCTTCCAGGCGAAACCCCGTATGTTGAGGGCCTCACTGCTCTCGGCGATGTCACGGATGTTGCACGGGACGACCCGGTGGTGATCCTCCACATCGACGTTGCTGATGAACTCGACTTTGGCCTTCTGCCCGCTGTACCTTTCCAGGGGCAGGTGCTCGTACCGGACGTAGACCTTGTCTTGCAGTTGTTCCGGTCGCTCGATACGCACGCATCGGCACGCATCGGCAATCTTCCGGTGGCCAGGGCTGGCGAGGATCTTTCTGAAAAGTGGATGGACTTGGCAAAGGACTACACCGAGAATGGGCATCACATCACGTGCCAGCCGGTCGTAAGCGCCGTGCAGCCGCAAACTACTCCGAATTCACTTTCATCGGGGAAACTGGAGCCATGCGCTTTGGCAAACGGATTCGGGAATTGCATTTGAGAATGGGCTGGCGGCTCCGTGCCCTGGCCGAGCGGATCGGCGTCGGCCACACTCATCTTTCTCGGATCGAAAACAAGCGACTGAACTACGGCGAGTGTCCGCCCGTCTCCGTGATCCATCGCCTCGCTGAGGCACTCGACGCTGACGAGGACGAATTGCTGCTGCTGTCGAAACGCATTCCAGAGGCGGCCAAAAAGCGGGTGTTGGAGCGGCCCGATGCCTTCCGCACGTTTGCAGGTTGCGACGATGCAACTCTCGACAAATTACTGAACGAACTCGGCCCCAGGCAAAGCAGGAACGAGAGGGCCGCTTGGTGAACTCCGTATCGAAACCATTGCTTCAATACGGCGTTACTCTCGCCGCCGTCGCTGCGGCTGTGGTCGTCCGCTGGCTGCTTGATCCACTCCTGGGCGACCACCTGCCGTTCGCCACGTTCTTCGTCGCCGTCGTCATCGCCGCATGGGTCGGGGGCTTGCGTCCCGCTCTGCTGGCGACAGTGTTGGGGTTCCTGTTGTCTTTGTACTTCTTCGTGCCGCCCCGATATTCGATCATGCTCCCGACCGGCCCGCGCTTGGTCGGGTTGGCGACGTACTTCATGGTCAGCCTCATCATCGCCGGATTTGGCGAGGCCATGCGTATCACCCAACAGCGGTTCGCCGTACAAGCCGAGCGGTTGCGGACGACGCTCGCCAGCATCGGGGATGCGGTCATCACGACCGACATGGCGGGCTGCATTACCACCATGAACGCCGTGGCCGAACAGCTAACCGGATGGACGAACGCGGAGGCGGCGGGCCAGTCCCTCGATGCCGTTTTCCAGATCGTGAATGAGGCGACACGTCAGCCGGTCGAGAATCCGGCGTTACGGGCGTTGAAGGAAGGCATCCTCGTCGGTCTCGCGAACCACACCGTTCTCATCGCCAAAGACCGTAAGGAACGGCATATCCACGACAGTGCCGCCCCAATCCGGTGCAGGGAAGGCGAACTGGTCGGCTGCGTGCTGGTGTTCCGTGACATCTCCGACCAGCATCGTCAGGAGGCCGAACTTCGGGGCCGTGAACAAGCACTGCGTGACAGCGAGCAGCGAATGCGGCTTGCCACGGAAGCGACCGCCGTGGGGATTTGGGAATGGAATGTCATCACCGACGAGATTCGGTGGGATCCCATCATGTTTCAAATCTACGGCATTGGTACCACGCCCAGTGGGGTCGTGCAATACCGTGACTGGAGCGAATCCGTCTTACCAGAGGACTTGCGATTGCAGGAAGAGGTTTTGCAGGACACCGTGCGGCGAGCCGGGAACAGTCGCCGGGAATTTCGCATCCGTCGCCGTAATGATGGTGAATGCCGCCACCTCGAAGCGGTGGAAACCGTTCGGACCAACGAGGCCGGGCGAGCCGAATGGGTGGTCGGAACGAATCTGGACGTGACCGATCGGAAGCGAGCCGAGGAAGCCCTGCGGAAGCGAACCGAACAACTGGCTGAGGCCGAAGCACGCATCCGGTCGGTGATGAACAACGTCATCAACGGCATCGTCACCATTGACGAGCGGGGCGTGGTGGAGTCTTTCAACTCCGCCGCCGAGAGGCTGTTCGGCTACCAGACCAAAGAAGTCGTCGGTCAGAATGTCAAGATGTTGATGGGCGAACCGCATAACAGCGAACACGACGGCTACCTCGCCAATTACAAGCGAACCGGCCAAGCCAGGATCATCGGCATTGGCCGGGAAGTCGAGGGACGCCGTAAGGACGGTAGCACATTCCTGATGGACTTGGGCGTAAGCGAGTTCCTGCGGGGAGAACGCCGCTGCTTCACCGGGGTTGTGCGGGACATCACCGCGCGCAAGGAGGCAGAGGAGACGATCGCGCGTCAAGTCCGCGAAATGGACGTATTGTATGCGACGGTTCCGACGGGGCTGTTCCAGTTCGACGCGGACCTGCGTTTCGTGCGGGTGAATGCCTGGACTGCGGCCATCAACGGGCGTTCCATCGAAGTCCACATCGGGCGGACTGCGGGCGAGGTGTTGAACCCAGAGTTGGCTGACCGGGTCGAGCGATTGCTTCGCCAAATCCTGCAAACCGGCGAGCCGGTGCTGGATCTCGAAATTCATGGGACCACGGCCGCGCACGTCGA
>Ga0105049_10006350_pt1 | contig 13767 bp, 11 predicted proteins | sample MAT06_FD_78087 | JGI IMG/M metagenome (GOLD analysis project Ga0105049, IMG submission 78087) | Freshwater microbial communities from Lake Fryxell liftoff mats and glacier meltwater in Antarctica - MAT-06 | ecosystem: Environmental > Aquatic > Freshwater > Ice > Liftoff microbial mat | place...
ATTTATTGCTGCTGCTCACGCGCAAGTCTGGTGTAATATCACGACAGTGGATACCAAGAATCGCCCACGCTCACGGGTATTACACCCTATCTGGGAATATGACGGCGCGCAGGTGATAGGTTGGGTTGCAACCGGACGCTATACGCTGAAATCGAAGCATATTGAGCAAAACCCGTATGTGAGCGTGGTCTACATGAAAGACCCGATTACGCCGACCTATGCCGAATGTGAAGCGGGTTGGCTAGATGATCTGAGCGAGAAACAGCGAATTTACGCGCTGCTCACCAGCGCGCCAAGCCCGTTGGGCTATGATCCAGCGAAATTTGGCTGGACGCCTGACAAGGCAGAGTCGGGCTTGATGAAGCTTATGCCGTGGCAAATCACGTTGGCAGATTTGTTCGGCGAAACACGGACGTGGCGAGCTTAATCAACCCGCCCAGAAATCAAAGCTGAACAGAAAGGCGTTCATCGCCAACAATAAGACGCTAAAGACCGTCCAAGACCGTTCAAAAACTTGGCTACGGCTGAGTCGTCCTAACATCACCCACAATGTCGGGACGGCCAGCACATAACGAAAGGCGCTGTTTGTCCCCGTCCAACCACTGGTCAGCGGAATCAACAGAGCCATAAAGCCCAACAGTGCCAGCATTGGGTAACGTCGTACACACACGCATAGACTAACCACCGCCAACGCCGTCGCGCTGAGGTTCATAATCACCCATGCGGCGGTTTGTGGCTCGGTTTGGGCGCGTTCGATGATTTGAGACCATGCGTCGGCAGTTAATCCGAAATCGAACAGGCGATTGCCGAACCATTCCACCTCGACAATCTCAAAGGGGTGACCATTGGCGAGTCGGAAAATCCCATAGGCGACCAGCGGCAGCGCCAAAAACGGTAGTTGAATCAGCAGGCGGCGCTTATCGGCCTCTGGCTTGAGAAACAGAATGAGCCACGTTATCGCTAGAGGGAGGATTAGCACGCCGCCGACTGCGCGAGTCCATGTTGCAAGCATGGCTAAAATGGCGGCGGGGATGAGCCAGCGACGCTGCATTAGGGCGAGGCTGCCGAACGCTAATCCGACGAATAATCCCTCCGTGTAGACCGTGGCGAAAAAGAACGACGCCGGGAAAATCAACATCATAAACGCGGTGCGAATCCCACCCTCTTCGCCCAATTCGTCACGGGTGATGTCATACAGCGCGACCATCGCGCCCAACGTCCCCAACAACGAGATCAATACGCCCGCGAGGGTTGATGCTGCGATTGGCGTCAGGCCGAATAGCGTCAGTGGGGCGCGCAAGATTTTCATCGCGTAAGGGTACATCGGGAAGAAGGCGTAGCTCTTGCTGTAGGTTTCGCCGTCTACGCTGACCGTTGAAATATCAGGGTCGTCATAACCCGTGGTCGCGATGGCGAGATAATATTCGCTGTCCCATGCGACTTGGCTATTGAGGAATGGGTCGAGCAGATAAAGATTATCCTCAAGGCTGTCGCGTCGAGTTTCTTGGGCAGACCAACTGAGCGCCTCATCCGGGCGTGAGGGGATATAGCGGGTGGTCGCCAGCGCCATATAGCCGACCATGATGGCCGACCACGCCAGCCAAATTAAAGCAATCATCCGCAGACTGCGGCCAGACATAAGAGATACTCCGTTGTTGAGAGGAAACTAAGAAGGACGAATCAAACCTGATTCGCCCTTTGATTAAAGCAGTCTATTTGTCGTAGCGGGCGTTGTAATCCGTGTACAGGCGTTGGGCATGTTCACTGGGGGCGGCATAATACTCCTCCGGCGTGACATCCAGCGCGACGGTGCGGATGGCGGGCTTCACGATTGGCTTGGTCTCGGCGAACTTTCGGATGACCTCGGCGTGCGGTTTAAGCGACCCGTCTGGGCGGACAAGGCCGAAATGACGTTCGTGTTTGGCGCCATTGGGGTCACAGGGCGGGACGTTCCAGAGTTCTTCGACGTAATCAGCATAGCACCACAAAAGCGCGCCAGTAGAACCGACTTCGACCAATTTGGGCAGCACGCCCGCGACGTATTCGGCCATTTCGGTTTCACTTGCCATGAACTGCTTGCGTTGCCAACCGCGATAACTTTCCCACTCCCAGACCTCGGAGTCGCGGCCTTCTGGCGCGGTGCAGCCGCCCCATTCCTCAGCCAGACACGGCTTGCCGGAAAGCGATGAGACCAACGCGCACAGATACGGCACAAAGTCGGCGTCAAGATTGCTTTTCGCCCACGGCGCGTACATTGGGTAGCCGTGCATGACCGCGACATCTGTCTCGGCAAACACCTTGTCGACGTTGAGGCCGTTATCGGTCATCAGACTGTCAGCATGTAGGCCGCAAGTGACATCGTGCAGCGGGTCGATGTCTTTAATCAGGGCGCGCATATCGCGTACCCACTCACGCCCGGCTTGCGCGCTGTGCGGATGGGCGAACAAATCTGGCTCGTTGCCAAGATTCCACATCCAAATGGCGTCGTGGTCTTTGTAAGTGCTGACCACAGTTTTGAGCAGTAAACGCGATGCGCTGAGGGCTTCGGGATCGTGGAACATATTACGATATTGGCTATCTACAACCTTGCCGCCGTTCATGACTTGCCAGACATGCGGCGAGGCGGGCGGGACGGTCTTATCCAATAACCACGTCGGCGACCAATTGGGGCCGCTCATGTGGCCGGTGAAGAACGTCACGTCTAACTTGAGGCCGCGTTCGGCAGCGATGTCGCAGACCGTCCCGAAATCGCGCAGACGTTCTGGCGAGACGGCTGTGCTGGTCGGTTGCCAGTCATCCCACAACAAAAAGAGGCGGACGACGTTCATGCCGATGCTGGAAATCACATCGAATTCCTCGCGGACTTCATCAGCCTCAAAGTTTTGCCACCAGTACATGGCTTTGCGGCGCGGCCAGTAATTGACACCCAAGACAAATGGCTGAGTCATGTTGATAAGTCCTCTATCGTGCGGCAGGGATGATGTAAACGGTCATGGATTGGCCGGGGACGGTGATGCTTCTACCGTCAGTCACGGCTTGCGAGTCAATTTGTACGACGTTGTTTTCGGCGTCAAAACGCCAGACTTCCGCATCATTGGCTGGGGTGAACCCGGCAAGGTTTAACGTACTAGCGGCCTCGTCAGGGCCGAGGTTAATCACCATGAGGGTGAGCGCGCCATCATCGCGCTTGGCAGCATAGATCGTTACGTCTGGGGTGGTTGACTCGGCGGCCAAAAGTTCTGTGCCAAAATGCCGGTACATGTAGTAGGTGTAGGCTGTTGGGCGCACCTCATAGCTTCCGAGTAAGCCCCAACCTCGGTTAGAGCCGCCTTGTACGTCCCAATACGCCACGATTTCGACCTGATTACGGATGAGGCGACCCAAGACATCGCCCAGCCATAGCGCGTTGTAGAATGAGTCGAGCGTGGCGACACTGCCGACGCTGTTGGCCGAATTAGAATTAATTTCCGTGACCGCGATGGGGATGTCACGGCCTGTCGTGTCACGGATGATTTCGCGCAAATTGGGGATAGCGATGTCCCACTCGTCATTGATGTCGCGCAGGCTTTCGGTATTCGCACCGCTGGCCGCACCGAGTCCGGGGTAGGGGTAGCGATGGACGGCGACATAGCCCAACAGGTCGCCATTGGCGCGTAAAAAATCTTGCAGCCAATCGTTGCCCTGTGCGTCTAATGCCGAACCGCCCAAGTTCCCCGGCAGATATTCAATTTCCCCATCTTCATAGCGAGTCACGACGTACTGAGTGATGTCGGGGCCGACGAATATGAGGGTGGGGTCAACCTCAAGCATGGCTTCCGCAATCGCTCGCCATTGCGTGTTGAGGTCTTGCGTGGTGTAGGTATCGACATCCATCAGCGCGACGAACAGGTTAGGTTCGTTGCCGATGCTCCAATATTTGATGTTGTAGTCTTTGGTGATGTTGGTATAGCGCACGATGTCAGCGGCTTTTTCGGGCGTGCCACCCAATAGGCGTACCGATAGCGCGGGTTCGGCGCCCATAGCGCGAGTTTGGATCACAAACAAATCAATAATGTTGTTGCGGAGGTCTTGGATGTCGGTATCCCCGCCGCCGAAGCGCATATAGCGCAAACCGAGGGCTTGGGCTTCTTCCATCAAAGCTAAGGGGATGATCGAATACAGGTTCATGTTCGACCCGTAAACATACGGACTGATTGTCCCCAGCGATTCTCCGGCGCTGACGGTCAGGGTATTGGCCTCTTGAGCGACTGAAAACGATGTCAGAACTAGAAGGCTAAGGAAAACTGCAACGATAATTTTTTTCATGATCGCTCCGTTCTAGGGGGCTGAAGGCAAAATGGTACAACATGAGGGATGCTAAATTGGCATCCCCCTAGGTGTTCATAGCGTATGGGAAAGGCGCTGTTACAGGATTTTCCCTGTCAAATGGCTTACTTATCTACGCCGGTGATGACCACGCCGCGCATGAAGGCTTTTTGTGCGAAGATGAAGATCAATAGCGGCAGAACCATCGCCATCAGTGAGGTGGCTTGGATCAACTCAGGGCGCGGGCCGTATTGGAAATTGAAGACCTGTACACCGACTGAGATGGGGACAAGTTCCGGCTTGCCTATCAGATAAATCAGCGGCCCGAAGTAGTCATTCCACGCGAAGATGAAGTGGAACAACCCCACCGAAATGATGGCCGGCCATGCCTGCGGGATGATGACGCTCAATAGGATTCGGAAGGGTCCTGCGCCGTCGATCATGGCGGCTTCATCCAACTCACGCGGCAGAGTCATAAAGAACTGGCGCAGTAGGAAGACATTATAGGCATTGGCGAAGAAATGCGGCACGATGAGCGGTAACCACGTCCCTGTCCAGCCGATGGTAGCGAAAAAAGCATAGGTTGGGATGAGCGTGACTTGGCTGGGCAGAATGATTGTGCCAACCAAGATTAGGAACATCACATTCTTGCCGGGGATGGGGAAACGAGCGAAGGCGTAGGCCACACAGATACAGGAAAGCAACGTCCCAATTAAGCCCGCGATGGCGATAAAGAGGGTATTGAAGAACAATCGCGGGAAGTTAATCAAATCCCATGCCTCGCCAAAGTTCTCGAAGTGCAAGTCGAGCGTAACGACTGGCTCAAGGGTACGCCAACTGCCTGTCCATGTCATCAGACCGGCTTCTGGGTTAGCAGGGTCTATAAACTGGCTATCTTGACGACCTTTCTTAACTAAGGCCATCTCAATCACTGAACCGTCTGCTTGAGGGATTTTATAAATCTCGTAACTTTTGATTTCACCTTCTGCATCGGTGTACGCATAGGTTTCCGGTGATAGAGGTAAAATATTGCCATCGGTGCTGCCGGTAATTTGATCAGCGCTCTTGACGGCAATTAATCCCATGTTGACGAAAGGCAGCAAGTAAGCGATGGCGAGAATCAAGGCCAGCATAGTGATCATTGATTTGACCGCGAACTTGCGGAGCTGATAGCTGTAAAACGGCGATGTGTTAACGACTTGGGATGTTACGGTGGGTTGAGTGATTGCGGCCATGTTAGGAGTCTCCGCTGGCGTAGTAGACCCAACGACGGGAGGTCGCGAACATCCCAATAGTTAGGACGAGCGCGATGATGAAGATGAACCACGCTTGCGTTGCACCATAACCCATGTCAGCAAAGGTGAAAGCTGTTTTGTAGAGGTGCATGTTGAAGAAATAGGCTGAACCATTCGGGTTGCCTGTTCCGCGTGTTACGACGTAAGGCACGACAAAATACTGCATGATTCCGATGACCGATAGCACCAAGTTGTAGAAAATCACGGGTGAAATCATCGGGAAAGTGATGTTGATAAATTTTCTTAGGGGGCCTGCGCCATCGACATCTGCTGCTTCGTACAACTCGGTAGGGACGCCTTGCATGGTTGCCAACATGGTCAGCATGGCGTTACCAATACCCCAGACGCCAATCAATAGAAAGGCGAACAAAATACTGCCTTCATCTTGCAGCCAGTTGGGCGGATTTTGGATACCGACAGCGCGGATGACGCGGTTCAACCAACCCGTATCCCCGTTGAGGAAGCTTTGCCAAATGAAGATCGAGGAAATAGCCGGAACCATATAGGGCATGTAATACAGCGGACGCCAGAGCGTTTTGCCCCATAGATTTTTAGAATTGAGTAGGGCGGCGATACCTAATGGGAGTATGATCCCAACTGGAACTGCGATGAGCGCAAATTTAACGGTAACACCAAGCGCTCCGATTGCAACAGGATCATTGAACAGCTTGACCCAATTGTCTAAACCAATGAACCTCATCGGCGCTTTGCTGGCTAAGGAAAACTCAGTGAAAGTGAAAATTAGCGAGACAAAAATCGGGATAGCGGTAAAAACGGTAAATCCGAAAAGCCATGGAGACAGAAAAATCCAACCCCAAACCCGTTGTTGCTGGGCAAGATTATTGCTCCGAAGTGGTTTTGGATTAGATGGATTAGAGAAGGGTGCTGCGCGAGATTGGTCGGTGGCTGACATGGGCTTGACTCCTATGCTTCTTACAATGAAAAGGACAGATTTTCTGCGCCACCCTGTTAAACATCTGAGGCAGCGTCACAACTACCGAAAATCATCACTAAACAACAACAAGGATATTATAGTGCGCTGTTACTCGGCATGTTTGTTGTCTGTTATGACTTATTTAAGGATTGTAAGCCGATTTTGAAAATCAGCTTGGGCGAGGTAATCGCCCAAGCTGATTTTATTTTGCGCTAAACCGAATTACTCGATTACGTCGCCAACGATGGTTTGCACGTCGGCTTGGAAGCTGTCAATTTCGGCGTTCAAGTCGATGGTCGCACCGGCGTCGCTCTCGATGAGGGAGAGCAGTGAGAATTCACGGTCATAGACCTGTGAGTAGTTCGGCAAGTTCGATTCGTGGTGAACTGCGCCGGGGTTGGCGTAGGCCAAGCTCGCACCAGCAACGGCCCAGTTGATGTCCATCGGATAACGGGTGCTGATCGACTCAACCCACGCATCTTGCGCGGCGGGGAGGGCCGGGTACGCGCCATAAGCGGTGGCGAGGGTCGGGGCGGCGGTATCGACCAAATAGGTCAAGACCTTGAACGCGGCGTCTTTGTTCGGGGAAGCATCGACGATACGGAAGGTATCGGCATCCATCGCGACGTGTTGTACGCCGTCAAACGAGGCCGGGACCGGGGCGATGCCCCATTCAAAGCTACCGACGCTGCTGTCTAAGCAGCAGGTGTACCACAGGGGGACAATCGACAGGCCGAGGTTGCCAGAAGCAAAGCCGCTGGGAGCCATGACTTCACTGGCCTGTGCGGTGGCGCTGGGGGCAGTGTGATCGGTCCAAATGCGATCCCAATACCATTGGCTGGCTTCACGCCAAGCATCGGGGACGGTGACGGTGTTGGTGGCGGCATCGTACATGCTGGAGGGGCTGAGGTTGGTCCAGATGAGGCGGATACGCGCCCACTGGAAGTTGACACCGTACTGCTCAATCGCGGTGGAGTCGAAATCGGCGCTGGTGGCGTCGTTGCCGTTGGCGTCAACGGTCAGAATCTTGGCGATTTCGGCGACGGTGTTGTAATCCCAAGCCACTTCCTCACCATCGAGGATGTACGGCGCGCCAAATTCGGCGGGGGGTAGTTCTAAACCGGCTTCTTCAAACAGGCCGATGTTGTAGTAGGTGACTGCCGGATACACGGCGAAGGGCAAGCCGCCCAAGCTACCATCGGCGTTGCGGTACAGTTCGACCAATGCGGTATCGAAGACGCTGATATCGTAACCGGCGGTTTCGATCAAGGGTTCGACGTTCGCCCATTGATCAGCAAATGAGTTTGAACCAGCCACACCAACCGGCCCAACGATGTCGGGGGGTGTGCCGGCGGCCAACATGGTGCTGAGGGTATCACGGGCGGTTTCGTTGCTGGCGGCAATGCTCAGAACCAGTTCAATTTCGCTCTGGCTGGCATTGAAATCGGCCACGACTTGTTCTTGAATGGCGATTTGCTCGGAGTTCGTGCCGGTACCGAGACCGACGAACCAAGTGATGGTGGTCTTGCTCTGCGCGGCGATGGGCATGACTGCACCGACGATCAACGCGAGAACGAGTACCATCATGACGGAGAATAGGGATTTTCTGGACATTATCTTGTTCCTTTTAAAACGGATGAACTTTCGGGCTTGAAGTGCTTAATGCCGGATTGCTTGCTAACTATCGAGACACCTCCTTGAACGACTATCGAAGGGATGCCGGTTTTTCGCACCGCTGAAACAGGCGGATAACGAACAGATTTTAAGAGGGTTGAATTTGAGCAATCACACGCTTTTTATTTCAACCCTGTTCAACTATACTGGGAGCGCTCCCATAAGTCAATAGTAAGTTCTTATTGACATAAATCTTATCTCCTTCACACTTTTAATGCTACAACTAGAGCATATACAGTTTTTGTTCAATATACAATGGTTTATTTCATATTTGTTCAATAAACAAAACGAATTTGGGCAATCTATTGACAATTTCGCGGCTTATGATTAAATTGCACAAAGAAAGGCTAATACGCATGACTAATGAGAAAGCCACGCTGCGAGATGTCGCACAACTGGCGGGTGTATCGCTTGGAACCGCATCCAACGTTTTGAACAACCGTGTGAACGTTTCAGAAGAGGCGCGTGTGAAGGTTGTCACGGCGGCTAGCGCGCTGGCCTATCGTCATCAGGTGCGGGCGGCAGCGACGGGGCAGCGCGGATTATCGGTGATTGGGACGATTGGCAAAATCGACAATGGGGAGGTGATGACGACCAATCCGTTCTATTCACATATCCTTACCGGCATCGAACGTGAGTGTCAGCGTCATAATCTGAGCTTAATGATTGCCAACATTGAAGTGGATGCTATGAGTCGCCCCATCACTATGCCGCCAATGTTGATCGACAAGCAAGTTGATGGGGTACTGGTGATGGGGACGTTCTTGCGCGATACGATTCAACTGATTGGCCGACAGGTGGATAAACCAGTCATTTTGATTGATGCTTATGCCCCCGGTAGTCGGTTTGACAGCGTGTTAACAGATAACATCAATGGGGCGTATGCGGCGGTAGATTACCTGATCAAACAGGGGCATCGGCGGATTGGCTTAATCGGCAGTTCTCCCGACGGGTATCCAAGCATCCGTGAGCGTCGAAAGGGATATCTGCGGGCGCTGAAACACCATAAAATCGCCCAGACTTACATTGAGGAGGGTTTGTTAACCCGCGAAACCGGCTATCATGCGACGATTGCGCTGCTGCGGCGCTCGTCGGAGGTGACGGCGATTTTCGCCTGTAACGATGAGGTATCGATAGGGGTGATGAACGCAGCGCGGGACATGGGGCTTGATGTGCCGCGTGATTTGTCTGTGATTGGGTTTGACGATATCGACTTGGCGCAGCAGTGGACTCCACAGTTAACGACGATGCGGGTGGATAAAATACTGCTGGGGACTTTAGCGGTGCGCCAGTTGAAACAACGCTCTGAAAACCCCGATTATCCGGCGATTACAACGTTGGTTAGCACCCGCTTGATGGTACGCGATACCGTTTGTCCGCCATCACGGATGTAACATCAGCCTGTGTAAATGCGTCTGAATGCTACGTCGATTCCCTCAGTGTAAGGACAAGCACGTATGCAACTCCACGGATTACACCATGTCTCTGCGATGACTCGTAGCGCTAGTCGCAATATGAAATTTTACACCGAGGTGCTGGGTCTTCGCCTTGTAAAGAAGACCGTCAATCAAGACGATGTATCGGTATATCACCTATTTTACGCCGATAAAGTCGGCAGTCCCGGCACGGACATGACGTTCTTTGAATTCCCAGACACATCGCCTGACCAACGTGGGACGGACAGCATCAGCAATACGATGTTCCGGGTAAATGGTCACGCCGCGTTGGAGTATTGGGCGGCTCGCTTGGAAGCCAATGGTGTGACCCATCAAGAGATTGATGAGTTTGCCGGGCGGGAGCGTCTATGTTTTTTCGACCCAGAAGGCCAGCGCTTGACTCTGGTTGATGACGGCGGCGCACCGTTTGAAGGTGAAGCGTGGGATGGGGCGAGTATCCCGCTGGAAAACACGATTCGAGGCTTTTATGCCGTGGCATTGTCCGTCCCGGACTTGGCGCAGACGAGGATCATCCTCAGCCAAGTGTTGAATATGACCGAAGTGATGACGATCCCGCACCCGGATCGAACGGATCAAACCATTGCTATTTTTGCGATGGATGATGGCGGACCCGGCAAAGAGATCCACGTTTATGAGCAACCGAATTTGCGGCGCGCACGCTTGGGGCATGGCGGGGTGCATCATGTCGCGTTCCGTCTGACCGATGTTGCCGAACAAGAAGTTTGGGAGAGTCGTCTGGCGCAGGCCGGGTTGCGAACCTCCGGTCAGGTGGATCGATTCTATTTCAAGTCGTTATATTTCCGCATCTCGAACGGTATTTTGTTTGAACTGGCAACCGATGGCCCCGGATTCGGCGCGGATGAGAGCCTCGAAACATTGGGCGAACGATTGGCGTTGCCGCCGTTCCTTGAGCCGCAACGCGCCCAAATTGAAGCCGGACTCAAACCACTCAATTAAGACCCAAGACGCAAAAGATTTCTTTTGACAAGCGCCTGATTACGCCTGTCAAAGGATGCTTGGATTATGATTGTACTTGATTTATCCCACAGCACGGTTCTGTGCTGTGGGATATCAGATGGCAGAAAAGGACATCCCATGGCGAAGTTTTACGACGAAATCACAGAAGAGCTACAAACTTTCATCCGCAACCAACAGATGTTTTTTGTTGCCAGCGCCCCATTATCTGGCGATGCTCACGTCAATATCTCACCCAAGGGATTAGACAGCTTCCGCATCCTTAGCCCGCATCGCGTCGCTTATCTGGATATGACTGGCAGCGGTAACGAGACATCCGCCCATCTCCATGAAAATGGGCGAATCACGTTCATGTTTTGCGCGTTTAACGGCGCACCGCGTATTTTGAGGCTGTTTGGTACAGGGGAAACGGTACTGCCGGAATCGCCGCAGTGGGATGAACTGTTGCCGCTATTTACAATTTATACCGGTACTCGCCAAATCATTGTCGCGGACATTACCACCGTTCAAACCGCGTGTGGATATGCCGTCCCGTTATACGAGTATCAAGGACAGCGCGACACTCTAATCAAGTGGGCGGAAGTGAAAGGCGAGGATGGCTTGGACGCTTATCACCGAGAGAAAAACATTCAAAGTATTGACTCACTTCCGACGCCATTGGGACTGGCCTGCGAGTCCTGAGTCATACTGCACAATACAAACAGGGGAGATGTTCTAGAACATCTCCCCTGTTTTTTTACCCTTTTAATTTAGCGAATTACACGCCCTGTTTAGCGATCCAAGTCAGTGTGTAGTCGGCCAATTCTTGCCAGCCTGTGTGGGCGAGTCCGTAGTGATTGCGCCCCTGAAATTCCTTGAAGTCCGTGACTGAGCCAGAGTCTTTATACTTGCTTTGATTGGATTTGTTCAGCGATGCAGGGATGATATGGTCGGTTTCACCAGCGATAAACAACAGTGGCGCATGTGGCTTCTTATAGTCGATGTGCGCGGTTGAGGTCAATGCACCACGCCCGATGCGGAGCGATTCTGGCACGACCTGATCATGGTAGGCTTTGCGCTGTTCTTCCAACGGTTGCCCATTCACGAACGCGTACTGGAACTCCTCAAATGACATGAAATAGGGGCGTGAAGAGGGGTTCAGAAAATTTAACAGCGGCCATGCCGATTTGAGGAACGACCATTTGGTTGAGAGCAAGCCTTGTGGCGGACCAGAGTCGATAGCGACACCTGCTGCGCCATAGCCACGATTCAAGAGGATTTGCGTCATCAGGCCGCCCAGCGAGTGACCGATTAGGATTGGTTTTTCATCCAACCCATCGATGACCTTGATGTGATGCTCAATCACCTCTTTCAGCGTGCGCTTACCCAATTCGGGGTCGGGGTGCGCTTTACGGAGTTCCGCGACGCTCTTATCACGACCCGGCCACGGCACGGCAATCACCGTATAACCTTTGTCCTCAAGATATCTTACCCAGTGATCCCAGCCTTTATAGGTGAGAAATAACCCGTGAATCAAGACGATGGTTTTGCTCGGCATAGTGATGTGATCTCCAATGGAAATGTAGACTTACTTTCAGCATAACCCCATCACAAAGGACAAAATGTCCCGCTACGATTCCGCCTTATGCCGTGATTGCGCCGATCTCGGCCAGCGCCAAACGGGCTTGTTCATCGGCGGGCAAGAAAGCGATAATTTGAGGGAAATCGAACTGAAAATAACCGGTTGAGATGATCAGCGGGCGCAACCATGAGTGTTTGGAATGGACGCGCACATTAGGGATGAGCGCATCTAATAACAGGGTAGGCGTAAGATTTGCGGCGCTAGGGTCTTGCTCAAACGAGATGTCTGTGCGAACCGTCTGCCAGTGGTGAGCGAACTCCGGCAGGCTCATCCACTCGTTCACCAAATTCTGATACCATGATTCAAATCGACACAGGCGGTTAGCAGTCTTGAATCCGTAAATCGTCTGACGCGCCATGCGTGTCCAAGACTCGCGATTGCCAATCAGGGCGGGATAGAGGGGAAGATCAGGGTCGAATATCAGGCGCAGCGAATTGCGGTATTCGTCCGGCAGCGACTCGAATTGTTGTGAGGTAAGTTCATACAATCGGAGCATTTGGGTGTTGAGAAAATGGATGCGCCAATCGCGGTTGATAATCATCGCGGGCATATCTAAGGATTGCGCGATTTCGATGGTCGGCTGGAGGCAATCTTGTAACAATTTACCGGTGAGGTATGGGTCAATCGGCGGAAAATTGGCGGCCACCAACAGTCGATTACGCTCTTCAATGGTGCAGTCAAGATAATCGGCCATGTCAATCACGACCTCACGGCGGGGCGGACGGGTGATGCGGCCTCGGCGCATTTGCTTGTAGCTACTGTAGACCATATCCTGCATCTCAGTGCGCGTCCATGTGCGCGGCCCCCAGATGTTATCTTGCGACGCCCGTGCAGATAAGCGATTATCGAGTTCGCTTTGTCGTTGACTCAAAAGATATTCAATCACTTCAACAAATTCACGGCAATCGGGGTGGATGGTGATAGGGGAAGGCATAGGCGTCGCCTCGTGTTTGTCCGGTGAAGATAGGCGGCATGATAGCTCAGAATCCACCTTCCGCCCACGCGAGTCTTACACGGATTGCTCAGAGGCCGTTTGAAAATTCATCGGGCGGACAAGTCTCGCCCCTACAGGACATCTGGTGACGCGATTTTGAATACACATCACCGGGAATTTCGTAGGGGCGACGCTTGCGCGCCCGCCGTGAATAAACAGCGAATCCACCTTGATGTCGAATATTCAAACGGTTTCTCAGACTTTCTATAACAAAATAGACGAGACGATTTGAACCGAAGACACCTCAATGAACACATCGTGAACGTAATCTGGCAAAGAATTTAGCCCCAAATAGGCGTGAACCTTAGCGATTTCCGTCTTCCACTCATTTTGGGATCCTTTCATTTGAGGTAACTACTCAGCCATCATTTCTTCCCTCAAATAGAGGTTGAGTAGTTACGTCCATATCCACCAAGTTAAGCCCGTTTTGATGTCTTACCCGTTCGACGCCAGAGGCTGAAGCCTCCGGCTACCCTTTTGAAGCCGACTAAAGCCGGCTGCTCGTTACAAAT
>Ga0105049_10006352_pt1 | contig 13767 bp, 11 predicted proteins | sample MAT06_FD_78087 | JGI IMG/M metagenome (GOLD analysis project Ga0105049, IMG submission 78087) | Freshwater microbial communities from Lake Fryxell liftoff mats and glacier meltwater in Antarctica - MAT-06 | ecosystem: Environmental > Aquatic > Freshwater > Ice > Liftoff microbial mat | place...
AAAAAGTGCTAGAAATTTTCAACATAAGCCGTTAAGAAATCAATCCGCTGGCCAGCGGATTGATTTTAGGGTTGTGTTGAAAATTTCAGCCTTTCTATTCGCAGCTTTGATTTTTTTTGTTTCTTTTTTTTATCAAGACAAAAAAGAAAATAGCGTCTAACGACTCAAAAAATCAATGTTTAAGAAAAAAAATAGCTGCTATTTTATTCAATTGCAGTTTTATAAATGCTATTATAAATTTGTAAAAGCTTAAGTCAACGACATTGAATGGTGAATGGTCTAACAGCTAAACTTAAAAATTCAATTCTAGTAACAGGCTTAGGCAATGTATTCGCAATCAAAGGCCGTACGGCCTAATCTTTCTTGTTTCATCCTGAGCGAAGCCGAAGGATTGTATCAAGACAAAAAAGTAAATATGCTCTAACCAATTAAGTCAACAATGGTCAACATCACACATAAAAACAACAGCCTCCGAAAGGCAATCGCCACAGCCATCTTAACGGTTTCCAAACCCGAAACAATCGATGCAATAAAAAATAAACAGGTTCCCAAAGGAGATGTATTCGAGTTCTCCCGGGCAGCGGGTTTATTAGGCATAAAAAAAACCAGCGATGTAATTCCGGATTGTCATCCTTTACCGATAGAGTTTGCCGCCATCACCCATCACATAGAAGGCTTAACAATTGTAATCACCGTAGAAGTACATACCATCTACAAAACCGGTGTGGAGGTTGAAGCCATGCATGGTGCTGCTGTCACGGCATTAACCATGTACGACATGTTAAAGCCATTGGACAAAGAGGTTGAAATTTCCACCATCCGGCTGCAAAGTAAAACAGGTGGAAAATCAGATCTAAAGAATAATCCAGGTAAAGACTTGCGCTGTGCAGTGGTAGTTTGTTCCGATAGCGTAACTGAAGGAACCAAGGAAGATAGTTCGGGTAAATTGATCATTGAAAAACTATCAAAGTTCAATCTGCTAGCAGAAGAGTATATCATTATTGCAGATGAGGTGGAAGCAATTCAGTCCGCCGCAAAAAAGTTGAGTGAAGCGGGTATTAACCTGGTGCTTTTTACCGGTGGTACCGGACTTTCTCCACGGGATGTTACTCCGGATGCCATTAGCCCATTGCTGGATAGAGAAATACCCGGCATTATGGAAGCAGCCCGAAGCTATGGCCAGCAGCGCACTTCATTCGCTATGCTGTCAAGAGGAGTAGCCGGGTTTATAAAAAATACGCTGGTTATCACTTTGCCCGGTTCGCCCCGGGGTGTGGAAGAAACGATGGATGCTTTATTTCCTTATGTACTGCATGTGTTTAAAGTTGCTGAAGGGATGCGGCATAATTAAGTATCTGACTAATTGATTAAACACAATGTTTTTTATAAAAATTTGCTGAGGACATTTCACTTCATCAACAGCTTTCATCCCAGTAAAACCAACACAAAAGCCGAATTATTTTTTATTGATAAACCATGCCCATAAGATGAACACAAACTGCACAGGCAATCTGATGAGCGCAGCCTGGTGACTCCCAATCGCTGGATTTTTTTTGAATACATCCACAATATGCAACGGCAAGAATAATACCATCAGTATCAGAATCCCAAACGTTGCCAATGATCGGTAACGCGGAATAAAAACTCCGGCTCCAACTATAATTTCTGCAATTCCTGATACATAAATAATCAAATCCTCAGGCAAAGAATCTGGTATAAACGAGCGGTAGCCTGCAGGCTTTACAAAATGCATGACGCCTCCAAAAATCATAAAAGCACCAAATAAAAAAGTCAATACCAGTTTAAATTTTTTCATATTTATTCATTGAACATAGCAATTAAAGAAGGAAAGATACTTATAGGAATTGAGAACCAATTAAATGTTGGCTTTTACATTTTCGTATTTTGTAATAGTGGTTAAAAAGCTATTCTATTTTAATCACCGTTCTCTCGTTCGTATTGTCCAAATTTTTTTCCCTGGCTGATGATGCTTCATTAATCAACTTCTTAGAATAACATTTCTTTTTTACCCAACCAATCCCTTTTTTGGTGAACGCTAAAACCGGGCATCTGATCAAGCTCATTGCCTTTTATAAATCATAGAAAGAATAATTTTTACCCCAGACAACCTTTACCTATAACGCTCCGTTTACTACAAAAACAACTATAAATTATGAGAAAGAATCTGCTTCATTCAAGCTTGTTATTTTCATCGCTTACGGTGGCTCTGGTTGCCTGTAAAAAAGATGATCCTGCGCCGGTTATCGTACCCACGATTGTAAAACAATGGACGATCCCGCTTGCTGCAAAAAATGAAAACAACCCACCATCCGGCCGCACAGAAACTGGTACCGCAGTCGTCAAGTTGCTATCCGACAACAGTCTTACTTACACGATTGCTGTGGTTGGCTTAACGTCGGGTGATGCACTTACTGCTGCACATATTCATGTGGGCGATGTAATCAGCAACGGTGGCGTAATATTGGGCTTAAATCCAACGTTTAGCGGCAGCAATGCTACCGGCACGGTAACCAACATTCGCACAACTTTTATTGATAGTTTAAAAGATGATGTGAATGAATTGTATTTCAATGTGCATTCAACACAAGTACCAGGTGGATTGGTGCGAGGCCAGTTGAATACCAATATTGAAATGGCAGAATTTATTACACTCAGCGGAGCCAATGAAGTACCTGCTATCACTACTACTGCCACCGGTACGGCGTTGATCAGGGTAACATCTGCAAAGAAAATTTACACCAGGGTAACCATCACTAATCTGGAAGCAGGAGATGCAATGACAGCCGCACATATACATAAAGCTGCTGCTGGTGTAAACGGTGGGGTAATTTTGGGATTCTATTCCAGTGCTGCAGATTTTGGTACCGTTAAAATATCCACCTTAACGGATGCGCTGTACACTTCCATAAAAACAGATGCCATCTATGTAAACGCACACAGCACAAACAGACCAAGCGGACTCGTTCGTGGACAAATCAGATAATTATTATTTCTAAAATAAAAACACGCCAATAAATTTAATTTACTGGCGTGTTTTTTTATAACAAAACCTTCGTTCTTTACAAAAAAATTCCGTTTACGTTACTTTCCGCAGTTTAAAATTTTGCGCCTACCGAAACAAAGAAATTTCTGCCATCGCCTGGTAAAGCACCCGGTCCGGGATAACCGCCTGCACGACGGGTGAAATATCTTTTATCAAACACATTATTCAAGCCTGCTTTGATATTCAAATTTTTATTGCATTTAAAGGTAGCGGTAAAATCAGTCAATGCATAAGATGGTATTAAACCAGTTTGCCCGTTTGCGGAGGGTTTCACCGTATTATTGGCATCGCTAAAGGTTTCATCCACATAGCTTATTTGAATGGTGACGGAAAAGGTGTTGCTACCGCCAGTGATGCCAGTTCTTAAGATATTCACCGGTGCATTCTCTACCTTTTTACCCTTCGTTTGTGCATCTTTATGATCGCCGCTATAAGTGGCTTTGGTATAGCCATACGATCCAAAAACAGACAATTCCGCATTTTTATATCTATTGTTGGCAAATACTTTCAGCAGGTCAATTTCTGCATATCCTTCAAAACCTTTGCTGGTGCTGTTTCCTACATTCGTAATTAACCGGTAGTTTGCGCCTGTTGGGGTTATGGTGCCCACCCGGTTATTGTATTGCAGAAAAAATCCACTGATATCAAACTGAAGAAAATTGCTAACCTTACCCCTGTAACCCAAATCAATATTATACCCCTTGGCATCTTTCAGGTTAGGGTCAACCACATCGGTAGTGGGCGGAGCCTGCAAATTAGCAAACTGAATGGGGCGATATGCCTGGCTATAGTTGGCATAAATTTCGGTACTTTTTGTAAGATGATACTCGCCACCGATTCCGGCCAAAACAAAACTGCGACTTCTTTTTACCTCCTGTAATTTAATTTCGGCGCCTGTAGATGAATACCCGATTCTGCCACTGGCAGTTCCTTCCAGCCACTCATATCGTACCCCGGGTATAATCAATAATTTATCCGTGAGGCGAAAAATATTTTCTACAAATGCGGCTACATTGTGAGATGTAAAAGCGATGTCTCTTGGATAATTTCCAATCACCGTCATATCATAATCGCTGCCGGTGGTTCCTTTACCATCTGCCACCCGTGTAGTTGTACCGGTATAAAGACGGATACCGCCGGAAAGGGTATTCTTCATTTTACCCAAATTATAATCCGTAATGATACGACTCTCCATAGCATAGTTCCGGTATTTGTCAGCATTTAAAATCCGGTTATTATAATCTTTTGTTGCCGCATTGATGGTATCCTTATTGATAATAGATGAAATAAATCCAACACTGTTTCTGTCGCCAATGGTAGCAAATACTTTGGTATTCCACCGGGTATGCTGGTTGAAAACATAATTGGCGATTAAAGCGGGAGTAGTCCACGTGATGTCGAACCAGTTGCGGCTGCGAAAACTTTTTTGAGCATCTGCATACACCAGGCTATCCGGTAATCCACCCGCCTGCTGGCTGCGGACATGCTGGTGCATAATTTCAGCCGTTAGAGAAAATTTAGGACTTATTTTGTACGTAATAGTACCATAACCAGCATTGGTATAATAGCGGCTGTTCTGCCTCCATCCATTGCCATTGCGGTGATCAAAAAATGAATAATAGCTAACCTTCTTTGTATTTCCACCAACTGCATTGAAGGTGTTTAGCAAATTATTACTTCCAACAGTTTGCTGGGTTTCAAATTGAAATGGCTTTTCTATATCGCTGCCGTTGCGTAATATATAGTTTACAAGCCCGCCAAACTGCGGACCATACTGAAGCGAGCCTTGTCCTCTCACCACTTCTATCCGTTGCACGGCCTGCAACTGCGGATTGTAATAGGCTTCAGGATAACCAAATGGGTCTGCTGAAATATCATATCCATTTTGACGAACGTTGAACTCCCAGCTTCTGTTGGGGCTAAGGCCTCTTGCAGCGATCCCAATTTGAATACCACTCGGATCACTTTCCCACACATGAATACCCGGCACTTTGGCCAACACCTGTCGCATGGTATTGGTAACCACATTGCCCTTTACATTATCTAAAACGATCAACGCATTTTTTTTACCCGCATAAATATTGGTACCAACAATCTCGGGCATTTGCTGGTAATCACTGCTGCTACCACGACCAACAATTGTTAATTCCGGTAAACTTTTATGTTGAAAGAAGGAATCAGTTTCGATTTTTTTATTAACCTGGGCAACAACGTTCAATCCTGATAAAAGCCCCACAACTGTAATTATTAAATTTCTCATACTTTGTTTTGTGGTTGCAAAATTCCATCGAAATCATTTCTATTTGGTTACGCAAACGGTAAAAGAGTTTATACAATCGGGAAAAATAAAAAACATAATCTCTGCCAGCAAATTATCAGTAAGGCTCTCACTAGATCAGTATAAACTAAGGTAACTACCATCAGAACCTCTCCTATTTACTTTGAGCTAACGAAACCGGCTTTTAAATAAATGATTCCCACATTAAATTTTGTAACCCTAAAAAAAGCCGGTATTTTTATATCAATTGCTTGCCAGCGAACATTTCTAATTTCAAATACCAGTTATAATATTATGGCAATTCGTGTAGCAATCAACCACAAAACCACTTATACCTACGACCGTTTGGTTAGTCTATCGCCGCATATTTTCAGGTTACGGCCAGCGGCACATTCCCGAACAAAAATTGAGGCTTATTCCTTTAAGATATCACCGGCAGAACATTTTATCAACTGGCAGCAAGATCCGTTTGGCAATTACCAGGCGAGGGTGGTATTTCCCGAAAAAACAACTGAGCTGAGTGTAGAAGTAGAGTTGATTGCGAATATGGTAGTGATTAATCCCTTTGATTTTTTTGTGGAAGATTATGCAGCAAAATATCCTTTCCGCTATGATGAGCAATTGCGAAAGGAACTGGTGCCCTATTTTGAATTTAAAGAATACGGCGCACTACTCAGAAAATGGATCAGCGAAATTGACCGCAGTACCAAAACCATCAATGATTTTTTGGTGTACATCAATCAAAAATTAAACAGGGATATCAACTACTCCATTCGCATGGAAGTGGGCGTGCAAACTTGTGAAGAAACGCTTGAAAAAAAATTGGGCTCCTGCCGGGATTCGGCCTGGTTGCTGGTGCAGATCCTTCGTCACCTTGGCTTGGCTGCACGTTTTGTTTCGGGTTATCTCGTACAGCTAACTGCAGATATTAAATCACTGGACGGGCCTTCCGGACCTGAAAATGATTTTACCGATCTGCATGCCTGGACCGAAGTATATATTCCCGGTGCCGGATGGATTGGCCTTGATCCGACCTCCGGATTATTTGCAGGTGAAGGACATATTCCACTGGCTTGTACACCCGATTTTGCAAGTGCAGCGCCGGTTGTGGGGGCTTCTGATAAATGTGAAACCCTCTTCTCTTTTTCAAATACCGTTACCCGTATTCATGAAGACCCAAGAGTTACCAAACCCTATACTCCGGAGCAATGGAGCGTTATCAACGCCACCGGTTTAAAGGTAGATGTTGACCTGGAGGCAGGCGATGTAAGAATGACAATGGGCGGCGAACCCACCTTTGTATCCATTGATGATATGGAGGCGGAGGAATGGAATACAACTGCTGATGGCAAACAAAAACGTATCCTTTCGCACGAACTTATTTTCCGTCTGCGGGAAAAATTTGGACCCGATGGAATGATCCATTATGGCCAGGGAAAATGGTATCCCGGCGAACCATTGCCAAGGTGGCAATATGGTTTATTCTGGAGAAAAGACAACTATCCAATTTGGAGAAATATCAAGCTGATTGCGCAGGAGATCATCGAAAAAAAATATACCCACGAAGAAGCCGGATTATTTACAAAAGAATTGGCCAGGCAACTGGCCGTTAGTCCGGAAAACATCTCCGTGGCAAATGAAGATATTTTTTATTTTTTATGGGCCGAAGGCAAATCACCCGATAACGTAGATCTGTCAACCGTAAACTTAAAAGATCCACTGGAAAGAAAAACATTGATGCAATTGCTGGATAAAGGATTGGATACGCCTGCAGGTTTTGCGTTGCCGCTAAAATGGAATCACGAAAACAACAAATGGAAAAGTTGTAAATGGATGTTGAAAAGAGATCATTTATTCCTGCTTCCCGGCAACTCGCCGATGGGTTTAAGATTGCCATTGGATTCTTTACCCGAAGTAGCAAAAGATGACGAACCACAAAAAGTAGAAAGAAGTTTATTTGATGAATTGCCAGAACTGGAACATTACGATGAAACCATTGCAGGAAGATATAATACCATCACCCTGCATCCACCCAAAAAGGAAAAAGTAAAACCGGATGAAAAGAAAGAAAAATGGGATCCGTTTAAGTTGTTGAAAAAGGCAAAAGAAAAGGATGACGAACCAGAACCCGAGCCAGAAGTAAAAAGATTGTATGATGTAGAAACCATCAAACAAGCCTTGTGTATTGAACCAAGAGACGGCATCATTTATATTTTTATTCCGCCGATGGAATACCTGGAGCATTACCTTGACTTGATTGCCTCCATTGAAGCAACTGCAGAAAGACTACAAATACCCGTTCGCATTGAAGGCTACGAACCACCCAGAGATTACCGGATGGAGCGCCTTGTAGTATCTCCAGATCCTGGTGTAATTGAAGTAAATATTCATCCTTCAAAAGACTGGAAAGAATTAACCGGCATCATCGATACGTTATACGATCAGGCTTTTTTATCAAGACTGGCAACAGAAAAATTTATGCTGGATGGCCGACATACCGGCACAGGCGGTGGTAACCATATCACCATTGGTGGTGCTACACCCTCCGATAGTCCACTGTTGCGCCGACCCGATTTGTTGCGCAGTTTAATTACTTATTGGCAACATCATCCCGGTTTATCGTATTTATTTTCCAGTGCCTTTATTGGTCCAACCAGCCAGGCTCCAAGGATAGATGAAGGACGGGATGAGAAGCTGTATGAAATGGAAATCGCCTTTACTCAGGTACCGGAAAACGGCGTGATTCCTTTCTGGATCGTTGACCGCATCTTCCGGCATTTATTAACCGATATCACCGGCAATACGCATCGCTCCGAATTTTGTATTGATAAATTATATTCACCCGATTCATCTTCCGGCCGATTGGGCATTCTCGAATTCAGGGCATTTGATATGCCGCCGCATAAAGAAATGAGCCTTGTGCAAATGCTACTCATCCGTGCATTGATTGCTAAGTTTTGGAAAAATCCGTACAAGTATGACCTGGTAAGATGGGGCACCGAACTGCATGATAAATTCATGTTATCGCACTATGTAAGGGAAGACATGAAAGAAGTAGTCAGCGATTTAAACGAAGCCGGTTATCCGTTTGACATCAGTTGGTTTGAGCCTTTCTTCGAATTCCGCTTTCCACATTACGGTACGGTGCAGTTACAAAATATTGAAATGGAAATACGCATGGGTATTGAACCATGGCATGTGCTGGGCGAAGAAATGAGCAGCGGCGGCACTGCAAGATTTGTAGATTCTTCCCTTGAAAAAGTACAGGTAAAACTGACCGGGTTAAATGGAAGTCGCTATATATTATTGTGCAACGGAACCCGGGTTCCATTAAAAGCAACGACTGTAAAAGGTGAATACGTCTGCGGAGTTCGTTACCGTGCCTGGCAGCCACCCTCTGCATTGCACCCCACCATTGGTATTGATGCGCCACTCACTTTTGATATTGTTGATACCTGGAATGGCCGCTCCATCGGAGGCTGCACCTATTACGTATCGCACCCCGGCGGCAGAAGCTACGACAGTTTCCCTATCAACAGTTACGAGGCTGAAAGCAGGCGCTGGAACCGTTTTGGCGATACCTCGCATACACAGGAAGTACTAAGGCCATCGCCGGGTTTAGGCGAAGTGCAACATTATATATCGCAGGATCGCAAACCATTTTACCTGGATCCACCACCGGTTATCATCAATAAAGAATATCCATACACATTGGATATGCGGCAGTTTTGGAAAAAGTAAAAGCGGCTAACCGTTCAGGATGTGAAGCATTTTTTTTATTGACCCGGCGGTTGAACTTCGATTTAGCTGCGGTGGCGTCGCACACTTGTACATGATATCTTTGGGCAACGGTTTTCCTAAAAATCCCTTTAGTATCAAATCAACTGATTTTAATGCTGAAGGGGTTACTATAACAAGATCTCCAATTTTATTGCCAGAATATTCAACCCTTTCCGGGTTGTGGTAATCTCCTTTTTTACCATGGGTTTCACCCACGGCTATTCATGTTAAAGCCCTTCGGGCTTATGAAAAAAACATCCTTCCTGGGCCGTGGTCGGTGTCCTCACCGACCACTTGATCGTAAGACAATTTAGGATGCACTCATAATTGGCTCCTTCAAAATTAACAGGCATTATTGTTTGTTATACCCCCGGCAAACATCATGAATAAATTGCAGTTTTTCAACAACAGTTGGGGCAATTATAAACGGGTAAAAATCTGCATGGCCCATGCTCCTGTTTAGGCTGTTAACTGCAAATGTTAAGGGAAACCAACTGTTTACTATCAAGCTAAAATCCTGAGTTGAATAGGGATCTACTGCAGCAGATGTTACGATCCCGGGCCGCTGTATTCCAATACCAAACGACCAGGCTGTTTCAAGCGTATCCATCATGTGCATGTAATGTGCCCAGCTTTCGGCCCAGTCTTCCCAGGCGTGTGAGGTGGCATAGGGACTTATAAAATGCTCATTCCAATTTGTCGGGGTTACAGTTTTGTAATAAGTTTCCAGCGCTGCTCCATAATCTCTTTGTTCATCGCCAAAAAGTTGACGAAATTTTTCGTGGTGTATGCTGTCTTTAATAAGTACATCCCAAAAGTAATGTCCGATTTCGTGGCGAAAATGCCCCAATAAAGTGCGGTACTTTTCCCCCAGATCCAGCTTATGCCTTGTACGTTCACTTTCATCCGCTTCATTAATATTGAGTGTAATCACACCATTGTCGTGTCCCGTCATTACTTTTTCATTTATAGAAACGTCGCCCATAAAATCAAAAGCAATGCCTTCCATATCATCTACATTTCGTTTAGCTTTGATGGGTAAACCCAGACGCATTAAGGAATATACCAGCCGATGCTTGGCAATTTCAATGCGTTTCCATTTATGTTGATTGTCAATAGTGGATAGATCCGGGATTGTTCTATTTAAGGCACAGGCCGGACAAAATGGTGATAACTGATCAACCGGAATTAACCAATTGCATGTACCATGAACGGCATTGGTACAAAATCTCACAATTGTATTGTTATTGTCTACGGGCGAATAACCGTTGTTTTGATTCTCTAAAGCAAGGAGATCGAATTGTACCACATCAAAGCCAACGGTATGATTACAATGAAGACAAGTAGAGTTTTCGAAATACAACAGCTCACTGCAATTGTTGCAGGTAAAAATTTTCATGTAAATATTTTTATTCCCTCATCAGGCAATAACTATTCCAACATATTTACTACAAACGGTATCACTAGTGTTAAGTGTGCATGGTGAATGGTCAATATTTTCACCATTGGCAATTCACCATCCGATAGCTATCAGATTACAGATCGAACCGTCATTTTATTTTTGACACAGCACTAGCTTATCACTCTTCTCACATCTACCGACACCTTTAATTTGTGCCGCCCGCTGCTCATGATTACGCCCTTTAGCGGTGTGATATCTGCGTAATCTCTTCCCCAGCCCACGGTAATATGCTGGTCGGCAGGTAGCAGATTATTGGTCGGGTCAAAATCTACCCAGCCACTGTTTGGAATATAAACGGAATACCAGGCATGGGAGGCATCCACGCCCACTAATTTTTCAACACCGGGCGGAGGAATGGTTTCAATATAACCGCTGATATACCTTACCGGCAATCCTAAAGATCGAAGGCAGGCAATGGCTAAATGCGCAAAATCCTGGCACACCCCTTTTCGCTCTTTCATCACTACTGATAATGGTGTAGAAATAGTGGTAAACCCAGATTGAAATTTAAAATCAGCAAAGATGCGGTTCATCAAATTTCTGCTGCCTTCAAACAATGATCTGCCTGCAGGAAAAGATTGGTTGGCATAGGCTGCAATGGTATCGTCTACTTCTGTCATGGGCGTGGTAGCAATGAACTGCTTCACATCAATCAGTTCGGGTGTTAAAGTATGGGTAAGCCTGCAAACTTCTTCCCAGCTAATCCGGTTAAATTGTGGGGGTTGCAAATTTGCCGGTGACAATTTCTCAATTTCAGAAACTACATGAACACTTAATTTTTTATGTTCTTTTTCAATGGTAAAATACACGAGTTTATTGCCATAAAAATCCTCATACTCGATGAGTACATCTGGCTCAGGAGTGATAGTAACCACCGAACTTTTACAAAATTGTTTATTGGTACTGCGTGGCATCAGCCTCACAATATTATGGCAAAGGCTAACCGACTCCTGGTAAGTATAATCTGTTTTATGAGTAACCCTGTGGTACATTATATTGTTAAATTTGAATGGTTATATTGTTAGACAGCTATATCGTTGATCCGATAGCTATCGGATTTTTTTGTTGCTGACTTATTACATATATTATTATTGAATTTTTTATTGCTTTTATGTTTAGTTAACCATCAGGTTAAAAACTGATGATTAAAAATTTAAACTGGCTAAAAAAAAATTTACACAGTTTCCATTAAAAAATAAACTCCGGTTAATAATGCTTCAATGAAACCATCCAACCATCCACTGATGCAAGCATTCAACAATCCGATAGCTATCGGATCAACAATCCAACAATGCAACCATTCAACTCCCCTGCGATTGTGATTGCGACTGGTCTGTCGAGAACAATTGCTTTTGTGATTGAGCGTGAATAAAATATGTTTTTGAAACAGTATTCTGAATGGCTGATAAAATATCATACATACCTGAAAGAAAATTATCCAACTTTAAATATTGCCCGGCTTCCACATTCAACACGGATAGTTTTTCTTTGTCTGCCAGGTCGAATAATTCGTAAGCCCGTGCAACTAAAATCTCATGCATTGGTGCAGATTGGCTATCCGTAGTTTTAGGAAGATTACCGAGATTCTTTTTCAAACGGTCCATCTGGTACAACAATGCCCGTGGATTATTGGGATCAAATATCATCAGATCCAACACCAGCGGAAGCTGCAGCAACGACCGGTATTTGTACCTGAAATTCACCAGGCTTTCGTTGCTGATTAATACAGCTTCCTGCAGTTTATAATCAACCTGTTCGTCGTGCTTATTTACCAGCGTGGCCCTAAGCATACTTGTTAGCAACAAACATTGTTCTATCTTCCGGCCCATATCCAACATTAGCCATCCTTGTTCTCTTGAAATACTTTCCCTGTTTAATCCGATGAACGCCACCACCGAAGTAACCAGGTTGTCTAAAACATGTTGTATTTTCAAATGCCCTGCTTTAGAAACTTCTTTTACATTCGACCACTCTTCTTCCATGCCTCTCAATACACGCCAGGTATCGGTTGACCAATGATCTCTTACCGCATGAACCGCTCTTATAAAAAGCAGGAAATCATATTTTAAACTTCCGGCCCGTTCTTCATTAAAAATGATGTCTTTAATTTCCGGCCACGGATCTTTTAATTTTTCCTCATCATTTCCACCTTCATCATCTATAAAACCCGGATACGTAAACGTATAATGCGTAAGTGCAGTCAATAATATTTTTTCCGTTTGAATATCACTTTCTTCCATCAGCCGGTTTCCTTCTGCAATAGATTGAATTACCGTTCTGTGGAAGCGGGCGTTGCCCAACAACCGTTCAGTATAGCGCCCCACCCAGAAAAGGTTTTCGGCTGTATTACTAGGTAGTATCCCTTTGGAAGCAGCTTGTAAACTTTTTTGATATTTTTTGGGTAAAGGCAATACATTACCGGGCTCTGGCGAAATGATCCAGGTATCTTTACTATGCCCACCCAATTGGTTAGACACAATAAAGCTGAGTGCATCAGAGGATGTTCTGCTCAATCCGCCTGCCATAGCAGTGTAGCTATTTCCATTGCTCACCAGAAAGCTTCGGAAAATCGCTTTACGTGGCTCAATTTTTCCGTTTACCAAAGATGGTGTTGAACTTAAGCCAATCTTTTCCTGACCGACATATAAAAAAGGATATCGGGTAATTTGTTGTTTTAGTTCATTGATTTTTGAAGGCGATAAACTAGCTCCATCAACGGACGTACTTCTGCTGGTGCCACGGTAAATCCGCTTAATAACCAATGACTGGATATTGTTGAGCACATATCGTAATTCCTTTGGTTGGCCGCACCACCAGGACGCAATAGTGGGCATTAGCAAGCCGGTACCAAAAAAGTATTTAGAAATATTTTGTAGGAAAGGCATTAGACCTGGATTCTCCAATATGCTGCTTCCGGGTGGGTTTGCAATACTTACATTGCCACTTCTGATTACTTGCAGCAAGCCGGCAATACCCAATTGCGAATCGCTTTTTAATTCAAGCGGATCACAATACACATCATCAATGCGCCGGATGATCACATCTACTTTTTCGAGTCCGCTTAAAGTTTTTAGCCAAACAAAATTATGCTTCACCATCAAATCGTTGCCCTGCACAAGTGTGTACCCGAGAGTGGAAGAAAGATAAGAATGCTCAAAATAAGTTTCACTGCCTGGCCCGGGA
>Ga0105049_10006354_pt1 | contig 13764 bp, 10 predicted proteins | sample MAT06_FD_78087 | JGI IMG/M metagenome (GOLD analysis project Ga0105049, IMG submission 78087) | Freshwater microbial communities from Lake Fryxell liftoff mats and glacier meltwater in Antarctica - MAT-06 | ecosystem: Environmental > Aquatic > Freshwater > Ice > Liftoff microbial mat | place...
CATAACTTATTCCGTAATCTCAGTGGCGATTTCAACACCGTTAAGCATCATGTGATAGAGAAAGACGAGATGCAAAAATTGCCCGTCGTGTGGAATAGCACCGATTTCTTGCGCGATATTCACAGGTAAATCATAAGTATCGACGGCATTTACGGGCAGAATCACGCGCACCCCTTCGACTTGATTTTGATTGGCAGAAATCCGAATGTGCATCGCAAGCTGATGGGTACAAAGATCGGTGCAATCCCCCACGACAATCCAGTTTTTGATCTGAGGACGGGCGCGGAGCCAATCATCAAATTCTTCATCCAGCCCGGAATTGATCGAATTTTTTTCGATCACGGTGAGTTGATTAAAAAAGGGCAGTGCTTTAAACGGCTCAACCGTTTCTGATTCTTCTGTGCCACGAATACAATGCGGCGCATAACTCATGAATTCCACAGCATTTTCTGGATGGGTGTCTTGCGTCAGTGCAATATCGCGGATGCCGCTATTCCATGCTAGTTCAAATAAGCGCGTAATCGGTGCGACAATGCCATCGATACGCGGTGAGGCCAAAGGCCCCACAGTGCAGAAGCCTTTAATCACATCCACCGAAACGATCCCAACCTTTTCAGGTTCGTTTTTAATGATTTCCGCTAGAGAACGCGAGGTTAATCCAGCTTGCCAATCCAACATCCATTTGATGAAGGGCTTGCTGTGTTCAATAAAAGCATCAGCTTGCATTGTCTTTGCTTTCTACAATTTATACTTTACTGCTGTTCGATTAATGCCCCTACAACAACGCTTTCAATCACAGAATATGGAACCGCACCTGTAGCATATTGTTCTGATAAGAGCTGCGGTTGCCCATCGCCATAACGAATACGCATACCGGGTGTACCGGTAATTTCCAGCGCCCTAGCTAACTGTTGGTCAGTATCGACCTGAGTGGCGCTACTACTGCATGTGAGAAGCTGCCCATAATCTAAGCCCATACGATCAGCCACATGACGACCAATTTCTTCATCCGCGCCTGCGCCGCTGGCATAGCTGAACATGAGATCATAGGCTTCCCAAAAGCCAGTTTCATCTTGTTCAACCACACACTCGGCGAGCTGCGCTGCAAAAGCGGAATATTGGCTGGACTGAGTCGGCAGAAAGCGATATTCAAACTTAGCTTGCCCAGTCACCACAAAATCTTCGATAAATTGATTAATTTCCGGCTTAAAGCCCTGGCAGTGTGGGCAGAAGAAATCCGCAAATTCCACCAATGTAACTGTGGCATCTGGGTCGCCGAGGACGAATCCGCCGTCCGCTGTACGCGATTGGGGTAAATCTTCATAATTTATATTGCCCGAAATCGGTTCGTTATTGGAGAAGAAGATAAACACCCCCGCCGCAACCACAGCTAACGCGATGATGGCGACGATAAAGGTTAACTGCTGTTGTTGTTTTTGGGGAAGCTGCTGAGATTTTTTTGCTGTTGTAGACATCTGAAATTTTGTACTCCATGAAACCAAAATACACAAACTTAACATGCGTGATTTTAACGCTTAAAGGGATATATTGTTAGGTTTTATTCGGAACGCGTCGGCGAATACGCGGAACGGGAATTAACCAGGGGACGCGCTGTTGATATGCTGCATACGAGGCACCAAAACCCATTAAAAGGCGCTTTTCTTCCAAGCGCGAGCCAATCATAAAATAGAGCGTGATGCTCAATGCAAAACCGAAATAAGCCGCGCTCATGGTCGCCATAGGCCACGTCAGCATGAGGCTGAATAAGTAAAGGGGATGCCGGACGAGCGCGAAAACACCCCCCGTTTGCAGCGGTTCATCCGGTAAAGGCAGCGATTTCCCGCTCATATACGCATAGAACTGACGCAAACCGCTGAAGCGCCCTAAATCAATCTGGAGTAATGACAGGGAAAAACCGATCAATCCGATCCCACGAATAAAGAGAAGTATTGGCTGCCAATCATTGGGGATAGACCAGATCGTACCGCCTGGAAATTGTTTCATCAGCCACAAGATCGGCGCTACGGTCAGAAGGGCGAAAATGTTGTATCCTAGCCGATACAAGCCATAATAAGCGCGATCACCCAACCGATGACGGATCGCCGCTTTTGCATTTTTACCAGCTAAAAGACTGTGGATGATGGCGTAAATCAAAAAAGAAAATAAAACAATCAGCATCATATTTTGCCTTTTAGGAACAGGACGAGATCACATGCGTGCCGTTGACATTATCAGCAAAAAACGCGATGGACAATCCCTCAGCGATGAAGAGATCGCATGGTTTATAGACGCTTACACGCACGACACCTTACCAGATTATCAAGCAGCGGCCTTCTTAATGGCGGTTTATTTGCGCGGCATGGAACCTGCGGAAATTGCGGCGCTAACTTTGGCAATGGCGCATTCTGGCGAGATATTAGATTTATCCGACATCGTAGATTATGCCGTCGATAAGCATTCTTCCGGCGGTGTGGGGGATAAAACATCACTGGTCGTGCTGCCGTTGGTCGCGTCTTGCGGGGTTCCCGTAGCCAAAATGAGTGGGCGCGGGCTGGGATTTTCCGGCGGGACGCTCGATAAGCTGGACGCGATTCCGGGGTTTACCAGTGATCTGCCGGAAGCGCGATTCCGGGCGCTGGCGAAAGAAAGCGGCCTCGTTCTGGCGGGTCAGACGAAAGCACTTGCACCAGCGGATGGCAAACTCTATGCCCTGCGCGATGTGACGGCGACGGTTGCCAGCTTGCCGTTGATCGCCAGCAGCATTATGAGTAAAAAATTGGCGGCGGGGGCAAATGGCATCGTTCTCGATGTGAAAGTGGGCAGCGGGGCGTTTATGACCCAGCTTGAGGAAGCGACAACCTTAGCCCACATGATGGTCGATATTGGGGTTCGTGCCGGACGCGATATGGTCGCGCTGATCTCCGATATGAATCAGCCATTGGGTCATGCTGTTGGGAATGCGCTGGAAGTTAAGGAAGCCCTAGAAACCCTCAACAGCAGCGGCCCTGAAGACTTACGCCTGCATTGTCTGGAAATCTCTGCCCACATGCTGCGGCTGGCGGGACGTGGTGAGCGCTGGACAAATTTGACCGAAACGAAAGCCTATTTAGAACAACAGCTCGACAGCGGAGCCGCACTCCAAAAATTTCGGCAGATGATTATAGGGCAGGGCGGCGATGTTCGTGTCGTTGATGATCCCTCATTGCTGCCAAACGCCGCTATCGTTGAGGTAATTAAAGCGGAACAAATGGGTTATGTGACACAAGTCGATGCGTATAAAATTGCGATGGCGGCATTTGAATTAGGCGCAGGACGCGAGAAAAAGACTGATTCGATTGATCTGGCGGTTGGGGTCGTGACGCATGTCAAAGTGGGTGATCGTGTCGAAGCTGGTGCGCCGCTGGTGACGATTCATGCCAATGACGCGGCAAAAATGCCTGCCTGTCGTATATTGATTGAGCAAGCGCTGGTCTACAGCGATACGCCCGTCGATGCGCTACCGCTGTTCTACGACACCATCTATGGGGATTAGCTGTCCCTCTATGCTATAGCCATACATGTAAATCGGCGCGAAAATATAAAATCCATCGAGATATTCAGGGCTGGTTTGGTAGTAATTTAGTAAAGGGAGCCTTAGCTCAGAGGGTTCAGCCTTTCTGCCAAATCGATAACGCCTCCACAAGCGATCAAAAATATCATTGCTGGCTTCGTATGCTAACGCTGCGATTAAACTAGGTTCAGGCGCGAAAGGATCGCTTGCTCGGTAAAGTGTGCGGAAATGCTCATCAGGTAATTGGACGCTGCTGAGAATCGTGATACCGCTTAAATCATCACGAAGCTGAGGGAATTGTTCAAGCGCGAAAACTTCCCCGCCCCATAATGGCGTATCGATGTGTGCGGCTTCGGAGATTTCAAGGCGGGGAGAGACGGTCAGCAAGCCGGGCATCGCCGGATTAACGCGAATAAAGATCGTGTCGGTTGTCGGATACGCGCCCCAATAGCCTGCGACAATCACGGGCAAATCGCCATAGGCCGCCTGTGTTTCTGGCGCGGTGGCAGCATACCCAAGGGCGATCACAGCGATTACCTGCGGATCATTGGCGAGTGCGTGGGCGCGATCAACAGCATTTTCGACACTCCCGCCGTCATCAATCGGCAATAGCTGCACCTTATCACTTATGTGGGCTTGCATCAACCTTAAGCGTGCGGCATAAAGCGCCTGATAGCCGATTTCTCGATAACGGCCTTCAAACGGGGCGATCAGCGCGACTTTAGCAGGTGTGTCGGTTTTTACGACGGCGCATGAAGAGATTAGAAAGCCTAAACAAACAATGACAAGGACAAAATACGGCGTTTCATACCAAAACCCACCCCCCGACCCCCTCCCCGAACTCAAGGAGGGGGAGTAATACAGCGTGTTCTGCCTCCTCTTTGTGTAAGGAGAGAGCTGAGGTAGGATTTTCTGTGTTAAATGGTAATGTCTTGCTCTACTTAAAATGATCTTCCACAAAGTTATTTTAGCCTTCAACACCCATTCGCCAGATGTTCGTCATAGGTCGTGGCGAAGTCATGATAGCCATCGCTGCGACAGTCGGCGCGGAAATAAAAATAATCCGATTCGGCGGGATAAATTGCCGCCCGAATCGCCGCTAATCCCGGATTCGCAATCGGCCCCGGCGGAAAGCCCTCATAAAGATACGTGTTGTAGATCGAAAGGACACCGGCATAATCAGCGGCAGTGATGCGAGGCCACCAATTTTCAGATGTCCCTAATGGATATTGCACGGTTGGGTCGGCATCCAGCTTCTGCCCGATTTCGAGGCGATTGCGATAAGCGCTGGCGATGAGCGGCTGTTCATCGGTTTGAACTGCTTCACGCTCAATAATCGAGGCCAGCGTAACCATTTCGTGGAGACTGAAGCCCTGATTAGCTGCATCTTGCGTTAGTTGATCGCCAACCGCCAGTAAGAATGCTTCAGTTAGCAAATCACGTAGCCCTTCAGCCGTAATATCAGGCGGCAAGCTGTAAGTATCGGGGTAAAGAAATCCTTCCAGAGATGCGCCTTCTGGTAAACCAACGGTTTGCGCGAAACTCGGTTCGACATTTACCCCTGCATCTACCACCCCTAAGAAATCTTCGCCAGAAAATCCAAACAAGGGATTAGTATCAATCGCGGCGGCGATTTCTTCCATGCGCCAGCCTTCCAGAATGGTGAAAATGATCTGGCTGCTGCGCGAGTCGGTCAGGGCATTGGCGATTTGGGGGATGGTCTGGGTCTGATTTAAGAAATAGGTTCCTGCTTCAAGTTCCACATCAAGCTGCTCGGCCTGCACATAATCACTAAATAGCTCGGCATCAAGGATTAAGCTCGATGAAAAGAGATTTTGCGCGATGAGCGGCGGAGAATCGCCTAGATTTACCGTAAAGCGGATGGGGGTTGGATCGCTCCCGACGGTGCGCTGCAAATCATCTTCGCGGGTGGATACTGAAAAGCGTACAGCGGCTAATCGCGCAAAGTCGATCAGGTCATCTCCGGCGAGGATAAAAACAAATCCGGCACAGACGACGGCGATAAAAACGAGGGCTAAGAGTAAAAGGGCGATTGTCCGTAGGGGACGTTCCAAAGGGCATCTCCAGTATGTGTAATTTAGAGCGCAAAGCGACTATGAAAAACGATCACACCTCTGAATGAAAATGAAGCATTTTCAGAGCAAAGGGCGAAGATTAAACGCAAAGGCGCGAAGAACGCCAATAATCGCAAAGTATTTTTAGAGCAGGAAACCCGTTTGCTTCCTTCGCTTCATTGCGCCGCATTATAATGCCTGATCCGGCGGGACGGCTAGGCCATCACGCAGGGCATCGAGATAACTTTGCAGTATGAGGCGGGCGGCGAGATCATCAATCGGATCGGTTACTTTGCGCCGCTTCTGCCGTGCGATTTCCAGAGCATCGACACTCGTCAATTGTTCATCCCAAAAAACGATAGGGAGAGCTGTAATTTCTTTATAGCGTTCCACCCAGAGCCGCACGGTATCTGCTTGTGTATGAATATCCGGCGGCGCGTCTAAATCGGAAGGCAGACCGACGATAATGCCAATCACATTTTGTTCAGCGGCGATATGATTTAAACGAGCGAAATCCTCAATTTTAGATTTGCGATTGATGATGGTCAATTCACGCGCTACTAACTGTGAAGCATCACATACCGCGACTCCAATCCGCTTGATTCCATGATCGATCCCTAGCAGTTTGCCAGCGCTCATGGGACGACTTCAACAATGACGATGGTGATACGCTGCGGTAAGATCGGGAGGCGACCAAACCAATCGGGCGAAATCGTGATCGTGGGGAGGGAGGTCTCGGTAAGATCGACTTCATTTTGCAAATAAGTGAGTGCATTGCTACGTGTGCGTCCTGCTAAACGTTCTTGCAATTGTCCCACGTTGATTTGACCCGTAACAAGGGCGCTGCCGTTCATCGTAAAGATAATCGTTCCGTCAGGATTGACTGAGGCTGCACCTCTCTGATAGGTAATAGTGTCCGACTGAATGATGCGCCCACGCGGAATCTGATTCGCCATTCGTGCGAAGACAATTTGCTGCCCAAGTTGTTCATCTACCGCGATAGCTTCGACGGTTACACGCATTGTGAGGGTGAGTGTATCGGTCACGTCCCCTACTTCGGCGCTAAAAATCGTGGCATCAGCGCGTTCTTCGGTGATGCGGATGCTCTCGTCGATGATAAATTGAGTGGCGGTAAGCTGGGGCTGCATCTCGACGTAAGCACGGGATTGCAACTGCTGTCGCATTGCGCCCAGCAGCAGTTCACGATCACTTTCAGTGACGACGTTCACGGTGCGATTTTCGCCGCCGAAGGTCGGCACACGATTGAGTACGCTGATGCTGCCTTCTAAGGTGCCAACCACAACGTTGATAAAATTTCCCTCGACATTGCCCATTGTCCCGGATGAGGCCGGCATCGCTTCTATTGGTGCTTCGATTTCTTGACCCTCGCCAGCGGGAAGAATAATGTCGAGCGTTGTGCGGAACATAATCGGTGTGCCTGTCCCGGTGCTGACAATCGTGGCAAGCGGAATATTGATTTCATTGGCGGTTCGATTGATAAAGACGACACTCCCGATAGCTAGCACACTATCGAGCGTTTGCACCCCTGTTGTCGGGATGGAGGCGGTATCTTCAATCTCAAGTGGTAAGATACGCGTGGGAATAATCGCGTTTTCGACATCAACATCGTTGGTGAGAAGCGAGGGATCAGCCGTAATATCTACGCTGGCTTCGACCAACTGCTCGGCTGGAGTCACTGTCACTATTGCACCAGGTACGACCAAATAGGCAACCCCGCCGACAATGCCAATCACAAATGCGATAATACCTAAGCGAAAGCCCAATCTCCGTAAAGGTGAGCCTTCTAAATTTTCCCCGCGCACACGACTGGCGACAGGCATTAAGTCTTCCGCTTGCGGTTCAGAGGCGGGACGTTGTTCACGATTAGTAAAGACTTTTGAGCGTCCACGTTTCCAGCGTCCACGTTCACTCGCGCCAATCGTCTCAAACGTGCTGATGTTGAGTTCTGTTGCATGTTGAATGACGACAGGATCATGCGTTACGAGCGCTAAACGAATGGCACGTCGCATCGCTTCACGCTGAATCAGCACCAGATCAAGTTTGCGCGTGAGAGCGGTGCCTTCTTCCGGCCAGATGAGCAGAACGCGCTGTCCCCGGATAAATGTCAGGCGATCTTTGATGGAGGAGACATCTTCCCCGTTTTCGATCTGCACAAATTCCGGTTTATCACTCATCCAGCCGTCCTTACCTAAAATATGATGTAGGGGTGATATGTAGTAAAACCACAAAAGTCTTTCAATTTTTAACCACCAAGTCACCAAGAGCGCCAAGAATGTTTTATGAAAAATGCTCTTGGTGTCCTCCGCGTCTTGGTGGTTTCAATTCTTTGCATTACTTTTACGGATTTATTGTACATCTCCCGAAGCCCAAATTAGCCATTATAGCTTTCGCTAATGAGATCACGAGCTTTTTCTAAGGCTTCTCGCAGCTTCCCACTGTCCTTACCGCCTGCTTGTGCCATCGTCGGTTTGCCACCGCCGCCGCCGCCCACAATCGGAGCGATGATCTTAATCATATTTCCAGCGTGAAGCCCTTTTTTCGTTAAATCGTCTGTGACGGCGACCATCAACTGCGGCTTGCCTTCTAAATCGCTGCCTGCGACGAATACACCGCTTTTGACCTTACCACGAAACCAATCGGACATTTCACGGAGGGTATCCATTGATGTATCGCTAAACAGGGCGATGAGGGTAGGCACACCTTTGATTTCTTCCAATTTGTCGATCATCGCCTCGAAGTTAGTGCGCGCAATATCGCGCCGTAACTTCTCGATTTGTTTCTTGCTGGCGTTCAATTCCTCTTGCAAAGCGACAATTCGTGCGGAGGCATTTTCTGGCGTGGTGTTCAATTGTTCCGCTACGTGATAAAGGGTATCCAGTGTATGTTGATTATACGCGACTGCGCCATGACCCGTCAGCGCTTCTACGCGGCGGATTCCCGCGCTGACACTGCCTTCACTGACGATAACAAATGAGCCGATTCCAGCAGTTTCTGGTACATGCACCCCGCCGCACAGTTCATAGCTGTAGCGCCTTGCCCCGTTTTCGCCGTCTTTAACAATGCTCACCGTGCGGACGCGCTCGCCATATTTTTCGCCAAACAGAGCCATCGCGCCTTCGGTACGGGCTTCCGCCAGCGATTTTTCTGCGGTGCGAACGATATAGTTGGACATAATAATGTCGTTGACTTCGGTTTCGATGGTCTTGAGTTCTTCGGCGGTCACTTTTGCATCATGCGCGAAATCGAAGCGCAGACGATCCGGCGCGACTAATGACCCGCGCTGCTGGACGTGATGTCCTAAATGACTGCGGAGCGCAGCATGAAGCAGATGCGTCGCCGTGTGATTACGCGTAATATCAGCACGGCGTACCTCATCTACTTCCGCTTGGGCTGCGTCACCTGTTTTGGGCGTACCTTCTATGACCTCACCATGATGGACGATTAAGCCTGTGACGGGTTTGCTCATGTCCTCAACTTCGATGCGCCAACCGTCGCCAGAGATGATCCCCGTATCGCTGATTTGACCGCCGGATTCCACATAAAATGGTGTGGTGTCGAGGATGACCTCGACTTTTTCACCCGTAATGGCATTTTTAATTTGCTGTCCGTTTTGCATTAAGGCGACTACCTGCGCCTGAACATGCGTGGAGCCATAAGGTACGTAAACCACGCCATTTACATCAAGCGCATTAGTGGATTTAAGTTCAGTCAGCAAATCATTATAGACCTCTGCTGAGGCCATTTGTCCCATTGCCTGCCCGCCGCCGCTGACAGTGGCATGTTCCTGTTCAGCCGTTTCAAAGCTGGACATATCAACGGTATAACCTCGTTCTTCAGCGATGTCTTTGGTCACCTGAATCGGGAGGCCAAGCGTGGCTTTGAGATAAAAGGCTCTTTCGCCGGGAAGCTGTCCGCCGGACGGTAAGGTATTCAGCATCTCATCTAACTCGCTCAATCCGCGATCTAACGTTTTACGGAAGCGCACTTCTTCCTGCGTGATCGTTTTTTTAATGACTTCGGCGCGTTCAACCAATTCGCTATAATGACCACCCATCACCTCAATGACGGCTTCCGCTACTTTGCCCAAGAATGGCTCGGTAAAACCGATTTTCGCGCCGAAACGAGCTGCGCGGCGTAGTACAAGGCGGCAGACCGAATCGCGGCCTTTTGCGCCCGGTAGAACGCCGTCTGCGATTAAAAAGACGGCGGCGCGGACGTGATCGGCAATCACGCGGTACGGGACGATATTGGCATCCCTTTCTTCGTTGGAATGTCCGGTCAGTTTTTGCGTCGCTTCGATGATGGGCATGAAAAGATCAGTTTCGTAATTGGCATAAACGCCTTGCAGCACAACACAAACGCGCTCCAATCCCATTCCGGTATCGACACCGGGCGCAGGCAGCGGCTCGTCATACCGACCCGTATGGGTGGGATCAGGTTGGGTGCGGTTGTACTGCATGAAAACCAGATTCCAGATTTCCATGAAGCGCCCGTCATCTTCTTGAACAGACGCGATAATGCCGTCTTCGCCACGTTCTGGGTAGCGATCCCAATAGATTTCACTGTTGGGGCCGCACGGGCCAGTTTCCGCCATTTGCCAGAAATTATCTTTCGGCCCCATCCGGGCAATACGATTTTCCGGGATTCCGATCAGTTCATTCCACAGCTTGTAGCTCTCATCATCTTTTTCGTAAACAGTGACTGCAAGACGATCTGCTGGCATCTCATAAACTTGTGTGAGCAACTGCCATGCGAATTGCATCGCTTCTTTTTTGAAGTAATCGCCAAAGCTGAAGTTACCGAGCATCTCAAAGAAGGTGTGATGGCGCGGCGAGGGCCCGACTTCTTCGAGATCATTATGCTTGCCAGCCACTCTCAGGCATTTTTGTGAGGTCGTAGCGCGTTTATAGTCGCGCTTATCGGTGCCGAGAAAGACATCCTTAAACTGCACCATGCCCGAATTCGCAAACAGCAGCGTCGGATCATTCCCCGGCACGAGCGAGGATGACGCGATTTCACGATGATTTTGTTCAACATAGTAATCCAAAAATGCCTGGCGCACTTCGGCGCTGGTCATAGTTTTCATAAGTGGAGAGTCCTTTTACACGTACAAATTTAGCCTAGATTATAAGCATCATACAGAACAGGAACAAGTTAGGATTGCTTCTGAGGCTTTACGTCAGCCTACTTGTATTATATGATGGTTCAAAAAAGTTCACAATGGGTCAAGTTGTGCGCTGGATGTAATCTCTGCTTTTTGTATGCTATAGTTTTACCTTTGAAAAATCGGATTAAATCTCTTAAGGTTATGCGTATGCCCACCATTGACGAACAAGTTGAAGTGCTGATGTCCGGCGCGGAATATGGCGACCCGGAAACCAAAGAAAGTATGCGTAAAGAACTTCGTGAACGGCTGGTTGAGGCGGAAAAACAAGGCCGTCCGCTGCGGGTGTACTGCGGCTATGATCCGCGTACCGCTGATTTGCATCTCGGTCATACCATTACCATGCGGAAGCTGCGCCAATTTCAGGAATTTGGGCATGATGTGACTTTTCTTGTCGGCACCTTTACCAGCCTCATTGGTGATCCGTCCGATAAAGAAAAAGCCCGCGATCAACTTACGGCAGAGCAGGTTGACGAAAATGCCCGGACTTATGCCGAACAGTCTTTTAAAATTCTTGACCGCGATTTGACCCGTGTCCGCCGTAACGATGAATGGCTTTCCACCCTCGATTTCGCTGATATTATTCGGTTGGCGAGTAACTTCACCGTACAGCAATTCCTTGTGCGAGAAAATTTTGCCAAGCGGATTGACGGCGGTCAAGCGATTTATCTCCATGAATTTTTTTATGCCCTGATGCAGGCTTATGATGCTGTCGCGCAGGAGACCGATGTGCAGGTTGGCGGACAAGATCAACTTTTCAATATTCTAGTTGCCGGACGCAAATTGCAGCAAGGGCTAGGACAAAAACCGCAAATTGCCATCATCATGGGTGAATTGTTACCCGGCACCGACGGTACAATTAAGATGAGCAAAAGCCTCGGCAATCATATTCCGCTCTTGGCTACACCTAATGATATGTTCGGTAAGGTCATGAGCGTCCCCGATAAGGCCATTTCGATCTATCATAAATTGATTCTCGGCTGGTCGGCGACACAATTGAAAGAAATGGAAGACGGTTTGGCCGCAGATACGCTTCATCCGAATGAAGTCAAAATGCGGCTAGCGCAGGAGATCGTTAGTATCTTTCACAGCCCGGAAGATTCTGAGGCCGCGCAAAAACATTGGGACGAGGTTTACCGCAGCGGTGGACTCCCCAGCGATATTCCCGAAGAGGCCCTGACTGAACAGGAAAAGATCGTCGATATTTTGCGGCGGCTGAAGATGGTCGAGAGTGGGGCAGAGGCTAAACGCCTCATCCAGCAAAAGGGCATCCGCATGAATGAGGCTTTGGTCGAAGATATTATGGCGACCATCACGCCGGAGATGTTGCCAGTCGTGCTGCAAGTGGGCAAGCGCAAGTTTGTGCGTCTTGTAACAGCGTAAACTGTAAATCCTATGTGTAGGGGCTACTCGCCGAGTCGCCCCTACCGTCGCGTTTAAAATAAAAAACTCCTAGAATTTTTATTCTTTTGCTGCGTTTTTCTGGATATTGCCCCATCGCCACAAATACACTATAATAATGAAGACAAATGTTCATTTTGCGAGGAAAAATTTGTCATCTAACGGGCGAGCAAAAAATCTGTTTTTGCCGCACGATTTTTTTATTGTGTCAAGCCAAATTAACATAAGTATTTCCATGAGGAAACGCGATGACAGAAAAGATCATGACCCCGCCCAATAATCAAAGATACACAGCGGCCGACATTAAACTGCTCGACCAGATGACGCATGTTCGTACCCGCCCTGGTATGTATGTAGGCGGTAAAGATATTAAAGCGCTGCATCACATGGTGTATGAAATTGTCGATAACTCGATTGACGAAGCGCTGGCGGGACGGTGTGACCGCATTATGGTGACGCTGCATCCCGACAATGCGGTGTCGATTGCCGATAATGGGGCGGGTATCCCTGTTGATATTCAAAGAGAAACAGGTCGTCCTGCGCTCGAAGGCGTGATGACCAAGTTGGGTATGGGTGGTAAGTTCGATAACAGCGCTTATAAAGTCAGCGGTGGCTTGCATGGTGTTGGTGCTGCAGCGGTAAATGCGCTCTCGTCATTTACAAAAGTCGAAGTTTTCCGTGATGGGCATCTTTGGGAGCAGACCTATTCAGCAGGTGTGCCAACGAGTGACGTTGTTGCCATTCGTCCCCTCGAACCAGGTGAGCCTACCGGGACGATGACCACCTTTATCCCTGATTTTACTATCATGGAAACGCATGAATTTTCTTATTCCACCCTCGTGCAGCGTTTTCGTGAGATGTCCTTCGTTACGCGCAAGGTGTGGCTCACGCTGCGTGATGAACGTGTGACTCCTGCTGAGGAAGTTACCTTCTATTTTGAAGGTGGTTTGCGTTCTTTCGTAAGTTACGTTAACCGCAACCGTCGTCCTTTACATGATGTTCTCTATGGTGAACGCGATGTTGAAATTCCGGTTGAGGGTAAAGCCTCCTTCACGATTGGGGTAGAAGTCGCTTTTCAGTATACCGATACTGCCACAACAACCGAATTGGCTTTTGCCAACACGATTGGTACGCCTGATGGCGGTTCGCATCTGACTGGACTTCGCTCGGCGGTGACGAATGCCATCAACCGCTTCGCTCGTAAAGTGAATCTGATTAAGGAAAAAGAAGCTAACTTTTCTGGCAGTGACACGCTAGAAGGGCTGACAGCGATTGTCAGCATCAAGCATCCCGACCCACAGTTTGAAAGCCAGACTAAAGTGAAGCTGCTGAATCCCGAAGTGCAGGGTGCGGTGTCGCAAGTGGTCAGCGAGGCTTTTGCGGAATTTCTTGAACTAAACCCCAAAGAAGCGCGGCGCATTGTCGATAAATGTATGACAAGCCGCCGCGCCCGTGAAGCAGCCCGTAAAGCGCGTGATTTGGTTCGCAGTGGACCGAGTCTACTGGAAAGCAGCACCCTCCCCGGCAAGCTGGCGGATTGCTCACAACATGGG
>Ga0105049_10006355_pt1 | contig 13764 bp, 12 predicted proteins | sample MAT06_FD_78087 | JGI IMG/M metagenome (GOLD analysis project Ga0105049, IMG submission 78087) | Freshwater microbial communities from Lake Fryxell liftoff mats and glacier meltwater in Antarctica - MAT-06 | ecosystem: Environmental > Aquatic > Freshwater > Ice > Liftoff microbial mat | place...
CAGAACACACCCTCGGTCGTCGGGGCAGGGGCGGCAGGATGATGGCCAGTTTCAAGCCTGATCATCTGGCACAAATCCACGCATCGACGGACAAGATCGCCTTTTGAGCGTGGGTGGCACAAGACGAGCCCTGCGAGACGCTGGTCTAACGTCATGGTTCTCTCGTTGTCGTTTCCACGGCGGTCAACTGATCATTCTCGTCAGGCCTGTGGTGATCCCTGACACACTGCACCCGACCGGCTAAACTGGCGCGGCGGGGGAGGCAGCGGGCAGTCGCTTGAAATAATCATGTCCAGTATCATTGATTGCCTTTGGAGGAATATCAGAACTGAAGTCAGACGATTCTCGGCGCGGAATGCTAATTCATCCACAATCCCTGACACCTCTATCCTGATGCGGTCGCCGTCATATCGGGTGTATTCGACCGTGAGCAGATCACAGTCTTGAGATGCTGCTGGACTGCCCAGAAGGGCAAAGAAAAGTATTGCGGCGAGGCGCATATCGGACTGCGATCAGTTTTCTTCAATTATAGCTGCGATGATCTAGAAATGGAAGATGACGAAGTGCCGATGAGTGTTTGTTGAGATGAGTCCGGAGGCTGACTTGCTGCGCGAGATGGTCGACCCATGCGGTCGCCGGTTTGCCGCTGAGCCCCTGATGGAGCGGGAAGTGGGTGCGGCCACCGGCGCTTCTTGCGGCGAAAAGGATCCTGGCCGACGGGCGCAGCGCAATGGTTACCGGGACCGGGACTGGGAGACCCGGGCTGGCACAGTGGAGTTGCGCATCCCGAAGCTTCGGACCGGGTCCTGTTTCCCGGGCTTTCTGGAGCCGCGCCGGATGGCCGACACGGCGCTGACTGCGGTGATCCGGGAGGCTCATGTTCAAGGCATTTCCACGCGTTCGGTTGACGATCTGGTCAAGGCGATGGGGATGTCGGGCCTCTCGAAAAGCCAGGTCAGCCGCCTGTGCGAAGTCGCGCCATTGTCCGCCATTGGTCCGAGGACAATGGCGAGGGACGGCAAGGTGACGGCGTTCCTCGACCGACCCATCGCGGGCGACCGGCCCTACCTGTGGATCGACGCCATTTGTCCCAAGGTTCGGGCGACAATGGCGGCGCGGCGGGCGGGCCACCATTGTCGCCCGGACCAATGGCGCGACAACGGCTTGCTGTCCGTTGCCGCCATCATCGCGGTGGGCGCCAACACGCAGGGCCGCCGCAAGTTTCCGGGCATGCAAACAGGGACGTCCGAGGCCGAGCCGATCTGGACAGAGTTTCTGCGCAAGCTGGCCGGGCGGGCTTTGCGCGGCGTCACGCCGGTCATCCCGTTCGTCGGGCAAACTGTCCCCGGACAGTTTGGCGCTTTCAGCGGACCGGCGCGAACTTCCCAAGGAGCACCGCGCCAAGCTTCATTCAACCAACCCGATCGAACGGCTGAACGGCGAGATCAAACGCCGCACCGACCTCGCCGGCATCTTTCCAAACCAGGCCGCGATCACCCGCTTCGTTGGCGCATTGCTGCTGGAACAAAACGATGATCGGACCGTGCAACGTGCCCGCTACATCACACTGGAAACCATGGCAGCTTTGAGCGATGATCCTCTCATCAGCCTGCCTGTCGGGGCACACTGATCAAGCAGGCCCGCACCGGAAATGGCGGCGATCTTCACGGCCAGTTCCACCACGCCAAGGGACACGATCTGATGGAATTGGTGGGTCTGGCCGATGTCGAACATAACGCCCATGGCAGCCGGATGCGGGCGCGGGAATGGGCCCCCACGTCAGGGCTTCACTCAGATCCCGGTGCGTTCGAATTGCATCGTCCAGTTGGTTTCCCATGACTGGCCATCGTCCAAAGACATTGCCTGCTCCCACCGCGGGGCGGGCGTTTCGGTCTGCAACCACAAAAAGCGGACGCGGACCGGGCGACCGTTGAAGCAATCTTCGGCGTGAAAGCGGCCGACGCCGTTCTGGAATGCTCCGATGACCGGAACTTCAAGGCTGTGCGGTGCTGCGCAAGACAGCCACCAGATCGCCCAGGTGGCCGAGGCGGGGTCAAACGACCGCACGGCAATTGCCCGGCGGGTGCCGTCGGGACAGTGCAACAGGTTATCCTCGATATTGCCGTTGCCGCCTAGAACGGTGCGCATGGTGGCCGTGCCGTTGAATTCCTCCCATCCTGTGCATTGGCAAAGCCGTTCCTTCAGTCGGCGATGGTGCACCTGCCACATTCCGATTTCAAAGTCGAAGTCTGCTGACGGGCCGGATGGTTTTTTCACCCTAATCTCCTCTGGCCTGTTCTTCTATTGTTCTGATGTGATGTCAACGAAATCGCTGGGGAACGGCTCTGGTACCGCCCGATTTCGTGGGGCGCAGGTCCTCGCTGCTTGCGGCAGGCCGCCTTGTCGATATGATGAGTTTGCACTGCTACAACCCGCAAGGCCCGAGCCATTCAGCCCGTGCCTTTGAGCCCGAACCATTGGGGTCAATCAACAAGGCTTGAATGCTGACCTGTTTCGACATTGGCGGTTCACGCATCAAGCCCGGATGGGCCGACGCGGTCGGGGTGCCGGAGCCCTTGGCAGCCATCGCAACGCCGGGCGATTTCGCCGGATTGGTGCAGGTGATGTCAAGGGTGATCCGGCTCGGCACCCGTGGTGTTTCCGTTTCGATAGCCGGGGTGGTGCCGCCCGAAAGTGGCAGGCTGATCGCCGTCAATGTCGGTGCCGCCCATGGTCATCGGGTGGCAGATGAACTGGCGGCGGCGCTGGGATTGCCGGTCTGGGTCGGCAATGATGCCGATTGCTTTGCGCTGGCAGAAGCGACTTTGGGCGCGGGGTGGGGGCACCGCAATGTGTTCGGCCTGATTCTTGGATCCGGGGTCGGTGGCGGGTTGGTGATCGGCGGGCGCATCATAACCGGGGCTGGCGGCTATGCCGGGGAATGGGGCCATGGTCAGGTGCTGGCAGAGCGTTTGCCCGAGCTTGGCCTTGATATCCCGCATTTTGCCTGTGGCTGTGGCCAAAAGGGCTGCATCGACACTGTGGGCGGTGCCCGTGGCATCGAGCGGCTGTACCGGCATCTAGGTGGCACCGATCTGTCCTCGCATGCCATCCTGTCAGACTGGCTGGGCGGCGATATGCTGGCGCGGCTGGTGGTGGAGGCTTGGGTGGCGCTGCTGGCCGGGCCTTTGGCGGTGGTGCTGAATGTCATCGGATCGTCGGCGGTGCCGGTGGGTGGCGGGCTTGCCAACGTGCCCGAACTGATCGCGGCCCTTGACCGCGAGGTGCGGGCGCGGTTGCTGCGGAAAACCGATCAGGCGCTTGTCGTGCCAGCAACGCCTGGCACCGATGCCGGGTTGATCGGTGCCGCCATGCTGGGGTTTCAGGGGCTGATGGAACTGGATGTGCCGGGCCGGGGAAGCGCCAATGGCTGAGGTGCTGCTGGAGGTCTGCGTTGACAGTCTGCAAAGTCTCGAAGCCGCGCTGGAGGGTGGCGCCGACCGGATCGAACTGTGTTCGGCGCTGGGGCTGGGCGGGCTGACGCCATCGCTGGGGCTGATGCTGGCGGCAGGTGCGGCGACTGTGCCGGTTTATGCGCTGATCCGGCCCCGCAGCGGCGATTTTGTCTATGATACCGCCGATCTGGTGGTGATGCGCGCCGATATTGATGCGGCGCGCGATTGCGGCATGTCTGGGGTTGTAATCGGCGCCAGCCTTGCCGATGGTTCACTGGACACGGACATGCTGGAGGCGCTGGTGCTGCATTCCGATGGTCTTGGCCGCACCCTGCACCGCGCCTTTGATCTGACCGGAGCCGGAATGCCGGCGGCGCTGGAGCTGGCGGTTGACCTGGAGTTCGAGCGGATATTGACCTCTGGCGGGGCACCGGCGGCGATTGAAGGCGTGGCGCGGCTGGCGGACCTGTTCGGTTGGGCTGGAGGCCGGATCGGGGTAATGCCGGGGGCAGGGGTCACCGCTGACGTGGCAAGGGTTCTGGCAGCCAAGCTGCCATTGACCGAAATCCACGGCTCGTGCTCTGCCATGGTTCCGGCCTGGGGCGACGGTGCGCACCTTGGCTTCCTGCCGCAGCGGCTGACCTCGGCCCATCAGGTGCAGGCAATGAAAGCGGCGGTCGGTCGCGGTTGACTTCGCCGCCCGCATCGGGTGACGATTGCCCGGCGGAAACCCGGGGGCTGGCATGCAGATCAATATCACCTATGACCGTGAGGATGACGGGCCGAAAAGCGGGCCGATCTTGGTGGGGTGGCTGCGCGATACCGACAAGGGGGGCGTGATCTATGACCCGCCGGAGCGGCTGATTTCGCGCCAGATGAACAAGGTTCACGCCAAAAGCGCCAGTCGCTGCCCGGCGGTGATCCAGATGGAAAGCCGGTATTTCATGGTGAAATGCCCGTTTGATCTGAACATCGGCTTCAGCCGCGACGACAAGGGCAAGGCCGTGCTGATCAATCGCTCGGGGGCTTCATCAAGCATCCGCGCCAACAAGCTGAACGAGGTGCTGACGCTGGTAGCCGAGGCGGAATGGCGCTACCCCGACCGCCCGACCATCCAGTTGAAGCTCCCCTATCTGTTCATCAGCGACGAGCCGGTGTTCATCACCCAGCTTGGCACCTTTTCCCACTATCGCCGCGACCCGCTGCCCGGCACGATCTTTGGCGGGCGCTTCCCGATTTCGATCTGGCCGCGCCCGATCATGTGGGCGTTCGAATGGCATGAACCCGAGCGCGACATCGTACTGAAGCGCGGTGAGCCCCTGTTTTACGTGCAGTTCGAAGGCGATCAGCCCGACCGCCCGGTGCAACTGGTAGAAGCCGCAAAGACGCCGGAACTTACTGCCTATCTGGAGCATATTTCCGGGGCGGTGAATTACGTCAACCAGACCTTTGGCCTGTTCAAGGCGGCGGAGGCGGCGCGGCCGGCGAAGCTGGTCACACCAAAGTAGCCCGGCAAATCTGGTGATGCCGCAAGAAGCCGGGAGGGCATCTGCCCTCCCCGGACCCTCCCGGGGTTTGTCTGCGGCGAGGCGACCGGAAAAATCGTCGGTGGGGTTGTGACTTACGGGTTGGTTTACCACATCCATTGCAAGGCTTGCCGGGAAGCGTGCCGCGAAGCGGATGCCGGGGTGCAAGTGCTTTGAGGAGTATGCCCATGAACCTTGAAAAGTTCACAGAACGTGCACGCGGTTTCCTGCAAGCGGCGCAAACCATTGCAGCGCGGGAGAATCACCAGAAACTGGTGCCCGAGCATCTGCTCAAGGCCTTTCTGGATGACGATCAGGGGCTGGCTGCCAATCTGATTTCACGGGCCGGGGGTGAACCGAAGCGGGTGGCCGAGGCGCTGGCGATCAGTCTGGCGCGGATGCCAAAGGTCACCGGTGATGCCGGGCAGCTTTACATCGATACCTCTACCGTCAAGGTGCTGGACGAGGCCGAGCGGATCGCCACCAAGGCGGGCGACAGTTTCGTGCCGGTGGAGCGGATATTGGTGGCGATGGCCGTGGTGCCGGGCAAGGCCAAGGAGGCTTTGACAGCGGGTGCCGTGACGGCGCAGGCGCTGAACGGCGCGATCAATGACATCCGCAAGGGGCGGACGGCGGATACGGCGACGGCCGAGAGCGGCTATGACGCGCTGAAGAAATATGCCCGCGACCTGACCGAAGCGGCGGCGGACGGCAAGATCGACCCGATCATCGGGCGGGATGAGGAGATCCGGCGGACGATGCAGGTTCTGTCGCGCCGCACCAAGAACAACCCGGTGCTGATCGGCGAGCCCGGGGTGGGCAAGACCGCGATTGCCGAAGGGCTGGCTTTGCGGATCATCAGCGGCGATGTGCCTGAAAGCCTGCGCAACAAAAAGCTGATGGCGCTGGATATGGGCTCGCTGATCGCCGGGGCGAAGTTCCGCGGCGAGTTCGAGGAGCGGCTGAAGGCGGTTCTGGCCGAGGTGACCGGGGCGGCTGGCGAGATCATCCTGTTCATCGACGAGATGCACACGCTGGTTGGCGCAGGCAAGGCGGACGGGGCGATGGATGCCTCCAACCTGCTGAAACCGGCTTTGGCGCGCGGCGAATTGCATTGCGTGGGGGCGACGACCCTCGATGAATATCGCAAATATGTGGAAAAGGATGCGGCGCTGGCGCGGCGGTTCCAGCCGGTGATGGTGTCGGAGCCGACGGTGGAGGATACGATCAGCATCCTGCGCGGCATCAAGGAAAAGTATGAGTTGCACCATGGTGTGCGGATCACCGATTCGGCGCTGGTGGCCGCGGCAACGCTGAGCCATCGCTACATCACCGACCGGTTCCTGCCCGACAAGGCGATTGATCTGATGGACGAAGCCGCCAGCCGTCTGCGGATGGAGGTGGATTCAAAGCCCGAGGAACTGGATGCCATTGACCGCGAGATCCTGCAAAAGCAGATCGAGGCGGAGGCGTTGAAGAAAGAGGATGACGCCGCCAGCAAGGACCGGCTGGAAAAGCTGGTCCGGGAACTGTCCGACCTGCAGGAACGCTCGTCCGAAATGACGGCGCAATGGCAAGGTGAGCGCGACAAGCTTGAAGCGGCGCGCGAGCTGAAAGAGCAACTGGACCGCGCACGGGCGGAACTGGAAATTGCCAAGCGCGAGGGCAAGCTGGCCCGGGCTGGCGAGCTTTCATACGGTATCATCCCCGGGCTGGAGAAAAAGCTGGCCGAGGCTGAGGCCCGCGAAGGCGACATGATGGTAGAGGAGGCGGTGCGGCCCGAGCAGATCGCCCAGGTGGTGGAGCGCTGGACCGGCATACCGACCAGCAAGATGCTGGAAGGTGAGCGCGAAAAGCTGCTGAAGATGGAGGAAGAGCTTGGCAAGCGGGTGATCGGCCAGCAGGCAGCGGTAACGGCAGTGGCCAATGCGGTGCGCCGCGCACGGGCCGGGCTGAATGATGAGAACCGGCCTTTGGGCTCGTTCCTGTTCCTTGGCCCCACCGGTGTCGGCAAGACCGAACTGACCAAGGCGGTTGCCGAATATCTGTTCGACGATGACACCGCGATGGTGCGGATCGACATGAGCGAGTTTCAGGAAAAGCATTCGGTCGCCCGGCTGATCGGTGCTCCCCCCGGCTATGTCGGCTATGACGAAGGCGGGGTGCTGACCGAGGCGGTGCGGCGCAGACCCTATCAGGTGGTGCTGTTCGACGAGGTGGAAAAGGCGCATCCCGATGTGTTCAACGTGCTGCTGCAGGTGCTGGATGATGGCCGCCTGACCGATGGCAAGGGCCGCACTGTCGATTTCAAGCAAACGCTGATCATCCTGACATCGAATCTGGGCACGCAGGCCCTGAGCCAGTTGCCCGATGGTGCAGACCCTGCCCATGCGAAGGCGGCGGTTATGGAGGCGGTGCGTGGCCATTTCCGCCCCGAATTCCTCAACCGGCTGGATGAAACCATCATCTTCGACCGGCTGACGCGCGGCGATATGGCTGGGATCGTGCTGGTGCAGATGGCGCGGCTGGTTGCCCGGCTGGCGGCGCGCAAGATCACGCTGGATCTTGACGATGCGGCGCGGCACTGGCTGGCGGATGAAGGATATGACCCGGTGTTTGGTGCCCGCCCGCTGAAGCGGGTGATCCAGCGCGCCTTGCAGGACCCGCTGGCCAGCATGTTGCTGGCGGGCGATGTGATGGATGGGGCCACAGTGGTGGTGACTGCCGGTCCAGACGGGCTGATCATCGGCGACCGGGTTGCGGCCTCGCGGCGCGACAAGCCGCTGGGGGCCGTGCTGCACTGACCCTGCCTGACACCGATCTGACGGCCGCAAGAGCAGACATTCGCCGCTGAAGCGCCTTAACCGGTGCTTCAGCGGTTTCTGGCAGGCTTGGCCCAAAGGAGTCGACCATGAATGTCAATGCTGTGCAAGGTGGAGCCGTTGCCCTGAGCTTGCTGCGGGCGCGGGCCGGGGCAGATGGGGCCGCAGCAATGGTTGCCGGGTCATCAGATCCGCGCGATCCGGGCAAGCTGCTGGCCTCCGCTGCGGCGGAGCGAAAGGCGGCTGAGGCGGCGCAGGCAGAAAGCCCCGCGAAAGCGGAGCGTCGGGCCGCACGACCGGGCGAACAGCACCGGTCAGGCCCTCACCGGCACGGCGGCGACGTGGCGCAAATCAAGGCGCGGATGCAGGGCTGGCTTCAGGCGTTGAAACGGTTGGCCGGCCCGGATGGTCTGGCGGGGCTGACAGGGGCGGCTGGGTCGGGCAAGGCTGATCTGTCGGTAGTGTCGCTGGTTGGTACGCGCGGCGCGGATGCCGTGGCGATCAGGGCCGATCTGGTGCTGGGCGTGGCGACCCGGGCCGGTTCCGACGCGGTGACGATTGACGCCGATGTGGTGATGGGCGTGATCACCGATCTGCTGCACCGCTATGATACCGGCCCCGATGATGTGCCGAACGGCGACCCCGACGCAGTGGCGATTTCGGCGCGGCTGGTGGGTGCTGTCTACACCGGCGGCGGCAATGATGCCGTGGCGATCCGGGCCGACCGCGTCGCAGACGTTTACGGCGGCGACGGGCAGGATGCCATCGGCATTTCAGCCGGAATGGTCAGTAACATCTATGGCGGCGACGGTGCCGATGCCATCGCGCTAGACGCCGCCTTTGGCATGGCAGCGTCCGCCCAATTGGGCGGTCTGGCCGACTGGCAACTGGCGCTGGCCGGCGATGCCGCCGGACGCTTCACCCTGGCGCTGAACAATATCGCCGATGTCGATGGTGGTGGAGGGGATGATGCGATCGCCATTTCCGGGGCGCAGCTGATTTCGGTGGACGGCGGCATGGGTGACGATCTGATTTCCCTGTCGGGGCAAACCGTGGCGGTGCGGTTCGGGCGGGATGGCGGCCACGATGTAGTGCAACTGGCGGCAGGAACCGAGGTTGTGCTGCAACTGGATCCGAATGCCGGGGATTATACCGTGACAACGGATGGCGACCGGATGGTGGTGGATATGGGCGATGCCGGGTCGGTGACATTTGTCGGCGTAGCAGCCGCGGGTGCCATCGGCATCACCAAGGGCTGGCAGCCGGTGGAATTGCTGCACGGCGGCTCGCAGCGGCAATCTGATGCGGGGCTATCAGATGCGGGGTCGGCACAGGCGGCTCTGCCAGAGGTTGGGCTGAACCGGCTGGTCTGAACCACGCTGTCGCGTGCTGGCCCCAAGCCAGGATGCTTCGGTTTCCTTTTGGGAAAATACCCATCAGGGGCCAGCGCCGCCCTTTCAGGTCGAGCGCAGCAGGATCCGGGTGCTGTCAATCGCGGTGGCGATTTCCTGAAACGCCAGTTGGCGGCGTTCTGATCCCTGGGCCGACCGCAATAGCACGGTGGAAAGCTCGGTAATCACCGCCGCAGTTGCCTGATTGGCCGCAGCCTGCTTTTCGGGCCGTATCGGCGACAGCGGCCGGATTCGGGCAGCGGTGGGCTGCGATTTCAGGCGCGGCCTGATCTTTTGGCCATATGGTTCCTCATAGCTGTCAACCACATCTTCCAGCCGGTTGGCCGCACGGGTCAAGGCGGCGCGCAGCGGGGCATAGTCTCCGGTTTGCGGCAGGGTCTGGGCGATTTTGGAGAATTGCGCGTGCAGGCAATCAATCCGGTAGCGCAGTTCCAGCAGGCGGCAGAAATCCGATGCATCAGTGAACTGGCGGATGATATTCGCGGTGGCCTGTTCAGTGACCGCCTGCGGCCCGGTATCGGGGTCGCGGTCCGACGAGGTCGATTGGCTGCCACTGCCACCCTGGCCGCCCCCGCTGGTTTGCGCCAGATAGATCCGGGCCTCGCCAAGCGCAGAACCGGGCACGGCTGTTCCGGCCATTTGCCGGATCAGGGGGACGGTGTCACCCAGCGGAAACAGCAGAACCGGCGCGGCGAAAGCCGATTGTGGCAAGATCCACAGGGCTGCTGCGACCACTTGCAGCGCCAATGCCGTTTGCCGGGCCAGTTGTTTGCTCCTGCGCATCTTGTTGGCCCCTATTCTGTCAGACCATAGGCAAGCCGGATGCTGCGTTGGGTTCCGGCACCGAAATCGCCATCTATCGTGCCGGCGTACAGCTTGACCTCTGCCAGCCGCGCCTGCAAAGCCTTGCGGGTTTCGGGTTTGAACATGTCGGGCTTGTCGCGCAGCAGGTCAAACACAGACCTGGTGCCGGCACGCAGCGACAAATACAGATATTCGGCAGCATCGGCCGGCCCCTTGCCGGCCACCGCGCCGTCATCAATCAGTGCCGCGAAGTTATACATCGCTTCGGGGTGTTTCAGGTCGGCGGCACGTTCGAACAATTTCAGCGCCAACGCCGGGTCTGACGTCAAACCAAGCCCGCCCTGATAGGTCAGAAAGCCCAGATCATTGATCGCATCGGCAAAATCCTGATCGGCAGAGGCGCGGTAGAGCGCCAGCGCCCGCACCGGGTCCTGCGCGACACCCACCCCGGTTTCATACAGCTTGGCCAGTTCGAACTGCGCCTCCGGGTCGCCTTTGTCAGCCGCTTTCATCAGCAACGATGCCGCTGATTGCGGGTCATACTCCTGCCCGTCGGGATTGAGGTTCTTGTAGGCGATACCCACCATTGATCTCGTGTCGCCCTGATCCGCCTGAGCCCGCAACTGCGCTGCCAGTTCGGGGCGTGGGCTTGACCATGCCACCCGTTGATCTTCGACCTTGTTCGCCGCCAGTTCCTCTGGTGTGCCGGAAAAGTAGTAAAGGTCCTTGGACAGTGACCCATTGACATAGGGTTCCTGCCGCTGCTGGGTTTCCTCCAGCACGTCATCACGTACAAAGCGAAACAGCATGCCGATTTCCAGATCGGGTTGGGCCAGCGCGTTCAACAGAGCGACGGCAAAGGGACTGTTGGCCCCGAGTCCATCTTCGGCCACTTCGCCGGGACGCTGCGAATAGGCCACCAGCGTTCCGCGTGTTGGGGTGACCGGGGCCAGCCCACCAATGCCGCGCACCGATTCCGCGCCGCTTTTGATCTTGCTGGTGCCTGCGGTGTCAATCCGCTCTTTCAGCGGATCAATGGCAAGCACTTCCTGCAACGGATTGTTGCGGCAACTGTCCAGAATGGCGATCCGGATCTTGCGGGCACCATAGACCGAATTCAGCACATCGGTCAGTGACACCGTATAGCGCAACACGTCCTTGCCGCTGGCAATCCGCGCATCGACCGGGATCAGGAAGTTTTCCCCCTGCACCTCGATGGCGTGCCCGGCATAGTAGACCATCGCCACATCGGCCGTTTCCGCCCGAAAGGCAAAGCTCGACAAGGCCGCCAGCAGATCGGCCTGCGATGGATCGATCAGCGTCGTCACATCGAAGCTGAGGTTGGTCAATGCGGTGGAAATGGCGGTGGCATCGTTGGCGGTGTTTTTCAGCTTCGTGGTGAACTCGTAATTCTGGTTGCCCACCACCAGCGCCACGCGTTCAGCGGCGATGGCCGCGAATGGCAGCATCGCCACCACAAGGCACAGGGAAAGCCGCAGCAACTTGGTCATGAAAACCCCCGGGGCAGCGCGCACGCCGATCGGCACCAGATTCTGTGTGGCAGGATAGCCCTTATCCGTCCGACAAAAAAGGCGGGATTCCATACCTGCCCCGGTCGATCACGGAAATTGTTACAACTGGCCTACAGCAACGTGACGCGAGTTGTTTTGGTTTTTCGCCGCAGATATGCGAAGAATCCTGAAACAACCAAGGAGACCCGCCATGCGGCCACATCACACCCATGGCCTGACGCGACTAGATGTCACGCCGAAACACCTGTTTCTGAACCGGCGCCAGCTGATTGCCGCCGCATCCGGGGCCATGGCGATGGCTGCCGCCGGGCGGGCGGGGGCGGGTACCAGCCCCTATTCCACCGATGCCGAGCCTAACAGCCTGGAGGATATCAGCAGCTACAACAATTATTATGAATTCGGCTACGGCAAGGATGACCCCGCCGCCTATGCCGATGCCCTGACGATTGACCCGTGGAGCGTCAAGGTGGACGGTCTGGTGGATCGCCCCGGCGACTACGCGTTGGCCGACCTGATTTCCGGCCTGACCATCGAAGAGCGGATCTACCGGTTCCGCTGTGTCGAAGGCTGGTCGATGGTGGTGCCATGGCACGGCTTTGAACTGGGGGCGCTGCTGGCCAAGGTCGGGGTGCAAGCGGGCGCGAAATACGTGTCGTTCGAAACCATCCTGCGCCCGGAAGAGATGCGCGGGCAGGCCGCCGGTCTGCTGGAATGGCCCTACCGCGAAGGGCTGCGACTGGATGAGGCGATGCACCCGCTGACCATCCTTGCAACCGGGCTCTATGACGCGCCGCTGCCAAAACAGAACGGTGCCCCGCTGCGACTTGTGGTGCCGTGGAAATACGGCTTCAAAAGCATCAAGGCGATTGTCCGCATCTCGCTGGTGGCCGATCAGCCGCAATCGACGTGGAACATGCAGAATGCACGGGAATATGGCTTCTATTCCAACGTGAACCCCACGGTTGACCATCCACGGTGGAGCCAGGCCAGCGAGCGGCCGATTGGCGGCGGGCTGTTTGGCGGCCGTGTCGATACGCTGATGTTCAATGGCTACGAGGATCAGGTTTCCGGGCTTTACGCCGGCATGGACCTGACGGCGAATTTCTGATGGCACTGGTTCGCGTTGCGGTGGCGCAGGCCGTCAATGGCCGGTTGCGCCGGATACCGGTTTGGCCGGTCTATCTGATTTCGGCCCTGCCGTTCCTGTGGCTGGTCTGGCAGGGTCTTTCCGACGGGATGGGGGCAGACCCGGTCAAGTTCCTTGAAAGGCATGTCGGCAAGTTCGGGCTGATCTTTCTGATCCTTGGCCTGTGCGTGACCCCGCTGCGGCGGCTGACCGGCATCAGCCTGATAAAGTTTCGCCGTGCGGTGGGGTTGGCAGCCTTTGCCTATGTGCTGCTGCATTTCTCGATCTGGCTGGTGCTGGATATCGCGCTGCGCTGGGGCGAGATCTGGGCCGATATCATCAAGCGCCCCTATATCACCATCGGGATGATAGGGTTGCTGGCGATGGCACCGCTTGCCGTCACCTCCAACAATCTCTCGGTGCGGCGAATGGGGGCTGCGACCTGGGGGCGGCTGCATCAGCTGACCTATCTTGCGGCCTTCGCCGGGGCGCTGCACTATCTGATCCTGGTCAAGGCCTGGCCGATCAAGCCCATTCTCTACTTTGCTGCTGTGGTGCTGTTGCTCGCAGTGCGGCTGTGGTGGTCCCGGCAGAAGCAGCGTCAGGCCGCAAGGCTCACCGCTTGAGCCGCCGCTTGGTCCGGCAGGTCTTATGACCCATAAGCCCCCCGACCGACAGGCGACTTTTCACCAACTCAAGCTGTCAATAGTAGCGATCCATCCGCTAACCCCCAGATTTTGGCCACAGAATGGGGGGTTGCAAAAAAGTGTGGGTCTGGATGAAAAAAGCTCTTGCGGTCCTGAAGCGCCATCCGTAAATACCGCCTCACCGAAGCGGACAGGTGCTGCGACGGAACGCGGAACGGGTTTGGCAGCGATGCCGAACGGGGAAGCGCAGAAAAAACTTTGAGGCTTTGGCGGGCGGAAGCGCTGTAAGAAACAGCGGTTCGGTTCGTTTTTGTCTCGCGCTCTTTGAAACTGTTGTATCTTGAAGAGATATGCGGGCGGTTTGGTTTGGTTCGATGGATCAGGCCGTCTGTATGTCGTCTCTCTAGTTTGCCGTGAGATCGGTGAGCGATGATGGGGGA
>Ga0105049_10006356_pt1 | contig 13761 bp, 9 predicted proteins | sample MAT06_FD_78087 | JGI IMG/M metagenome (GOLD analysis project Ga0105049, IMG submission 78087) | Freshwater microbial communities from Lake Fryxell liftoff mats and glacier meltwater in Antarctica - MAT-06 | ecosystem: Environmental > Aquatic > Freshwater > Ice > Liftoff microbial mat | place...
CGCTGGTGGCCCATAGTCAGCAGGCAAGTCACCGCTGGCTATTTGGCCCGGAATTGAACCCGAGGACTTTGCTGGCTCAACGTCATATTTGGAGATAGAGACCTTATATTGTCCAGCGACTGCTCCGTCATTTGGTCGGAACATAGATAAGGAAAACATTCCACCCTTGTCGGTGGAGCCAGTCGCATTTTCCTTCCCATCCATTAGTTGGAAAGTTACCGTCGCACCTTCCAGTGCGATACCTTTTAACTTGACCGTGCCCGTAACGGGATAGGTCTTGGGGAAGTCCGAATTGTCACCGCATCCCGCGCTCAGTATCAAAGCCAACAACAACAACCAAGCGCCTTGAATCTCAAACCGCCCAGCCCCAGCCCATTTCAATCGAATCATTCCAAAGGTCCCAACGAGATACTTTTAAAAGCAGAAAACGACCGCCGATCCGCAATACGACCGGGGTATCCGATCCATTTAGAAAACGAGGAGTGCAAACGTTAAATCTCCATTTGCACTCCCTAAGTGCGTTATGTCTTACTGTTGAAGCGAATTTGGCTCTCCACCCGCTTTTGAGCCCAACGCGCCCCATACGCCATACAAGCTTGGACCGGAAACTGGCTGCACAACTCCAGGGTTTCTGTTACCAGTATCGATGGAGTTGGAGAGAAAGTGGATGGATCCATCGGCGAAGGCTGCATTCACGCCACCAGTATGATTACTACCGGCTGGCAAGATAACGTCTCGTGCGTCTGCGCAGCAGGTGTTTGTGTCGCTTGTACAACCAGGCGAGTTCGGAGGGAGAACCGTGTTGAACCCGACCCGTTCTGCTTGGCCATCCGTCCATAGAGAACCGAACGTTCCCTTGACAGTCGTCCCAGCAGTAAAAAACTGGCCAGAACTTCTGGTAAGGCACAAACCCGGATTGAGAGTCATGCCAGCCACGCCTGTAGCAAGTCCAATTTGATTCCTGAATTGATTCGCAGCTGCAACGGATGGATTGAAACTTGCCTTTAGTTTTTCGCTCATGGCAATGGTATTGCTCGTTCCATCCGTTATCATGGCGAGTTTGGCACCTACCCTAAGGCCGAAGATACCCCGAGGAGTTGTCGAATTGAGTGCATTGTCAACGGTGTCGCCGATCGAAAACGCGTAGTTGTTTTGTCGGGTGTTGGTCGGTGCATTGAACACAGGTCCATCGGACGGGCAAAGTAAGTTGCTTGGGGATCGGTTCCAAACGGACCAGCTTGCCCATGCGGCAGGACCTCCGGTGGCGATGATGCCCAATGAGTTCGTTCCGGACTGATCACCAGCCTGAATATTGTTGTACAATGCAGTCTGTTCGAAATACGGCAGGAGAAACACAAACGCCGAGAGCCTTTCTCCATTGTGGGTGCTTCGATTTGTGCCAACATAACCTATCCCCGTTCCGGTTCCACCCTTGCGGGGTGGGAACGATCTGAATGCACTCTCGTAGTTGTGAAGCGACAACCCAAGTTGCTTGAGATTGTTCGAACATTGCATTCGTCGAGCCGCTTCGCGAGCCGCTTGCACCGCAGGCAATAGCAACCCAACCAAAATACCGATGATGGCGATTACTACCAATAACTCAACCAGCGTAAAGCCGGCTCTTTTTGAAAACCTTCGAATCATAAAACACCTCCAGAAATTGCAGACGTAATAAAGTCAGTTCACCGAAGAACGTCTTCAACTCCAGCCCAAAAAAACGATAAATTAAAAAGTGACCAACCTTAACCGTATCAGAAATGCGCGTTCACGCAAAGGTTTTGTCGGTTATTTTTTCCTTAAAAACGATTAAAAGCGTTTTAGATTCCTTTAAGCCCCATCCGGAGAGCAAATTGAATGATTGTATTTCTCGATATTCACGGATTTACAGAACCGCCTGCTCGAAGCAGGACATAGCAATCGGACGACCACAAGATCTTTAGAGTCCCCAATTTAACCCCCTTTTCGATACCAGAAAAAACGGAATCTCCGCGGTTCCACCAATTGGCCGAGCGGTCTGGTCCAAGAAGTTTCGTGGCCAATACCATGTGCGTACATTTGTTCTCGCTGAGGTAATTCAACAGGCGATCCGGATCCGAATACTGTTCGGGTGGTGTTAGCCCTTCGGCTTGGAAGAAAGGCGTGCCAATGACGCATTCTCGAGTAATGTACAAACTTCGATGTTCAAATAGGAGCAATAGTCGAGCGTTGATTGGGGTATGCTTTTCGATCGTGTCGATCATCGGCACATATTCGACTTCGAGAGTATCGTCGACGTATTGTGTGTGACTCCAAATTCCGAGCAGCCGTTCCCAGGAGGCAAGGTAGTAACCCGCGTTGGTCCAGGGCAGGCTAATCACTGTCGTACCCACTAGCAACACGCCAGCAAGTGTTCTCATGCGACCTTTAAGCTCTCGCAAGCCAGAACAAGCCAGCAATATCAGCGTCAGATACCAGGGCAATGCGAATCGGGCTTGCTGTGCACCAAAGAACCAAAATGAATACAAAATCAAGCTTACAGAACCAAGCCAAACAAGTTCATTAACACCCTGTTTCGATCGAATGCTTTTGAAGCCAAACACGACTAATCCGACCAAGACAATCCACTGCCAGCCGAACATTCCGTCAAACAACGCACTGTCCCACGCAAGCAGGATTGGCGCGCTCGCGAATCCAATGGCACCTCGCATTCCAAATGCATCCGCTCCGATCGCGTGGTGATAAAGACTGGTTTCGAGTATCGGCGGCGCGTTCGTAAACCACTCCGCGAAATACGGATAGAACGGGTTTCCAGCCAGTATCCACGCTCGTGTGTAAAAGGGCATTGCAGTGACGATCGCACAAAGACCTATCGTTCCGAAGTAAATCGGGAAACGAGTCATCGTGCCCTTGTCCGTTATGCACTTTATCGAGTACCAAGCGACTGGGAGAATTAGGATGATCAAGCCTGTTAACTTAATTGCCGCACAACCGCCAACAAGAATCCCAATCAAGACTAAAGGTGCAATCGATCGGGAGGCTGTCTCGCTCCTCGACAAATCGTCGAGCAATACAAGAATTGCCAATATGTCCAACAGCTGAAACGCTTCAACATAGCAATTCGCGCTGATCATCAACGATATGGGGCTTGCGGCCATGGCCATTACAAGCCACTTCGCAGTCCAGCCGTCGCTGCGGTGCCCAATCACCCTAAACGCCAGAGTCAGGCTCAGTATCCAGGAAACCCATATCAAAAGTCTCGACACAATAAGCGATTCGATCGGAGCCACCAACCAACAAAGAATTTCCACAAACGAGGGGAAGCCCGAGTACGGAATGTCTACATAGAAACGGGGCCATCCGTCTGCCAGCCATCGGCGCGGCAACACGGAGTGATAAACCAACTCATCCCAGCCCGTCGGATAGTTCATCGCAGGCCCCAGGGTTAGTAAAAGGAATGGGCCAGCAACGATCCAGGTTGGACTCGGCTTCAAATCCCAAAAGCGCCAAAGATTGCCGATGGGCCAGGCCAACATCCGAGATCGGTACGCTTCACCGATACCTATCAAGCTAAAGACGCCCAAGAGAATTATGGTCCTGCTGCCGGCAAGCCCGCCCATCATGCCAAGGCTCACGCCACATACGCCCACTACATGTAATCCCGCTACGACAAAGACGATCTCGTGCGAGATATCGAACCCCTGCGTGCTCCGATAAAAAAACCTCAATAGCCTCCCCGCGCCCCAGCCCGCAACCAGGAGGTAGAAAACCGCTATGATAGCCAACGGAACCGAGCCCATTGACTCGATTGAAGGGATTTGCTCAATACCCAAGGTTGTTTACCGCCGTTCGGTTCGACTAATTGGATCGTCTTACCTTCGGTGACAGAACGGAAATCAATTCACTGTATCTGAGAAAAGGCGACTGGAATGATTGGCTATTCCATGATTCTGTCAAGGACCAGGCAACCCTAACCGTTCCTTTCTTTGCTCGTCAGTCTACAATCCGTACTCCGTCAACTGGTACAATGCGAGGCTTAGAACTTGCTTGATCGCCGCAAAACCAGGATTGTCGACTGAGCTTCGCACCGCCGAGAAACATCTCTCCTTTCTACCCAATGGTTGTATCACACTATGTTTTGGAAATTGAAGTTCCCTGCCGCCAGCCTTTTCTGCCTCGCACCCTTTACCATTCTTTCGATTGCTTCTACCTCGGTATTCGCCGATGACCCGCCATCGGAAAAGCCCGGAACGAAAGGCAATGGCAACGTCACCATCGGACCAGACTATACGTTGGACCCCGACCTGACCGATCGAGGAAATCCAAAAGGAAAAGCCTTCCAATTCATGATGCCCTTGGCGGACAGCAAGATCTTTCGAGGGGATGATTCAACCCTTGATCCAAAGAAACCGGTCCGCACAGAAAGGAAGATATCGGTCTATATACCAGCCGCTTACAAAGACGGCACCAAAGCACCGATTCTTGTAATGCATGATGGCCCAGGCAACTTGAATTTGGTCCGCAATGCTCTCGACAACTTAACCATTTCCACCGACATCGAACGCAAACTACCGGCCTTTATAGCCATCGCGGTCGAAAACGGTGGCAACGACAGCAAAGGCAGCCAACGCGGTCTCGAGTACGACACGATGTCCGATCGACTGGCCCGATTCATTAACGACGAAGTCTTGCCAGCAGTATTGAACAACGCAGACATCAAAGCAGCTTATCCAAAGATCGCGTTTACCGAAAACCCTTGGGGCAAGGCGGTGATGGGGTGCAGCTCGGGTGGTGCCGCCGCTTTGACGATGGGATGGTTTCGACCAGACTTGTTTCGAAGGCTGATTACGTACTCAGGAACTTTTGTTGATCAGCAGGACGACGACGCCGCAGATGAAGCCAAGTATCCGCTTGGCGCCTGGGAATATCATTCCAGCATGAAGCTGATCGAAAACAGCGACAAGAAGCCACTTCGCATTTTCACGCACGTCGCGGAAAACGATAACCGCGCTAAAGATCCAGAGGAAACGTATCACAACTGGGTGATGGCAAACGAGCGGACCGCCGCCGCTCTCAAGGCCAAAGGGTACGACTACCGCTATGTATTTAGCAAAGCGACCAAACATTGCGATAAAAAAGTGTTTGAACACACGCTAGCCGAAACGCTCGTGTGGATGTGGCGAGGCTACGTCAGCGAGTAGTTTTCGTCTCGGGAGGGCTCGCGCACGCACTTTGTTTGTGCTTGCTCCCCTCGCCCCTTTTTAGGCTTTTTAGGGGCGAGGGGGAGAAATCGCATTGGTTACGTTCGAATCCAATGAGACTTCGATTCTCGTGTGGTCTCAATATGCGGGTAAAGATGAGGTGGCCTACCGGAGGAAGCACGTTTCACTTAACCGAAAGTTGCTTCCACCGTCGGTACGAACCAGAACGCAAGGCATGCCGCAGCGCCGCGCTACCGAATCGGATGCGTTAGCTCGCTACTTAGCCGCTCCCACCCAGCCAGTCCTGACGTTGCACAGCATTGCAACCATTCCGTCCGACGCATGGTCAGCTCCTCCACGATCAATACGGCTCGCTGCGAAACCTCGTTTTGCTGCCATCGATCGTCGGGTGTTGCAAACAATTCGACCCGCTGCGCTTCATCGGCATTAAGCGTTGTCGTCGACCATCTGCAGCTCCAGGCGGGCACCGCAACGTGAATTTGGTCCTGATAACAAGAATAGGCCAATTGGTTTTTGACAGGCCAGAGCTCCGCGGGAAGTGCCTCTGTTTCCAATACGAGATCGGTACAAACAAAATCCGGAGACACCGAATTCGATTCGATGTCCCCAACCAACCAACGAGCTATCGTGCTTAAAAAGGAATTAGGCTGAACCATAAACGGCACTCGGACCCCCACTTTCATTTGATTGCCGGGCCGCACAATGAGGGGCAGGTGAAGTGTCTCGGCATACAAGGCTTCGGCATCATTGCCAACGTAACCATGCTCGCCAATCGGATAGCCCTGAACACCCGCTAAGACTTGCAAGCAATCGTCTGCGATTTCAAGTTGTTCCAGTATCTCTTCGATCATGGACCACGCATCGTCGAGCACCATGGCTTGTGCTCCCATCGAACAGGCCAGTCCAAAGACCTCGTCTGGATCGGTCTCCTCCGTAAGCGTCAATTGACCTGGAACAGTATCAAAGAGAGGTTCCGGATCCCCTTCATCGCACATCACACATCGGTATTCGTAAGGTGCATCCCAAGTACTGTTGAGACCTCGAGAGTGTATCCAAAGAATGGGAAACTCATCAAGTTGCGTCGCCCACTGCCCCAATGCCGTTTCGAACAAACGACCGAACTGAGATTGTTCATCCTCACTTGATTCGCGAGACTCCGAATCAATCATGAGCACGCTGCCGAAGTCCGCGAGAGTGGACTCCTCGATCACGTCGCTCGAGTCGGTAATCAACATAGCCCGTTCAAGCAGCGGATTGCATAGTGTTGACGGGTCGCTTTGTGATGAAGCATAGCAACGCGCTGCGAAATGCACACCCGTCCACATGGACTCCAAAACATCAACGGGCCGAAAAGTGTCCGCCCAAAACTGATCGAAGACGATGGATCGGCATGCAAAGCTATCCAGATTCTTGGTGGGAGCGATCGCACCGCCGTAGCTACCCACAAGATTTGTTCCCAAGCCCTCGACTGTTACAACGACCACATAGCGAGGTTTACTACCCATTGGTTCAACTAAGCTTCGTCGGCTTGAAGTAGCTTGGGCTCGATCATGACCGCGTCATCCGATTCGGGATTGATTAGGAGTCCAAACTCGCTCGACAGCGGACCCAGCAAGTCCTCTCCCTCAACCTCGAACAGATCCACTTCCTCGCCTTCGATTTGATCGGAAATCGAATCGACAAATTGTTCGGCATGTTCTGAGCTGAGGAATGCGACCAATGCAGGAAACTCCTCGGTTTCCAAAATCATGGCCGAAAGGGACTCTTCGTCGTTGCTGAGAGAAACCAAAGTAAAGTGTTCGCTGCGAATCCAATCCAGAATGGCTGGTTTATCTTCCGCTTCGATTGCGGCCACCAAACCTTCCAAACGGGAATCCACTTCATCGTCAGCATCTTCAGACTGCATTTTACTCTTTCCTTTGCAAAAATTTCTACATCACGTGTCGTAAGTTTGACAAACGATCCGGCAATGGCCTAGGGGAAATTGAAGAAAAAGCACACTTCTTGCTAAACGCCCGCAACTGGTTCCAAGGCTCTGCCGCTCTGCCTAGGAACCCGCTGAATCGCAGGCTCTGTAGCTCTGCCTGCCGAGCCTACGATTATTCGCTCTCGGCCCTCGTTGCGTTGCGAGGCAGAGCCTCGGGAGCAGTGCATTCCCAGGCGGAGCGGCGGAGCCAGGGAACGAGAAGTAAGCATGGTGGCGATTAGCGAGAAGTCTCGAAAAAGCACAGTTCTTGCAGCCCGGGCTAAAAACCCCTAAGCTCGAAGTTTCCTAGAAACCAAGCCATGCGGCTCCAAAAACCATCCATAGCGGGATCGTAATGATGCCGAAAACAGAAGTACCAACGACCACCGTCCAGGCTGTTTCCACACTTTGATTATAGAGACGTGTCATGACCAGCGGAAACGTTGCGGTTGGCATCGCCGCCTGCAACAATAGCACTTCTTGAAGCTCGCGCGAAAGATTTCCGTACTTTGCAACAACCAAAAAAAACATTGGCAAAATCACAACGCGCACAAGCATCGCCAACACCAATGGCCGCCATGCATCGCGAATCCGAACTCGGCCAGCATAGTCGTAAATGATGGCTCCACTGAGTACGAGTCCGATCGGGATCGAGCATCGTCCCAGTTGGTCGCTCATGTGAAGAATCGGCTTAGGAATAAAGGGTTGTCCACCCAGTTGTCGAATTGCGAGAGCAATCGCCACGGAAACCAATGGCGGACTGAACACAACTCGGCGCCATGACTTCTTCAGTCCCTGCCCGGAGATAATAAACAAACCGATGCTCCAAAGCGCAATGTCGACACCAACATTGTGAACCAACAGCGTAACAATGCAGCCAGGATAAAACGCTTCCGCAAGAGGGAATGGAATGTAACCATAGTTTGCGATCCCTGTGCAAAGCGAGAAAGTGCGCCGTTCCGATGCATCCTTTAATCCAAACCACTTGCCGACCAACCACACAACTCCCAACGCGACGCCAAAACCGAATGCGGTTAACCCAGCACCGTATAGCGACGGACTCCAAGCGGACAGACTTGCCGATAGCTTCGTGTCGGTCATGATCCGATGAAAAAAGAACGCCGGCAATAGAACATTTGTCGTAAAGCCCGCCAGCGATCTATCCACTTCGCTCGTGAACCACTTCAGGTAGCGTGCAATGGCACCCACCGCCATGACCAAAAATACACCAGAGACAGTCGTGGCAATACTGAGAAAATTGCTGCCCAAGGAGGGTTCGATTTGCATTCTAAGAGCTTCGCAATGCTTCCAAATTTTCGAGTTGAGCGAAGCGTCGTCGCCACACTCGGATTACTTTTTCATGAATGGCAAGTCAGGCATCATGCCGGTGAACATACCGCGGTCGTCTGGGCGAATTACTACGTGGTCGCCTGACCGCAACGAATAGTTCTGACCCTCCATCACACTCTTTCCGGAGTCATCGAAGTCTACATCGAGTCGCACCGGTGGCAAGTTCTTTCCATTGGGACGAAGGATCGTTGTCTTGAGCCGCCCAATTTTCTTCTGCAGTTTTGCGTCGCGAATCAAATCGGCAATAAAGAGCGATTGGCCAGGCACCAACGGAATCTTTTCGAAATGCCGTTTGCCGTTATTCACTTCCAGAACAATCGCCGGATTCTCGTCGTCCGTTGCGAGAGGCTTCTGTGCACCGTACTCACCAAACGTGTAACCCGCTTGTTTCAGTCCTTTTGTATCAATATTGTCCAAAGGCCCCTTGGTCTTGCCCAATAGCGTTGAACAGCCACTTGATAACACGGACATGCTGACAAGACTTATGCAAGCCAAGTAGCCGAACGGACCGTTTTTGGGAGAACCACCCGTTTGGATCGAAGATGTGCTGGCGTTTTTTGAAAATCTACTCATCATCGTCAATCCAAGTTTCAAAACCGATGGGAAAAAACGGGGCTTCCAAGCTCTGTCTCTCCTCATCGGTCTGCCAATCTTGGTCGCTTGAGGTAAAAGTCTCTTTTATCGGAATAATCTTCCTAAACCTCCCTCTCGCTACCTTGCTTCGATAGCAATCCTCCCTCAAAGTGCATCCTTTGCCACTCCGGTATAATGCCGCGGAACCGTTTCGCAAGCACAAACCACAGGTAAATCATGACCTCGCCCCAACGACCCATGCCGATCGGCGGCGTTATTCATACCTACCAAAAGTACAATCCGACGGAATTCCCTAGCCCCACGGCCGAACCGCCAGATATGGTCTCGGGTGCCTTCGAACATGCGTTGGCGTACGGCAAGTACAGAGAATTGACCGAAGAAGAACTCGCTCGAGCCATCAAAATCGACCCCAGCCAGATCGGTGGATTGGGACCGAGCATCGACATGCTCATGGCGATGCTGGAGGACCGGAAACGAAAACTGCTTGAAAAGTACCAAACCGATGGGCTGGACAAGAAAGCCAACGATCGGTTTGAAAAGTTGGCGAAACGTGCCAATCCTCCGTCGAAATTGAAAGGCGAGTTTCACAAAGCCGTCCACTCGAAACAAATTTATCTGCTCGAGCAAGTTTGGTATCGATCGGATCGTGAGTCGCCGGATTTCGCCGCGCAAGTACTTCATGTCATGGAATCGCTCGGCGACAAGTACAACATTGATGAGCTCATCAGCAAGTACGTGTTCACTGGCCGCGAAAAGATGGATGTTCCACTTGCGCTCGAGGTAAAGAAAGAGCTCGAGAAGATCGATGAGCTGCTCAAGCAATTGGAGGAGGCAGCCAAGACCGCTCAAATCGGCTTGATCGACATGGAAGCCTTGGCGGAGTTTGCACCAACTCAGGACCTAAACCAATTGGAGGAGCTTCGAGAGCAAATCAACAACTACGTTCGCGAGATGGCGGAACGACAGGGACTGGACCGCGATGAAAACGGTGCTTTCCACCTGACCCCAAAAGCGCACAAGATTTTCCAAAGTCGGCTGCTCAATCGCATTTTCTCACAACTCAAGGCGTCGCGATCGGGACGCCATGAGGGACGTATCCTGGGCGATGGCAGTGTCGAATTGCCCTCGACAAAGCAGTACGAATTCGGCGACTCCATTGCGAATCTCGATACCACTCAGTCGGTTATCAATGCCATGCTCAGGCGACCCGGCGAAACGCCCATCCGACTGCGATCCGACGATTTAGAAATACACAAGACCAAGAACAGTCCAAAATGCGCAACAGTTGTGATCATGGACATGAGTGGCTCCATGCGTCACGATGGCCAGTACATGAATGTGAAACGGATGGGGCTCGCATTGCAGGGGTTGATTACGAGCGAATATCCTGGTGACTTTCTGCGATTCATTGAGATGTATTCCTTTGCCAAATTGCGTCGGCCGGGCGAAATCATCGACATGATGCCCAAACCGGTAACGATCCACAATCCCGTCGTTCGGCTCAAAGCGGATATGAGCGCAGAGAATATCAGTGAACAGGACATCCCGCCTCACTTCACCAACATCCAACATGCTTTGCGACTTGCAAGGCAGAATCTTGCCACAGCCGATTCGGTCAACAAGCAAATCGTGCTCATTACCGATGGCTTGCCTACGGCTCACTTCGAGGGGGAAATGCTGTTCCTCATGTACCCGCCGGATCCTCGCACGGAAAAGGAAACGATGCGAGAAGCCATGCAATGCGCCAAGGAAGGGATCGTGATCAACATGTTCCTGGTTCCAAGCTGGTCGCAATCCGAGGACGACATCCGATTCGCTTATCGATTGGCGGAGCAGACCAAAGGCCGTGTTTTCTTTACGGCCGGCAATGACCTCGACCGTTTTGTACTGTGGGATTATGTCGATCGCAAAAGAGAAATACTCTAAGGCGAGCGGCAGACTAAAACCTACCAAGCCATCGGGTGGCACGCTCAGAGGCTGTGATTTTATAGTATCAATCACACTCCGTGTGATTTCCGCAGTTCAAAAACCTTGGTTTTTGAGGCAACATCAAACGGAGTATGATGGGTACTTTCTTCGGCTCCAAAAAATCACAGCCTCTCAGAGCGATCGCGATGGGCGTGGAATTCGTGGGATAAATTTCTAGCGACTCACACGCCCTTCGTACCTCAGGGCGTGCCACCCAATTTGCAGGTAGATTTCAAACTGTGCTCGCCTAACTAAGTAGTGATCGGCGTTCAGCTATCTTGAGGTGTTACGCGAGATTGGGATCGAATCGATTTTTCGGTGACGATGCGATTCACTGCGTTGAGCATCGCGAGGACGGTCGACTCCACGGAGTCGGTCGAAGCCCCCATGCCACGGTATTGTTGCCCCTCATGTTCCACCTCAAGCGTGACTTCGCCTAAAGCGTCGCGACCAATCGTTGCGCTTCGCACTCGAAAGTCTTTGCAAACAACTTTGATGCCAGTGATTTTCTCGACAGCCCAAAATGCCGCATCGATCGGGCCATCTCCTTGTTCGACCCGTTCGGTAAAGAGTTCGTCGCCGTGTTGTAACGTTAGTTCGACCGATGGTACCTTGCCCGTTCCGCTTGAAACGGAAAACGAAGTCAACGACCAGACGCGTTGCGATGGACCGCTAATCTGTTGTTGGATCAACGCAACGATATCACCGTCGTAGATTTCTTTTTTCTTGTCCGCGAGACTTTTGAATTGATCGAAGACCGTCTGCAATTGTGCACCGGTCAGATTATAGCCCAGCTCTTTCGCTCGATCGGCCAATGCGGCTCGCCCGCTATGTTTCCCAAGTACAAGGTCGGTCTTGGCAAATCCAACGTCTTCAGGACGCATGATTTCGTACGTGCTGCGTTCCTTGAGCATTCCATCTTGGTGGATACCTGCCTCGTGCGCGAATGCGTTGCGGCCGACTATTGCTTTGTTGCGTTGGACATCGAGGCCCGTGATCTTGCATAACAATCGGCTGGCCGGGACCAATCGCTCCGTGACAATGCGAGTTGTGGTGTGGTACATTTCGCTGCGTGTTCGCATGGCCATGACCACTTCTTCGAGCGAACAGTTGCCGGCCCGTTCGCCGATCCCGTTGATTGTGCATTCGATTTGACCAGCACCCGCTTGGACAGCGGCCAGTGAATTGGCCACAGCCATTCCTAAGTCGTCATGGCAATGGCAGCTTAGAATGGCTTTGTCGATATTGGGAACACGATTGATGAGCGACTCGATTCGCTCGTACATTTCGTTGGGAGGCGTGTAACCGACCGTATCGGGAATGTTGATTGTGGTTGCACCCGCCTTGATTGCTGCCTCAACAACTCGGCATAGGAAATCGATTTCCGTCCGGGCTGCATCTTCCGCGGAGAATTCGACGTCATCGCAGTAGGATACGGCGCGTTCAACCCCCTTAACCGCTCTCGCGATGATCTCGTCCTGAGTCATCCGCAACTTGAACTCGCGATGGATTGCGCTGGTTGCCAAAAAAACGTGAATGCGAGCCTGCTTGGCTTTTTGCAATGCTTCCCAAGCCCGATCGATATCCCCGTCATTGCATCGCGCCAAACCACAAATGATCGGCCCTCGAATGGTTGTCGCGATTTCTCGCACCGCCTCGAAATCTCCTGGGGAAGCGATCGGGAACCCGGCTTCCATGACATCGACACCCAGGTCCGATAACGCTTGTGCCACCTCGAGTTTTTCGGCCAAATTCATGCTCGCCCCCGGCGATTGCTCCCCGTCGCGGAGCGTCGTGTCGAAAATGGTGATCGAGCGTGTTGGGGTGGAATGAGAGGATTCAGTCATGGATTCGATTTGATTTGGGACTTAAAAAAATACCGAGTCAGGTTCCAACTGGACATTCGACTCGATTGCTAGGTTCGCGAAGTAAGTTGCTGCGAATTTAGGCACTAGCAACACTTGGAAGCGATCCATCGCTGGTTTGCTGATCAAGATCGTTACGTTAGCAACGCCATTCCGAATAGCTTATCGTGAATAAACCAATTGTCATCCATACTTTTCCTACTTGCCTCAATCGGCGGTCAGTTTGGCACAAACATTGCGTTAGAGGGCTTTGCCGAGGTTTTGCCCGTTTGTTGGGCAACGCCTCTGTTCTACCCAACGTCGACTGAGTGGCGGAGTGTCGTGAGAGCAATTTCACGCCTCCACGCTCTCGATGGTTGAACCCGAATCATAGTAGCCACCTGATTTTGCGTCGGTTCGCCGACTGCAGAGGTACCCCATCGGCCTGTTTGCAGTGTCCGCCTCACTGCATCAGGCCGGGGTATTTCTCTCGCGTTCCTCGTTGTGCCTGGCACCTGTCGCTAACAAGATCTCGCGGACTTAATCGCGTTCATCCGACAGCCTAGTTCAGAATCTCCGTAAGAATCCCGCTGGCCTGACCATGGATGCATCGGGTTTGTGAAGATAGACCTTAGCACAAAGCCGAAAGAACCATCGGGCAAGCCGATGGGATTTTCTTGCGAATCCCGCTGGCTTGCCCAGCGGTACTTTCGGTTTTTGACTACAGACCTGCTCATTGGCCCTCTGAAGCTACTCGATGCGATTTCTCTCTTGGCCACAGGGTGCAGGTGACAGGTGCGGTGACAGGTGCGGTGACAGGTGCGGTGACAGGTGCGGTGAC
>Ga0105049_10006359_pt1 | contig 13754 bp, 9 predicted proteins | sample MAT06_FD_78087 | JGI IMG/M metagenome (GOLD analysis project Ga0105049, IMG submission 78087) | Freshwater microbial communities from Lake Fryxell liftoff mats and glacier meltwater in Antarctica - MAT-06 | ecosystem: Environmental > Aquatic > Freshwater > Ice > Liftoff microbial mat | place...
CGGATCAGCTAATGAAAATGCCTCAGAACGAGCAGCTTGCAGCGGGTTATATTGGTAGTGACGGAAAGAAGATTAAAATGGCAATGTGTTATTATATGAATTCGAAAATTAATGGTGTTGTGAGGTATGAAGGATATATGGGAACTCCTTCAAATTTCACGTATAGCAGAAAAGGACAAAATAGCCTGATTCTGGTAGATTTAAACGGTGGGCTTTATGTAATTGATCGTGATACCTTCGCGGCTGAAGTTGCCAAGGATAAAAACAACGCAGTATTTAAGGTTAGAAAAATAGAGAAAGGTGCATCAAAACAGCAATGGAGAGACGCGCTGGCATCGAATTGATGGATTTACTGGCCTGGTTCATCGCGGAGCCCGCAAGAGATTTTTCGTGCAGAGCGTTCGACAATGCGTTAATAAATCAGTCTTTTCAAGCTAAAAAGAAAGGTCGTAATTAACTGGCATTGATTCTTAATTCTTCACTGTCATTTCTTATTTCTTCACTCAAACCTCAACGACTCGATCGGATCCAGCTTGGATGCTTTTACTGCCGGAATCAGCCCTGAAAGAAGCCCTACCAGGAAGCAGAGAACTGCAGCGAGGATCATCCATGCCCAGGGAATAATAAAGCCCTGATCAAAGAAAAAGGAGACAATATTACCCATCGCAATCCCTAAAAAAATTCCAAGTATGCCGCCTAGCTGGCAAATTACAATCGCCTCCGCCAGAAACTGATTTCTTATTGTTAAAGAAGTTGCTCCGACGGCTTTTCTAACACCTATTTCACGCGTTCTTTCCGTGACCGAAACAAGCATAATATTCATAAGTCCTATCGCTGCTCCTATCAACGTAATGATGGCAATCAACGTTGCTGCAATCGTTACATAACTGAGATTATCAATTAGCATTGTTGACAGACTATCGCTCTTCGTAATATTAAAATTGTCGGCATCTTTCGCACTTAGATTTCTTATTCGCCTAAACATCCCGGTAGCTTCACCGAGCGAAGGATCAAGTGATTGCGGGGAAGACGCCAACACATTAATCACATAAGACATTTGTTGTGTCCCGAAATTTTTACGGACGCTAACAACGGGTAATAAAACCATCTTATCACCGCCGAACCCGAACCCTGAACCTTTTTCTTTAAAGACTCCTATTACTTTAACTTTTAACCCGCCAATCGAAATTTCCTTATCAATTGGATCTGTTTTCTTAAAAAGCGTTTTACGTATTTCCTGCCCCAGAATTACCACATTTGCACCGCTCTCAAGTTCCCGACCCGAAAAGTTTCTCCCCTGCTCCAGTTCATATCCCGCAGTTAAAACATAATTTTCATCACCGCCAAAAACTGCTATGTTGGGATTGGTCTTAACAGATCCTGCTTTTATCGTTGCGCTATAATTTCCGATACAGGAAATTCCTACGAAGGTAGAATAACCAAATTCCTCTTTGAATTGCCTGGCTTCTTCATACGTGATTGGCCGGAATACCGGTGGTCTTTTTCCTTTGCCTCCAATCCGTACATTCGATCCACGGTTGCGTATGTTAAACGTGTTCGCTCCCATGGAAGTGAAGTTCTCGGTAATGCTTCCCTTGATCACGTCAATGGCAGTTAGGATTCCCACAAGCGCCATGATGCCAAGGGCAATTATAAGAATTGTAAGAATTGTCCTGAGAGACTGGGATCTTATCGACGAAAGGGCAATCTTTATATTTTCTAATAATAGCGGATTCATCGGCCCGAATTTAGAACATTTGCGCTTAATGAAGCTTATTGCCGCCTGAAGAATTTCAGCACTATTTTAAAAAAAAACAGCTGCTTTTCTATCGCAACTGTTTTTTCCAGCATTTCATTTGGGCGACCTTCCACTATTGGCCATTAGGAAGCCTGGGTATTATTTAATGGCTTTCCCATTTTCATCCATCCTTACAGTTTTGGTTTCGCCGTTTCGTTTCAGTTTTATTTCATAATTATTTCCTTTTCCCGAAATCCTGAAAGCTTCAGACACATCCCAGCCCGAATATTCACGGCCGCTTAAACTTCCTGAAACTCCCGAAGGAAGCTTATTTATATTCACAGAAGTTCTGTCATTAACAGGTGCCTGCTCAGGACTTGTAACCGAACCCGGCTGATTTGTTCCCGGTGTTCTCGCACCAGGTTGGGGATTTACAGGAGTAACTGGCCCGGGTTGCAAGACTCCACCTGGTGTTTGCCGGCCCGGCTGGGTTGTCCCATTCGTGCCGTCTATTCCAGGTTGCACTGTTGACGGAATGGCAGGTTGTGCGGGCGCAGGCTGAACTGTTTGCGATCCGGGTGTTGGAGTTCCTTGTTGAGTCGTACCAGTTCCGGAGGTTGATGCAGGTTGCGTTCCCTGCGGTGTCATTCCTGGCGTTTGAGCGAATACTGCTATCCCTGCTGCGCTCAGGATAATGCTTGCTATTATCTTTTTCATGATTAATGTTTTATGGATGTATGAGCTAATTTTCAGAACATGTGCCACCTTGAGATTGGCTTTATAACTGATTGAAATAGAGTTGTATGAGTTGAATAATTAGCGAAAAGAAAAGCGTAAAACCGGGTTTTTATTCCTCACAATGCGGCGAACCGAAATGTAGATTTATGTTCCTTATCCTACTTGATGGACGGTTTCAGATCAGCGATGAACATCTGTTCGTAAAATCTTTATTTCGATTAAACGATGTTAGATGATTGGCAGCGTTCCCAGTAAATTATTTCTCAAGTAATATTCTCATTTTTTTTACCCGGTCTTCAAGACTTTCAGATGTGAGCCGGTCTCTTCCCAGCCTGTCTACCATGATAGGGAATGAAAAAGGAGTGTATTTTTCAGGAAACTTTAAAACGATTTCCTGCTCATTAATTCTTTCAAGAGCGTCGCGCATCCGTTGCTCCTCCAATTGATTGTCAAATACTTCCTGGAAAGCCTGTTTCACTAAAAGGTTCTCAGGATCGTATTGTTGGAGCACTTCAAAGATGAGGCGGGTAGAGGATTGAAGGTGCTTTGTACCAGTATTTTTTCCCGGAAACCCTTGGAAAATCAAGCCCGCAATGCTGGCAATATCACGAAACTTCCGCATCGCCATTTCATTCATATTTATACTCGCGAGTATATCTTCCTTCAGATTTTCAGGGTTGAAAAGAAGGTCCTCCTCCAAAGCCTCCAAAAGAGGAATTGGCTGATCAGAAAGTAACTCAAATCCGTAGTCGTTCATTGCGATGGAGAAGCTCATGGGCGCCAATTGCGAAAACCGGTAAGCGATTAATGACGCAAGGCCTTCATGCACAGATCTGCCTTCGAACGGATAGAAAAACACATGATACCCGTCTCTTGAAGTATAGGATTCTATGAGAAATTCATTCATCCCGGGAATTGCGGAACGCTGCGCCTGCAAATCAAACAGCGGTTTTAAAAGCTTTAATTCTTCGTCATCAGGGATATCAGAACGGTGCGCTTCAGATAGCTTTCTTCGCAGCATAGCAGTTAATTCTGACGACAACGGCATGCGACCGCCTTCCCAGCTTGGCACCAGACCGCTTTTCTTGTTAGATTTCTTAACGATCGCCTGCATATCCCGCACATGAATAAGCTCCAGCACTTTCCCTGCAAACCAGAAAATATCCCCCGGTTTCAACCTCGAAATAAAACCTTCTTCAATCGTTCCTAGCCTGCCGCCGTTCATAAATTTAACGTGCATCGCCGGACTGCTAACAATCGTTCCCATGTGGAGCCGGTGGCGCATCGCAACCCGTTTGTCTTTTACAATATACCTTCCGTCTTCAATGATAACCTTTTTGTATTCAGGGTAAGCTGCAAGTGCTGCTCCTCCTGATGAAATAAAGGTGAGCAGCCACTTCCAGTCCTTGCGCGTGATAGCGGCATAACTATACACAGTTTTTATCTCATTGTACAATTCCTCTTCGTTAAAGCCGTCGGACACAGCAAGTGTTACCGCATATTGGACCAGAACATCGAGGGCCATTTTTACTGGTTCACGTGCTTCAACTTTCATCTCTTCGACTGCTTGCCGAATCGCACTTGCTTCCAGTAATTCCAGTGAATGAGTGGGAACAAACCAAACCCGACTCGTTTCATCAGGCCGGTGTCCGGATCGTCCGGCACGTTGTAAAAAACGACCAACACCCTTAGGGCTGCCGATTTGTATGATTGTATCCACTGGGCGGAAATCCACTCCAAGATCCAGGCTCGAAGTGCACACAACCACCTTTAAAATCCCATCGTGCAGAGCGCTCTCTACCCAGGCACGCAGCTCGTTGCTAATGGAGCCGTGATGCATCGCAATCCTCCCTGCCAGGTCTGGATCGGCATTTAGCAATTGCTGATACCAGATTTCAGATTGGGAACGGGTATTGGTGAAAAGCAGCGTCGTATTTCCTTGCTCAATAACCGCCATCACCTTATCCAGCAGTCGTATTCCGAGGTGTCCAGCCCACGGAAAACGTTCGATTTCATCTGGAAGGACTGACCTGATTTCTATTTCTTTTTTGATGTTCGCCAGGATGGTTCGGCCGGATTTATTTAAACCAAGAAGCACGTCTTTCGCCTGAGGCAGATTTCCGATGGTTGCAGAAATCCCCCAGATCTGCAGTTCGGGACGAAGAAACCGAAGCCTGCTTAACCCTAGCTCTACCTGAACTCCACGTTTAGAACCCAGCAATTCATGCCATTCGTCAACAACCACGAAATCTAGCTGTTTGAAGTACTCCGCATAATTTTTAGAAGCGAGCATCAGGTGCAGGCTCTCCGGTGTGGTAACAAGTGCTTGCGGCGGCGATCGTTTTATGGCAGCGCGAGTCTTTGCGTCGGTGTCGCCCGTGCGCATTAAGACCTGCCATCCGGTGTTCATTCCGGTAGCCGCTTCCTGCATTGCATTGGTTATATCTTTGGATAATGCCCGCAATGGCGTGATCCAAAGTACACGCAGGCCTTTGCCGGTTTGTTTTTCCTGGATCGCTTTACATAGAATTCCAAGCCAGAGGGCGTACGTCTTTCCGCTTCCTGTCGGGGCATTTAGCAATCCGCTTTCTCCGTTCAGAATTGCCTCCCAGCAATCGGTTTGGAACTGAAAGGCTTTCCACCGGCGGTTTTCAAACCATTGTAATGCCGGCAACAGATTTGGTTTTCCTTTCAAGACCAATTTATTTTATCCTATAGCATGGTAACAATTTCGTCGCTCATCGGGTTGACTTTTGAGGAGTAGAATTTAATCAGGTTCCCGTTTTCATCCACCAGATATTTGCAGAAATTCCAGTTCGGAGCCTCGTTATTCCAGCCGTTCTCATCCTTTGAACTCAACCATTTAAAAAGCGGAGACACGTCATTTCCTTTCACCGAAATCTTCTCCATCATTAAAAAACCGACTCCGTAATTTTTACTGCAAAAAGTTTTGATTTCTGAATTGGAGCCCGGTTCCTGGCCTCCAAAATTATTCGCCGGAAAACCAATAATCGTCACCTTATCGCCGTATTTTTTATTCAGATTCTCTAAATCTTCATATTGTGGTGTGAATCCACATTCTGAAGCGGTATTTACGATAAGCACTTTTTTGCCTTTGAAGCCGGAAAAATCAATTTCATTCCCATCAATGGATTTCATTTTAAAATCATAGAAGCTGGATTTGTTCATTTGTGTTGGGAGATTATCAGGGCGTGATTCGATTCGGGTGCAGGCAACAAGCAGCGTAACCGCCAGTAAAAGGATAAGAAATCTCATGAAGAATTTATTTTGATAGTAAACTGCGGAACCAGGTAAATGTTTATCGTGACCAATTAGTTTTTGCCTGAATTGCTTATTCCCGTTGGGATGTTTCAGAAATCAGCCAGTTGGCGTTGCTATTAAGCGACATTGTTGCATTTTTGCGGAAGTTTGCACCGCCAGTTATTAATGAAAATTCTGTTTATAATTCCTTATCCACCGGGCAAAGCGCCAAGCCAGCGTTTTCGTTTCGAACAGTATTTTCATCTCCTCGAAGCTGCAAATATCTCATTTACCGTAAAACCGTTCCTTAGTGATGCCGTCTGGAATATTCTTTATCTGCCAGGAAGATTCTTAAGAAAGGCGTTCGCGATCATCGGTGGATTGTTCAGGCGGTTCTTCCTATTGTTTTCACTGAAACAGTACGATTACATTTTTATTCATCGTGAAGCTACTCCGGTTGGCCCTGCTTTTTTTGAATTTATTGCAGCCAGAATTCTTAAGAAAAAGATTGTTTATGATTTTGATGATGCAATCTGGATACCGAATTATTCTGAAGCAAACAGCTTTTTTTCCTTCCTTAAAGGCTATTCCAATGTAAAACATATCTGCCGCTGGGCTTACAAAGTATCCTGTGGAAATGAATTTCTCTGCAATTACGCGCTGCAATTCAATAAAAATGTAGTGTATAATCCAACTACAATTGACACGGAGAATTATCATAATATATTGAAGGATCAAAACATTGGGGAATTTGTAATTGGCTGGACAGGCTCACATTCCACAATTCGTTATATAAGTGAAGTTCTACCAGTTATTAAGGAGCTTGAAACAGAATATGATTTTAAATTCATGGTGATATCTGACCTTAAGCCTGAATTTGAATTGAAATCACTGGTATATCACAAGTGGAAAAAGGATACCGAAATTTCTGATCTTTTGAGTTTTAATGTTGGAATAATGCCATTGATCGATGATAAATGGGCAAACGGAAAGTGTGGCTTTAAAGCATTGCAATACATGGCTTTGGGAATTCCCGCTATTGTTTCTCCTGTGGGCGTAAATACTCGAATTGTAAATAACAGAATTAACGGCTTTATCTGTGAAACTCCGGAAGAATGGAAATTGGCCCTGGGGTCATTGCTGAAAGACAGAAAAGCATTAATTCGCCTTGGTGAGAATACACGTAAGAAAATTGAGGATGAATATTCTGTTCATTCCAATGCCAGGAATTTTATTAATCTGTTTTCATGATTGCGCCCGGACAGAAGAAGATACTTATCCTAAGCTATTTCTTTCCGCCGTGCAACCTTACGGCAGCGCAACGTTCTCTGGGTTGGGCCAAATACCTGAAGGAATATGGATATTATCCTGTAATTATTACACGTAACTGGGAACATCATATTAACGGCCCCGACGATATGCATCATGATTCGGGAAAAGAGCTTATTTTTGAAGAGCATGACGGATATGAAGTTTATTATGTTCCTTTCAAAGGAAACCTTCGTGACAGGCTTTATTCCAAATATGGAAAAAGCAAGAACCGCTTGCTGCGAAAGGCCTTATCCTTTTTTGAATTAATTGGTCACAATTATTCTAATGCCTGGATTCCATTTTCCAATATGTATGATTTTGCCGATAGCTATGTTCGTATTAATAAGGATGTGGACACGATTATCGTCACGGGAAATCCGTTTGAAATATTCCGTTTCGGCTATTTATTAAACAAGAAATTTAATATTCCGTGGATTGCTGATTACCGCGACGACTGGAATACAAGCGAGGTAAACAGCTCAAGAGGTTTTGCGGATGGAATATTAAAGAAGCTATCGGCAAATACAGAGAAACGGTGGATTGAAACGGCGAGTTGCATCACTACCATTTCACCTTATTATGCAAAAAAGATTTCAGAATTTACAAAGCGACCAGGACATGTTTTATTAAACGGGTTCTTTCCTGAAGATTATGATGCTTATAAAAACATTCCGCTGGAAAAGGAATTTACCGTCGTTTATAACGGTATGCTTTATCCTTCGCAAGAAATAGAAGTATTTCTTGACGCTTTTAAGAAGCTTGTTGACAATCACCCCCAACACAGAAGCAGGATAAGATTGAGATTTCCGGGAATTAAATTTTTAAAAGATGTTGCCAGCCGGGTCGAATTATATATGGGCGGATATGAGGATGTGATTGAGCTAACGGAAAGGATCGGCAGAGGAGAAGTGTTGAGAATTCAGGCGGCTGCGCATGTGTTGCTTATGGTAGCGCACGGCAGCGCAACGGGCATTCCGTCAAGTAAAATATACGAATACCTTGGATTGGGGAAACCTGTATTAATTTGTCCATCAGACGGCGACATCCTCGAAGAAACATTTTCGGGTTACAACCTTGGATTTACAGCGAATCGCAGCGAAGATGCATTAAAAATTCTGCAAGATTTGTTTCAGAAATATCTGGCTGGGAATTACGAAACGTTGAAGGCTGATGAAAACTATACAAAGAGGTTTACGCGAAAGCATCAGGGAGAAGTGCTGGCTGGGATACTGGCTGGGATTATTTCTGGGAATGATTTAGAAAAAATTCATCCTGATGCCTAAAAGCAGAATTTAGAGGTTCCCTTTATTGTTTAATTATTCTGCACCAAATGTTATCCCGAACGCCCAATTCCTGAACGATTGTGTAAATGCCAGGAGGTAACTCAATAAGAGTGATTTTTCCTTCATAGGGAATTATTTCTTTGATTGTTTTTCCATGCTGATCAATTATTCTGACAGGAATATTTGTACTGTAAAACCCAGGTAAGATTAAATCTCCTGTCGTCGGGTTTGGATAAACCATTGATGCGTTGCCGGTTGCATTTACAGAAGTTGAAATTCCCTGGTACTCATAGGCTCCTATATCAACAATTGAATTTATAATTCTTTGGTTTCCTATAATATCGCTTTCAAATACGCCGGAATTTTCACCGGAATCAATACAAGGTGATGATAATTGAAGCTTTAAACCATCGTCTTGGGTCATCCATAGATTATCAGACCCGCGACCGTCTTCAATGTCTTCAAATAATGGGTCTGAAGTTATATTTCCAATGCCCGGCCCGGTAATAATATTAGGAGCCGATTGTCCCGTTAAGTCAATGCATGAATATGTTGCAGTAAATGTGGCATCTCCCAGGACTATAAATTGGGGACCTTCCAGATCGGCTTCATTCCCCTTAAAAATACAATTTCTAAAATCAGGGTTGGAGGCACCAGAACTTCCGCTTCCTGAATTTAGCCTGTCCGACACAATTGCTCCACCCTGTGGTGCTGCATTGTTAGCAAAAACGGTATTTAAAACCAGCGGATTTGCATTTCCGTTATTCCCACCCCAGCAATACATTCCGCCAGCCCTTTCGGTTGCTGTGTTTGCATAAACCACGCAATTTTCGATTCGCGGCGAAGCATTTCCACCAAGTCCGAAATTGTCGATTCCTGCTCCTCCAGTTGCAGTATTAAATGCGATAACGCTGCTTAAAATATCTGGTTCTGAAATTCCTCCCTGGTACCCGTTGTTAAAAATTCCGCCGCCAAACGATGCGTGGTTATTGATAATTACACAATTTCTGATTACAGGGCTGCAGCTATTGCCCGATCCACTGCCATCATTATAAATGCCGCCGCCCAGACCGTCAATAAGGCCAGGAGGTCTGTCGTCATTTGCATCCCTGATAATAAACCCGTCAATAACTGCAGAATTATCTAATCCGTAATTGTGGATTATGTGAAAGCTGTTGTCAATAATGCCGGGTTCACCAATGTTGCCGCTGATGATACTTGTGGGACCATTTGTAAGTATCCGTTCAGAAATGGAGTTCTCCGTACCGTTAAAGCTTCCGTAAATGCCAACCCCATTTTTCATCGAAATGGAAATTGTTCTGACCAGCCCTGTTGTAGTAAAATAGGTTCCTGAGGCTACCCAAATGTCGTCGCCCGACGTTGATCCGTTTATCGCATCTTGCAGCATATCGCCGGGAAACGAGTTACTCCAGCTGCTTCCATCATGGTTTCCTGAGCCCAAAGGTGAAACATATCTGACTGCCGCATTTGAATAAAATGCAGCGAGAATCATTAAAAATATCCAAAGCAGTTTCATATATCAACGTGTTATTTGTGGAAGAAATGGTTGCATGTTCACACTGAACAGCCCATGTGATTTCCAACTTTATTATGTTCAAAAATAACTTAATAGAAGTTTCGGTGCTTAAGAAAGGAAGTTTAATTTTGGCATGCTGATAATATTCCACAATCTAAATCGTTAGCTCCCTGAATGATCCAATTCCTGCGACTTATTATTTTAGCGGCCTGCATTACGCCAGGATGCGTGAAAGCTACAGGATTCTCAATCACACGGGCAGATACAGTTAGGGCGATTCCGCCTGACACAATTCCACCAACACTTGCTGATGCAGAGGAATTTTTTGAAGAGGAATCTGCAATCGTTGAAGGCGGGGAAGTTTTTGAAAACATAGAGGACGAGGGAATTTGTGCGCTGATCAACTGCGATCTCTACAATGCAATCTGGGATACTACCCGCATCAATCCTTACGGTCTCGACCTGCGGCTAAAGAAAGATACTACCACACTGCGTCTCATCCATGATGCTGAATGTGACTATGCGCATCCGGCCTGCGGTGCGATTACATCAGAATTCGGCTTCCGGAAATACCGCTATCATTATGGGATCGATATAGACCTTGAAACAGGCGACTCTGTCCTTTCTGCCTTTGAAGGAACGGTGCGTGTTGCCCGTTTCAGCCAGTCATACGGCTACTATGTCATCATTCGCCATCTAAATGGTTTGGAGACATTGTATGCTCATTTATCGCAGCTTAGCGTTTCAGCCGGCGATTACCTTCAGGCCGGTGACGCAGTTGGTCTGGGTGGAAATACAGGTCATTCAAGAGGATCTCACCTTCACTTCGAGGTCCGCTTCCAGGGACAGCAGATCAATCCTCGTGATTTAATTGCATTTGAGCAGTATGCCTGTTCATCCAAAGAGCTTTCTATTTCCGCGAAAAACTTTGATTACCTTAAAGTCGCTGCTGCAAAGAAGGCAGAACTATCGGCCAGGAAGTATTATAAGGTCAGAAAAGGTGATACGTTGAGTAAGATCGCCAAACGCAATCATTCCACAGTCAAAAAGCTGTGCAAACTCAATAAGATATCTTCGAAAACTAAGCTTAGGGCTGGAAAAAGGATACGGGTGAGGAAGTTTGGAGCGTTGAGTTTTGAGTGTAAAGTTTTGAGAGTTGGGTGTTGAGTTTTGGGTGTTAAGTTTTAAGTTTTGAGTTTTAAGTGTTGAGATTTGGGTGTTGGGTTTTATGTTTTGAGTGTTAAGTGTTAAGTGTTAAGTGTTGGGTGTTAAGTTTTGAGTGTTGGGTGTTAAGTTTTGAGTGTTAAGTGTTGAGTTTTGGGTATTGAGTTTTAGGTATTGATTATTAATTGATAAGTATTAATTTGATTATTAAGATGTTGCATCAAATAGCTATGGCATTTCGCAGAAGTAAAATTCTCACCCTTCACTAATGAATTACGGTCACATAATGGCCGTAAGCAACATTATCAATTAAAATATTAAGCGTACCCCTTTGCCTGCAGCCTAAACAGCTCCGAATAGCGTCCGCCTGAATTCAACAAATCCTGGTGTGAGCCACTTTCAAGTAGCTGCCCCTGATCGAGCACCAGAATCCTGTCGGCCATCCTAACAGTAGAAAACCGGTGGGAAATAATAAAAGCGATCTTTCCCTTCGCTAAACCGGCAAAACGTTCAAATACCTCATGCTCTGCACGTGCATCAAGTGCAGCGGTGGGCTCATCTAGTATTATTACCTGAGCTTCACGCATATAAACCCTTCCCAAAGCCATTTTTTGCCATTGTCCGCCGCTGAGATCCACGCCTTCTGCGAACTTCCGTCCAATTATCTGATCGAATCCGTTGGGAAGCGTCTTTACAACACTGTCGGCCAGACTCAAACCTGCTGATTTTTCAATGAGCACCTTGTTTTCTTTCTCGTCAATATTTCCTGTTGCGATATTTAATCCGGCAGTCAACTGGAATTTTACAAAATCCTGGAAGATTACACCAATTTCCTGGCGAAGATCGGCAGGATCATATTCCTTAAGTGGATGACCATCAAGGAGGATTCTTCCTTCCGTCGGGTCGTAAAGACGGGCAATTAGCTTTACCAGCGTTGTCTTTCCAGATCCGTTTTCTCCAACCAGCGCGATCTTCTCGCCCGGCCCAACGTGTAAGTTCAGATTCCGTAGCGCATAATTCTCACTTTTCTGGTAACGGAAGCTAACATTTTCAAATACAAAACCTTCCCGTATCGGTTTAGGGAAGGGGCGCGGCTTTTTACCGGCAGTGATAACAGGCTGCAAGCGGAAGAACTCATAAAAGTCTTCAAGGTACAATGCGCCCTGGCTGATGGATGCAAAGCGGCTTAAGATCGTTTCCATCAGGCTCCTCATTCTGGAAAACGAACCGGAAAGAAAGGTCAACGAACCAATGCTCAACGCGCCTGAAATCGTGTTGAGAATAATTACGACATAGGCTGCGTAATACCCTGCGGTACTAAGGGCAGAAAGGGACGTTCCCCACACAGCACGTTTAATTGAGATAGAACGGTTTGCCAGGTAGTATTTATCCGAAAGAAATTTAAAGCGATCGATAAAGAAACCGGAAAGACCGAACAGCTTGATTTCTTTAGCCGTTTCATCGCTGGCAGCAGTATAGCGAAGGTAATCCAGCTCTCTTCTTTCGGGAGTAAATCCATGCACAAGAGAATAGCTTTTTTCGTTAAAATGGGTTTCACCAAGGAAGGAAGGAATAACGCTAACGAGCAGCAGCACGATCAGCCACGGATTAAATATGATAAGGCCGGTCGTTAATGTAAGTAGGGAAATAATATCCTGGAACTGACTTAATACCTGGGTCATCAAAACCGTCCGGCTCAACGTCTGCCGCCTTGCTCTTTCCAGCTTATCGTAAAACTCAGAATCTTCAAATTGCTCTATGTCGAGCCGGGCGGCATGCTCCATCAACTTAACGGAAGAAACATTTGCAAACAGGTCGCCCAGCAATGCATCGAGAAGCGAAATTACGCGGTTGAGTAATTCGTTAAGCAAGGCCAGGCCGGCTTCTACAGCCAACAACGTCCACAGATAATTGAGCGGACCGGTTCCCCCGGCGTTTACTTTCAGGATGACTTCATCCACGATCAGCTTTCCAACGTAAAGCATCATCAATGGTAGGACCGACTTTACTAAACGGAGCGCCAGATTGGCAGAAGCCAGTGGAGGATGCGTTTGCCAGACAAGCTTAAGAAATGGCGGAATGTGTTTTAAGGAGCTCCATCGCTTGGCGCCTTCTGGAGAAGGGCGGCGATTGGAGCGGAATAATTTCCGGAAATAGGATAACATTTTGCATGTTATTCAATTCGTATACCCCGGGAGAATATTGGAATAAATGGCAGGAGGAGTGTTGGGTGTTGGGTGTTGAGTGTTGAGTGTTGAGTTAATGGGTTAAGTTTGAGTTAGGTTTGGGTTGAGTTATAAGTTTTGAGTTAATGGGTTAAGTTTGAGTTAGGTTTGGGTTGAGTTAAGTTTGGGTTGAGTTATAAGTTTTGAGTTTTGAGTTAATGGGTTAAGTTTGAGTTAGGTTTGGGTTGAGTTATAAGTTTTGAGTTTTGAGTTAATGGGGTAAGTTTGAGTTAGGTTTCGGTTGAGTTATAAGTTTTGAGTTAATTAGCTAGGTTTTAGGTGAGAGCTAGGTTTGATTTGAGTTACGTTATGGGTTTTGAGTGTTGCCCTTGCCTGAAATGTCAACGAAAAAGAAGAGGACCAGGAAAGTTATTTTCATCCCCGTGTCTTTCATTCCTTTTTTCATTAAACTTTCTCCGACGCCGCTATTTCGTTTTTCCTCGCTACAGAAGAGCCCACATTGCGGTTATAGAGTATTGCTGAGATCATGAATGCCA
>Ga0105049_10006362_pt1 | contig 13751 bp, 8 predicted proteins | sample MAT06_FD_78087 | JGI IMG/M metagenome (GOLD analysis project Ga0105049, IMG submission 78087) | Freshwater microbial communities from Lake Fryxell liftoff mats and glacier meltwater in Antarctica - MAT-06 | ecosystem: Environmental > Aquatic > Freshwater > Ice > Liftoff microbial mat | place...
ACATGTACGTTGAACTCGATCATCCGCAGCGCGGCAAATGGTTCAACGTCGGCATGCCAATCAAGCTGTCCTCGTCACCGGCGAAGATCGAGCGCTCGCCCTTGCTCGGCGAACATACGGACGATGTGTTGAAAAACGTACTTGGCTACGATGACGCCAAAGTCGCGGCCATGAAAGCTGCCGGCGCGTTTTCGCTGCCGGCAAAGAAGTGAAATAGACAATCTCCAGCGCTGCTGCGCTTTCCAGGCCCTTTATGCCTTGGAAAGCGCGCCAAATGGCAATCTACCCGAAAGCATCAAATGAAAATTGCAATCATCGGTCAACAAGACTTTGGCAAATCGGTACTCGAAGCCTTTCTCGCACGCGGCGATGAGGTCGCCGGGGTGTTCTGTGCGCCCGAAAAAGAGGGTGCCAAGCCCGATACACTCCGCGTGGCCGCACAAGAGAAAGGCCTGCGTCTGTTTCAGTTTCCGTCGCTCAAGGACGGGCAAGCGCGTGAGACGATAAAAGCGCTCGACGTTGACATCGGTATCATGGCGTTCGTACTGCAATTCGCACCACAGGATTTCGTGAGAATCCCGAAGCACGGCACCATCCAATATCACCCGTCACTGCTGCCGAAGTATCGCGGACCGAGCTCAATTAACTGGCCGATCATCAAAGGTGAAACCAAAACCGGCCTGACTATCTTCAGGCCCAATGACGGCCTCGACGAAGGTGAAGTGATCCTTCAAAAGGAAACGCCGGTGAGCGCAGACGACACGCTCGGTACCGTCTATTTTGACCGTCTCTTTCCGATGGGCGTGGCGGCAATGCTTGAAGCTGCGGATCTGGTGGTTGCAGGCAAACACACCGAAACGGGTCAGGACGAATCACAGGCCAGTTATGAAGGCTGGTGTCGCGCAGCCGAAGGCCGGGTGCATTGGAACAATCACGTCGACTATGTCCACAATCTTATTCGCGGCTGCGATCCCGCGCCGGGTGCATGGACAACGCTTGCAGGCAAGAAGGTGCAATTGTTTGGCAGCAAGAAGCACTTGGTACGGACCTTCGGCGCGGTCAAGGGCAAGCCGGGCGAAATTTCGGCTGTTACCGAATCGTCGCTGCTCGTTACCGCGCAAGGCGGGCAGATCGAGATCGCCAAACTGAAACATGAAGACGGAAAGAAGATTGCTGCGGCGGATTTCATTGCGGCGCATGGTCTGGCCGTTGGGTCAGCGTTTGGCACATAAATACGTCGGAAATCGAAAAAGCCGACTTGTTCAATATGGCGGCTTTTTTTCGCCGGGATGTTGCGGAGCGCAATCGCGGGATGAGGCCAATCGCCTTTCTTGATACAATCCGCCCTTGCGTGCGCGTCAATCGCGACCATCGTTAGGGGACAAAATGAAAAAAGCAGGTTTCTGGACAACCGATTGGTTTTTCGGGGTTGTCATTGTGATCGCCATCTTCGGCTTGAATTTTGCGACCGGTTTTTTCAAGGTGCTTGAAACGCGAGCCTACGATTGGGGTGTGCAGGCTACTTCAAAGCAGCCTTCCGATAAGGTAGCGATCATTGCGATCGATGACCAATCAATCGCAAATATCGGTCGTTGGCCTTGGCCGCGCGATATTCACGCGGCAATGATCGATAAGTTGACTGCCGCAAAAGTGAAGGTCATTGGCAGCACTATTTTTTATTTCGAGCCGCAGCAAGATCCCGGGCTCCTGTATATCACCAAGTTGTTGCAGCTGTATGCCAAAAGCGTGCCGGTCGTCGCGGAAGGCGCGACAGCGGCACCGCTTGCGCCGAACCCTGCAGTTGCGGAATTCGGCCCGATATTGCTGGAAGCGGAACAGGCGCTGAACACGGACCGACGTTTGGCAGAAAGCATCAAAAAGTCTAGCGTCGTAATATTGCCATCGCTATTCGAAACGACGTTTGATGCCCCCGTCGGCAAGCCAGATAAGCCGCTGCCGGAATTCATCCTCAAGAACGTCGTCACAGGGTTCACCAACGCAGGCGGCGAATTTCTTTACGCCGGGCCGAATCCAAATTTGCCGATCGCGGAACTGGGGTCGGTCGCGGCTGGTATCGGGCACTTAAGTCCCAATCAGGACGTGGATGGCGGCGTGAGGCAGGACATCACGGTGCTCGAATACTTTGGGCAACAATTTCCTTCGCTCGCCATGCTTGTTGCGGCCAAAAGCCTGAATCTCGAGGCCAAGGACATCCGCGTCAACCTTGGGGAGAGCGTGTCGCTGGGAAGGCTAAAGATTCTTACCGATGATCGTGCGTTGATGCGCCCATACTTTTATAAGCCGGTCGGTGATAAGTCAGCCATCCCGGTGGACTCTTTCTTTGATGTAATCAGCGGGAAAATCCCGGCGACGAAGTACGCTGACAAGATTGTCCTGATCGGTGCGACGGCGGCGGGCGTGGGGTCAGTTCAGGTAACACCGATTGGCGTTCTGTCTCCTGTCGATGCGCTTGCGCATTCGGTGTCCAGTATTCTGAAAGAGCATTTTTTCCGTACACCCGCCTGGACCATCTGGGTCTCGCTTGCAATATTCATTCTCGTTGCGGCTTATCTGATCGCACTGCTGCCGAGGTTGCGCGCCGGGCCGGCTGCAGTTTTCACGCTGGTGATTTTCCTGATTTTGCTTGGCACGCATTTTGGCTTGATGATGGGCCCTGGCATCTGGGTGAAGCTCATGTTGCCAGCCTCGTTGCTGGTCATCGGCCACCTGTTGTTGACCACCAAGCGCTTCCTCACGACCGAACGCGGTAAAGAGCAATCTGAAGCTGCCGGCGCCGAGTCGAACCGTATGCTGGGCTTGGCATTCCAGCAGCAGGGCCAGCTCGACATGGCCTTCGACAAATTCCGTAAGTGCCCGGTGGATGAGCAATTGATCGAAAACGTCTACTCATTGGCGCTTGATTTTGAGCGCCGCCGTCAGTTCAATAAAGCCGAGAGCGCCTTCGCATTCATCCACCAGAACGACCCCAAGTTCCGCGACGTGGCGGATCGGATGAATCGCGCCAAGGTAATGTCGGAGACCATCATCCTCGGTGGTTCGTCTGCCGCGCGCTCAAGTGCGGCGACGATGGCAATTGCAGCGACTGGTGAAAAGCCGATGCTGGGTCGCTATCAGGTCCAAAAGGAGCTTGGCAAAGGCGCGATGGGTGTCGTCTATCTGGGCAAGGATCCAAAAATTGGCCGCGAAGTTGCCATCAAGACCATGGCGCTGTCCGCCGAGTACGAGGGCGATGAATTGCAGGAAGCCAAGGACCGTTTCTTCCGCGAGGCGGAATCTGCAGGCAGACTCGATCACCCGTCCATCGTCAAGATTTACGATGCGGGCGAAGAGCACGACCTGGCGTTTATTGCGATGGAATTCATCAAGGGGAAGGACTTGGCACCATTCACCAAGAATCCGAACCTGCTTCCGCTGGAAAAGGTACTTTCCATCGTGGAGCGCGTCGCTTCCGGGCTGGACCATGCGCATAAGCTCAATATCGTGCACCGCGATATCAAGCCCGCCAACATCATGTACGACCCGGATACCGACACGCCAAAGATTACCGACTTCGGCATCGCCCGCATGACGGAATCGTCCAAAACCAAGACAGGCATGGTGTTGGGTACGCCCTCATACATGTCGCCCGAACAACTGGCGGGCAAAAAAGTCGATGGGCGTTCCGATCTATTTTCGCTCGGTGTCATGCTGTATCAAATGACCTGCGGTCGCCTGCCGTTTGAGGGTGAGTCAATGACACAGCTGATGTTTGCGATTGCCAATGAGCCCCATCCGAACATCATGGAATACAATCCGGCATTGCCCGAGTACATGAAGGACTTGATCGACATGGCGCTTGCCAAAAATGCCGACGAGCGCTTCCAGACCGGTAGTGAATTTGCGGCTGCAATCCGCACCTATCGGCAGATAGGTTGATTGGACAGGGATGAGCACTAAAAGCGCGCCGCTCGGCGCGCTTTTCATTTCTGTAATATCGATAATTTCTCGTTCATAAGCGATTTCACATGCCACTTTCCACACCCGCCATTGCGCGACAGCCTTTGCATCACCGTGACATTACCGTTCGCGGTTACAAGCGCGATGATGGTATGTTCGATATTGAAGGTCATCTTCACGATACCAAGGAGGTCGACTTCAAAGTCGCGAGCGGGCAGCGCGAAGCTGGGGAATCGCTTCATTCCATGTGGTTACGCATCACGATAGACCGAACCCTGACCATCGTCGATGCCGAAGCGGCGACTGACGCCATGCCCTATGTTGGTTATTGCGACCGCATCACGCCGGACTACAAAAAATTGATCGGTCTGGCGATCCGGCCCGGCTTTAGCAGCCGTGTAAAAGCGGCGCTAGGCGAGACCAGAGGATGCACACACATTACTGATCTGATTGGGATCGTAGCGACCACAGCGTTTCAGACCATTGCAGGTCAGGGCATGCAGGCGTCGGGCGATAAACCTTATCAGCTTGACCGTTGCCACGCACTTGCGCTCGATGCCCCTGCGGTAGCGCGCTATTACCCGCAGTGGTATACCGGTAACGAGCCCGCCGCCAATCCGGCGGCGGAGCCTGAGAATCACTAAGGTTGGTCGAGGCTGGGCAGTCTGTCGCTGGTAACATAGCAACATTAATCTGCATCCGCCGGTCCCTGTGTCGCTCGTTTCGCACTACCGACCCATTCATTTGTATTTCACCACAGAGAGTCAACATCCATGAACGTTCATGAATATCAGGGTAAGGAAATCTTGCGCAAATACGGCGTCGCCACACCGCGCGGCGTCGCATGTTTTTCGGTAGACGAGGCCGTGAAGGCTGCAGAGTCGCTAGGTGGAAAAGTCTGGGTCGTCAAAGCGCAGATTCATGCCGGTGGTCGCGGCAAGGGCGGTGGAGTGAAGGTGGCCAAGTCGCTCGATGAAGTGCGCGATGCAGCCAACAAGATTCTCGGCATGACACTGGTCACGCATCAGACCGGCCCCGAAGGCCGCCTCGTCAAGCGCTTGCTGGTTGAAGAAGGTGCGGATATCAAGAAAGAGCTCTACGTCGGCATGGTTGTGGACCGCGTCACACAGTGCGTGACGCTGATGGCCTCAAGCGAAGGCGGCATGGACATCGAACACGTCGCCGAGCATACGCCGGAGAAGATTTTCAAGATTGCCATCGACCCCGTCAAAGGCCTTTCGGATGCGGATGGCGACGAGGTCGCCAAAAAAATTGGCGTGCCCGATGTGGCAGTGCCGCAGGCGCGCGCTTTTATGCAGTCTCTGTATAAGGCTTTCGACGAGTGCGACTGCTCACTTGCCGAAATTAATCCGCTGATTTACACCGGCGACAACAAGGTGCTGGCGCTCGATGCAAAACTGAATTTCGACTCCAATGCACTTTATCGGCATCCTGAAATTGTTGCCCTGCGCGACCTCGATGAAGAAGACCCTGCCGAAGTCGAAGCATCCAAATTTGACCTGACGTATATCTCGCTCGATGGGGACATCGGCTGTCTGGTCAACGGCGCAGGGCTCGCAATGGCGACGATGGATGTGATCAAGCTGTACGGTGGCTCACCCGCGAACTTCCTCGACGTAGGCGGCGGCGCGACGGCCGAGAAGGTCACCGAAGCGTTCAAGATCATGCTGAAGAATCCCAACCTGAAAGCGATCCTCGTCAATATCTTCGGCGGCATCATGAAGTGCGACGTGATTGCCAATGGCGTGATTACGGCTGCTCGCGAAGTCAAGCTCACGGTGCCACTGGTGGTGCGCATGAAAGGCACCAACGAGGAACTGGGCAGGAAGTTGCTGGCCGAATCGGGGTTGCCGATTATCTCGGCAAACAATATGGCGGAAGCGGCAGAGCGGGTTGTCGCTGCGGCAGCAAATTTCAAGGCAGGAAAATAATCATGTCGATACTGATCAACAAAAACACCAAAGTGATCACGCAAGGGATCACTGGCAAAACCGGCATGTTCCACACCAAGATGTGCAAGGAATACGCCAACGGCGTTAATTGCTTCGTCGCTGGTGTGACGCCGAAAAAAGGCGGCCAAAGTTACGAGGGCATTCCTATTTTCGAAACTGTTGCCGAAGCCGTCAAGCAAACTGGTGCGACCGCGTCGGTCATCTACGTGCCGCCGCCTTTTGCAGCTGCCGCGATAGACGAAGCCGTCGAAGCCGGTCTGGAGTTGGTGATCTGCATCACCGAGGGCATTCCGGTACGCGACATGATTCGCACGCGGCAAAAGATGCAGGGCAAGTCCACCATTCTGATCGGCCCAAACTGCCCGGGCATCATCACACCGGACGAAATCAAGATCGGCATCATGCCCGGCCACATCCACAAAAAAGGCCGCATCGGCGTGGTCTCGCGGTCCGGGACGCTGACTTATGAGGCGGTCGGTCAACTGATGGAGTTAGGTCTCGGCCAGTCGTCGTGCGTGGGTATTGGTGGTGATCCGGTGAATGGTTTGAAGCACATTGATGTGATGAGAATGTTCAACGACGATCCGGAAACCGATGCCGTAATCATGGTCGGTGAAATCGGCGGCGATGCCGAGGAAACCTGCGCGCGCTGGATGAAAGACAACATGAAAAAACCCGTTGTCGGCTTCATCGCCGGCGTGACCGCACCTCCCGGAAAGCGCATGGGCCATGCGGGCGCCATCATTTCCGGTGGCAAGGGTACGGCGCAGGAAAAGCTGGCGGTGATGGAAGAGTGCGGCATCAAGGTGACAAAGAATCCGGCCGACATGGGCAAACTGCTCAAGTCCGTGCTTTAGCAACTTTCAAAAAATCCCTTAATGAAAACGGCTGCAGTGGCAGCCGTTTTCATTTAAATTTTTCCTATAAAAGCTGTGGCATATTGCCGTTGAACCTACATCCGGAGCCGACCTTGACCTCTCCCTATCCGCATCTTCTCGCCCCGCTCGATCTTGGTTTTACCACGCTGAAGAACCGCGTCCTGATGGGCTCCATGCATACCGGGCTGGAAGACAGGGCAAAAGACTTCCCCAAACTGGCCGCCTACTTCGCCGAGCGCGCGCGCGGTGGCGTTGGGCTGATCGTGACTGGCGGCTTTGCACCTAACGTTGAAGGCTGGCTGTCGCCGTTTAGCTCGCGGCTGGCGTCGTCAAGTGCTGCGCGCAGCCACAAAGTGATTACCGACGCTGTGCACGCCGATGGCGGCAAGATAGCGCTGCAAATCCTGCATGCTGGGCGCTATGGCTACAGCCCGTTTTCTGTCGCACCATCGCGCATTAAATCCCCCATCACGCCGTTTACGCCGCGGGCACTTTCGGTAAACGGCATCGAGCGCCAGATCAAATGTTTCGTTCGCGCGGGCAAGCTCGCGCGCGAGGGTGGCTATGATGGCGTGGAGGTGATGGGCTCGGAAGGCTATTTCATCAACGAGTTTCTGGTCTCGCACACCAATCAGCGCAAAGACGACTGGGGCGGCAGCTTTGAGAATCGCATGCGCTTACCAGTGGAAATCGTCACGCGAATGCGCGAGGCGGTCGGCAAGGATTTCATCATCATCTATCGGCTGTCGATGCTCGATCTCATTCCTGACGGGCAATCGTGGGACGAAGTCGTGATGCTCGCCAAAGCGATCGAGAAGGCTGGCGCCACCATCATCAACACGGGTATCGGCTGGCACGAAGCACGCGTCCCGACCATCGCCACATCGGTGCCGCGCGGTGCGTTCGCGTGGGTCACCAAAAAACTCAAGGGCGAAGTCGGCATTCCGCTGGTCACTACTAACCGCATCAACGCGCCCGACGTCGCCGAAAAAATCATCGCCGACGGTTGTGCCGATATGGTGTCGATGGCGCGGCCATTGCTAGCCGACCCAGAATTCGTCATCAAAGCAGCGGCCAATCGCGCCGATGAAATCAACACCTGCATCGGCTGCAACCAGGCCTGTCTCGATCACGTATTCCAGCAAAGGCGCGCCTCGTGCCTGGTCAATCCGCGCGCCTGCCACGAAACCGAATTGGTCTATCGCCCGACGGTGGCTAAGAAACGCGTCGCCGTCGTCGGTGCCGGTCCGGCAGGGCTCGCCTGTGCGACCGTGCTGGCCGAACGTGGACACAGTGTCGATCTGTTCGATGCCGCCAGCGAAATCGGTGGCCAGTTCAATATGGCCAAACAGATTCCGGGCAAGGAAGAGTTTTTTGAAACGCTGCGGTACTTTAAGCGCCGCATCGAGGTCACCGGCGTCAGCCTGCACCTGAACCAGCAGGTCAGCGCCGAGATGCTTGGTGCGGGTAAATATGACGACGTGATTCTCGCCACCGGCGTCAAGCCGCGCGACCCGAAGATTCCCGGCCAGGACATGCCGCACGTGCTCTCCTACATTGATGTACTGCGCGACAAAAAGCCGGTCGGCAAGCGCGTCGCGGTCGTCGGTGCTGGCGGGATCGGCTTCGATGTCTCCACATATCTGGTCGACGAGGGCCATTCGCCGGCGCTGGACAATGCGTTATGGATGAAGGAGTGGGGCGTGGTCGATCCCTCGGCCGCCCGTGGTGGCGTGGCGAAACCGGAAGTGAGCGCACCTGCGCGGATGGTGACTCTGCTGCAGCGCAAAGCGACCACCGTCGGCAAGGGCTTGGGAAAGACCACCGGCTGGATCCATCGCGCCGCGCTCAAGAAGAAGCGCGTAGAGATGATCAGCGGTGCCAATTACGAAGGCATCGATGAACGCGGACTGCACATCACCTACGGCGAAAAGCACGAGAACCCGACCTTGATCGAAGCCGACACCATCGTGCTTTGTACGGGGCAGGAACCGTTACGCGCGCTGCTGGCGCCGCTGGAAGCTGCGGGCGTGAAGGTGCACTTGGTTGGGGGCGCGTTCGAGGCCGGTGAACTCGACGCCAAGCGCGCAATCGATCAGGCGAGCAGGTTGGCCGCGATGTTCTGAACATAGTAACTTTGCACGGCAAACACAAGCATCCATGCGGTTCAACAGCCATTTTGTGCCTGCAATCCGCGCCGGTGCTTGTGTGTAGCCATTTTCGATTGCTCGCGTTTCGGCCTTCTTGATTGCCGTCATATGGCCGCATCCGGTGCAGGGATATTCTCCAAGCACAGAATAATTTCAACTCTCGCCGGGTGTGTGACCGCGTGGCGAGAGATGCGGCGAAGGCGTAGCTAAACGACATCGCGCGAAAATCGGCAGGGGACTATGATGTTCCTGCGCTTTTGGAGATTCAACCGATGAATGATCGCGTCACGATTGCCGTCCCCGTTGCCGAAATCCGCGGCCGCAGAAAAGGGCGCGTAACGCTCAAAGGCCGCCAGACCGACCCGCAGGCGAGAGTCGAAGTCGGAGCATTGCTGGCACATCTTTCCGATTCGGGCGCGACGCCACTTCGGCGTGACCTGCTGATCGAATATCTGCATCTGATTCAGGACAAGTTCGGCCAGCTTTCTGCTGCGCACATGACGGCGCTCGCGGAGGCGATGAAGATCGCGCAGGCCGAGGTGTACGAAGTCGCGACCTTCTATCATCATTTCGATGTGGTGAAAGAGGGCGAGACTTCGCCAGCGGCGTTGACGGTACGCGTCTGCGAAACGCTTTCTTGCGCCATGGCCGGTGCCGACGTGCTACTGAAAAAACTACCGGGCATTCTGGGCAAGGACGTTCGCGTGCTGGCGGTTCCGTGCATCGGGAGATGCTCCGAGGCACCTGCGGTGTGTGTGGGACAAAATGCGTTTGGGCATGCGACGGTGGAGAGTGTCACCGAGGCGGTTCGCAGCGGTGCGATTAGTGCTGCCCCCTCTTTCCCACCTCTATCCCACGAGGGGAGAGAGGCTAATTCATCGCTATTGCATGCAACTGCGAGCTTGTCTTCCCTCCCCCCTCGTGGGGGAGGGACCGAGGGAGAGGGGGTAGGTTATATCAACCTCGCGACGTACAAAGCCAAAGGCGGCTATCAAACCTATTTGGCCTGTCTGAACGGCAAACGCGACGCCGAGAGCATCATCACCGAAATGGAGCATTCCGGCCTGCGCGGTCTCGGCGGCGCGGGATTTCCCACCGGTCGCAAGTGGCGCATTGTTAAAGCTGAAGCGGCGCCGCGCTTGATGGCTGTGAATATCGACGAAGGCGAGCCGGGAACATTCAAGGATCGCTACTACCTGGAGCGCGACCCGCATCGTTTTCTGGAAGGCATGCTGATCGCGGCGAAGATCGTCGGCATCGACGCCATCTACCTTTACCTTCGTGACGAATACCACGCCTGCCGCAATTTGCTGCAAGCTGAACTCGTCAAGTTGCAGGCGAGCCCGCCGGGTGGTGTCAAATTGCCACTGATCGAATTGCGCCGTGGTGCAGGTGCCTATATCTGTGGCGAAGAGTCGGCGATGATCGAATCAATTGAAGGCAAGCGCGGCATGCCGCGTCTGCGTCCGCCGTATGTGGCCGAAGTCGGCTTGTTCAACCGCCCGACGCTGGAGCACAACTTTGAAACGCTTTACTGGGTGCGCGATATTCTTGAAAGGGGCGCGGCGTGGTTTGCCGATCAAGGACGCAATGGCCGCAAAGGGCTGCGTTCGTTTTCAGTGTCAGGCCGGGTGAAGAATCCGGGTGTGAAGCTCGCACCCGCTGGCATCACGGCGAACGAGTTGATCGAGGAATTCTGTGGCGGCATGCCCGAGGGGCATGCGTTTTATGGCTATCTGCCGGGCGGCGCTTCTGGCGGCATTTTGCCCGCCAGCATGGGAGATATCCCGCTCGATTTCGATACCTTGCAGCCGCACGGCTGCTTCATCGGTTCCGCTGGAGTTGTCATTCTGTCGGACCACGACAAAGCGCGCGACGCTGCGCTCAACCTGATGAAGTTTTTCGAGCACGAAAGTTGTGGCCAGTGCACGCCCTGCCGCGTGGGAACGGAAAAGGCCGTGCACCTTCTGGAAGAATCCAAATGGCGAACCGGGTTGCTTGAAGAACTGTCTCAGGTGATGGTCGATGCGTCTATCTGCGGCCTGGGTCAGGCGGCACCGAATCCGATCCGCTGTGTGATCAAACATTTTTCGCACGAGATTTCCTGATGAATGCAATGAACGAACCGATCATCCGCGCCGAAGAAATTGAATTCACACTCGACGGGAAAAAGATTACCGCACTCGCTGATCAGACGCTGATCGAGATCGCCAAGCAGCACGGCATCGATATTCCGCGCCTCTGCTACAAGCCTGGCTATCGTGCCGATGGTAACTGCCGTGCATGCGTGGTTGAAATCAAGGGTGAACGTGTGTTGGCGCCGTCGTGCTGCCGGCTTCCGGCAAACGGCATGGAAGTCACCACCGCCTCGCCACGTGCGGTGGCCTCGCAAAAAATGGTGCTGGAATTGCTCACCGCCGACGCGCCGCTGACAAACTACAAGCCGGGCGCCAACGAGTTGACGCAGTGGGCCGAAAAGCTCGGTGTCACCACGTCCCGCTTCAAGCCGCGTCTGCAACCAGGTTTGGCAAATTCGGCAGATTTTTCGCATCCGGCGATGACGGTCAACCTTGATGCCTGCATCCAGTGCACGCGTTGCGTGCGTGCCTGCCGCGAAGAGCAGGTAAACGATGTCATCGGTTACGCCTTCCGTGGTGCGCAGTCGAAGATCGTGTTCGATTTCGACGATCCCATGGGTGCCTCCACCTGCGTGGCCTGCGGCGAATGTGTGCAGGCGTGCCCGACCGGCGCGCTGGCCCCCGCTAAGGAAGCCTACAAAGTGGTCGCGGACAAAACCGTTGACAGCGTTTGTCCGTATTGCGGTGTCGGCTGCCAGCTTACCTACCACGTCAAGGACAACACCATCATCCGCGTCGAGGGCCGCGATGGCCCATCGAATCACAATCGTCTTTGCGTGAAAGGCCGCTACGGTTTCGACTACGCGCATCATCAGCAGCGCCTGACCAAACCGCTGATCCGCAAAGCCGGCGTGGCCAAGACGGCCGATTTCAAACTTGACCCCGAAAACTGGCGCGACGTATTCCGCGAAGCGACCTGGCAAGAAGCGCTCGATCTGGCCGGCAATACGCTGGCGCAGATTCGCGATACCCATGGCAGGAACGCACTCGCCGGATTCGGCAGCGCCAAGGGCAGCAACGAAGAGGCTTATCTGTTTCAGAAACTGGTGCGCACGGGATTTGGCACCAACAACGTCGATCACTGCACTCGGCTCTGCCACGCCTCGTCGGTCGCCGCACTGCTGGAAGGCGTGGGTTCCGGTGCAGTGTCGAACCAGGTGTCCGATGTGGCGAAAGCCGAAGTCATCTTCCTTATCGGTGCCAATCCGACCTCGAACCATCCGGTCGCGGCAACCTGGATAAAAAATGCCGTCAAGAATGGCGCAAAGCTGATCGTCGCCGATCCGCGCGGTACCGAACTTGGCCGCCACGCCTGGCGAAATTTGCAGTTCAAGGCTGATACCGATGTGGCGATGTTGAACGCGATGATTCACACCATCATCGACGAAGGTCTGGTGAATGAAGATTTCATCCGTGACCGCACCGCCAATTTTGAAGCGCTGAAAGAAAACGCCAAAAACTACAGCCCTGAAAAAATGGCACCACTTTGCGGCATTCCGGCAGAAACGTTGCGGGAAGTTGCACGGGCCTTTGCGACATCAAAAGGCTCGATGATTCTCTGGGGCATGGGTATTTCGCAGCACGTGCACGGCACCGACAATGCGCGCTGTCTGATTGCGCTCACATTGATGACCGGGCAGATCGGTCGGCCCGGGACTGGCCTGCACCCGCTACGCGGGCAGAACAATGTGCAGGGCGCGTCCGACGCAGGTTTGATCCCGATGATGTTTCCGGATTACAAGCGCGTCGACAATCCGGAAGCGTTCGCGCGGTTTGAACAACTTTGGAACACGAAGTTGGACCCTGAGCCGGGACTGACCGTCGTCGAAATCATGGACGCCGCCTACGACGGCAAGATCAAAGGCATGTACGTAATGGGTGAAAATCCGGCGATGTCGGACCCCGACGCCAATCACGCGCGCGGCGGACTGGCCAAACTGGAGATGCTGGTGGTGCAGGATATTTTCCTCACCGAAACCGCGTACCTTGCCGATGTGATCTTGCCCGCGTCCGCCTGGCCGGAAAAAATGGGCACGGTCACGAACACGGATCGTATGGTGCAACTCGGCCGCCGTGCGCTGGATCTGCCTGGTGACGCAAAGCAGGATTTGTGGATCATCCAGCAATTGGCCAAGCGACTTGGCGTTGACTGGAATTATCCCGGTGCAGAAAGTGGCGTCGAGTCGGTTTACAACGAGATGCGCACGGCGATGAATTCGATGGCGGGTATTTCGTGGGAACGTCTTGAGCGCGAATCATCCGTCACCTATCCCTGCGTTGGCGATGATGATCCCGGCCAACCGGTCGTATTCATCAAGGACTTCCCGACGCCGACGGGCCGCGCCAAATTCGTACCAGCCGACATCATTCCCGCCAACGAGCGGCCCGATGCCGAGTACCCTTTCGTGCTTATCACCGGTCGCCAGCTAGAGCATTGGCATACCGGGTCCATGACAAGGCGCGCATCCGTGCTGGACGCCATTGAGCCGGAAGCGGTGGTATCGGTGCACCCACTCGATCTTGCACAGATCGGCGCATTGGCTGGCGATGTGATCAGCGTGCAATCGCGACGCGGTGCGATCTCGCTCAAGGCGCGCGCCGATGAGGGCACGCCGACCGGTGCGGTATTCATTCCATTTGCGTTTTACGAAGCGG
>Ga0105049_10006363_pt1 | contig 13750 bp, 12 predicted proteins | sample MAT06_FD_78087 | JGI IMG/M metagenome (GOLD analysis project Ga0105049, IMG submission 78087) | Freshwater microbial communities from Lake Fryxell liftoff mats and glacier meltwater in Antarctica - MAT-06 | ecosystem: Environmental > Aquatic > Freshwater > Ice > Liftoff microbial mat | place...
CATTCGTTCTTCTAATACCTTTATACAAGTGGGTTACACCACAAAAAAACAATTTATTTTAGAACCCTTTTGGAATTTATATACAAGACATGAAAATTTAATAATTAGAGGAAGAGCAGGATTTCTTGATTTTTCTGACTTTTATTGGGGAATAGGCAGTAAAACGGAGTTAAGTAATAAGGAATCTTTGCGTTACAAAAGATTTTATTTTCAAAATAAAATTTTAAAAAAATTAAAAAGCAATTGGTATTTAGGTGGAAATGTTAGGTATTCTCGTTTACAAAATATAGAATGGTTTGGTGAAATTCCCAATGTTTTAGGAGCATTTGAAAGTAGTGTTTTGGGCATTGGTCCTAATCTACAAGCCGATTTTAGAGACAATCAGTTCAGTCCTCAAAAAGGCTGGTACGCAGACTTTTACTGGTCTTATTTCGGAAAATGGGGTGCAGCTTATTCCGCATTTGATGAAATCCAAGTTGATATTCGGAGATATATACCCACAAAAAAACAATATCAACTACTTGCACTTCAGGCGTTTGGATTATTTACAAATGGATCTGTACCGTTTAGGGAATTACCAAGAATGGGCAGCGGAAATTTAATGCGCGGATTTTTTGAAGGTAGATTTAGAGATCATAATTACATGGCTGCGCAGGCAGAATGGAGACAACCTATTTGGAAATTAATTCACGCCTCTGCATTTATAAGTGCTGGTGCTGTAGCTCCAAACGTAAAATCGTTCGCATTAAATAATTTAAAATCCGCCGCAGGTGTAGGATTACGGATTTTATTTAATAAAAAAGAAACATTATTTGCACGATTTGATTTTGCTTGGAACAATGAAGGGCAAACTTATTTTTATATTCGGGTGAATGAAGCATTTTAAAAATTAAAAGCGACGCATAACTTATATATGCTAGGTTTTTAATTTCTTGTTCGCCTTAATATCTGACTTTTTAGAAATTTCCTAAAACAATATTGATTTATTTCGTTGCGCGAGAAAGCAATATTTCTTCAATCGATTGGAATTTTATATTCTTGGCTTTTAACAAAATTAAATAATGATAGAATAAATCAGCAGCTTCATTTTTAAACAATTCATCGTTATTATCTTTTGCTTCAATAACGAGTTCTACAGCTTCTTCACCTACTTTTTGAGCAACTTTATTTATTCCACTTTTAATTAATTTATTAGTATACGAATTCGCATCATTTAAAAGTATTCTTTGTTCAATTGTTTCTTCTAACTGATAAATAAATCCTTTTGCGGTGGTTTCATTAAAACAATTGGCCGCACCTGTATGACAGCAAGGGCCAGCAGGATTTACTTTAATTAAAAGTGTATCGTTGTCACAATCAAGTTGAATTGATTTAACAAATAAATAATTCCCAGAAGTTTCACCTTTGGTCCACAATCTATTTTTACTACGACTGTAAAAAGTGACTTTTCCTTCACGCTCTGTTTGCTCGTAAGCCACGTCATTCATATAACCCAGCATAAGGACTTGTAATGTAAGTTCATCTTGAATAATTACAGGAACGAGTCCATCGCTTTTCGAAAAATCTATTTTCATCTTATTGGAATATTAACTGTTTTTAAATACGTTTTTAATTCGGGAATTGGAATTTCACCGAAATGAAATACACTAGCAGCAAGGGCAGCACTGGCATTTGTTTTAAGAAATACATCTTTAAAATGTTCTTTGCTTCCTGCACCACCAGAAGCTATAACAGGAATTTTAATTGCAGTTGCAATAGTTTGAGTAATATCTAGGGCGAAACCATTTTTAGTACCATCATTGTTCATAGAAGTAAGCAGAATTTCTCCAGCACCATTTCTTTCTGCTTCTTTGGCCCAATCAATAGCAGTTAAGTTTGTTGGGACATTTCCTCCATTTACAAAAACCATCCATTCGTTGTTAATTAATTTAACATCAATCGCAATAACAACAGATTGACTTCCAATAATAGCTGCTATTTCTTGAATTAATTTTGGATTTTTAACTGCAGATGAGTTTAGGCTAATTTTATCAGCACCGGCTTGAAAAATTCTATGCGCATCTTCTACAGAATTAATTCCACCACCCACGGTAAATGGAATATTAATTTCTTTTGCAATTTCTTCGACTAGTGTAATTAACGTTTTTCTTTTTTCAAGAGTAGCAGTTATATCTAAAAAAACTAGCTCATCCGCTCCTTCTCGTTGGTACTTTATTGCTAATTCTATAGGATTTCCTGCATCTCTTAAATCCAGAAAATTAATCCCTTTTACCGTTCTTCCATCTTTAATATCCAAACACGGAATAATTCTTTTTTTTAACATAATTTTATTAAGTCGACTAAATTAATTCTTCCTTCGTAAAAAGCTTTTCCGATGATGGCACCAAAACAACCAATTTCCTTTAATTTCAGCACATCTTCTAAACAGGAAACTCCTCCACTTGCAATAAGATTGACCTTAGTTTTTGAAATTATTTCTTGATACAAAATATTGGAAGTTCCTTGCAACATTCCATCCTTTTCTATGTCTGTGCAAATCACATATTTAATTTCATTTTTTTCATATTCTGAAATAAATTCTAACACGTCCATATCTGAATTGTGCAGCCAACCTTGTGTTGCGATTTTTCTGTTTCTTGCATCAGCACCTAAAATAATTTTATCTGCACCAAATTCTTTTATCCATGCTAAAAACAACTCTCTGTCTTGGAGCGCAATACTGCCGCCAGTAATTTGAGTAGCACCATTTTCAAAAGCAATTTTAACGTCTTCGGTACTTTTTAAACCACCTCCAAAATCAATGGTAAGCTTGGTTTGTTGCGCAATGTTGTAGAGAACTTTATGGTTCACAATATGATTTGATTTTGCACCATCTAAATCTACCAAATGCACATATTGTATTCCTAAATTTTCGAATTCTTTGGCTACTTCTACCGGATTTTGATTGTAAATAATGGGCGTGTTATAATCGCCTTTGCTCAAACGTACACATTTACCATTTAAAATATCAATTGCGGGAATAATTCTCATAAATTCAAAAAGTTAATTAATATTTTATCTCCTACATCCGCAGATTTTTCGGGATGAAATTGGGCAGCAAAGAAATTATTTTTTTCCATTGTTGCAGTAAAAGGAAGTATGTAATCGCAAATGGAAGTGGTATATTGATTTATTTCTGTGTAGTAATTGTGCACAAAATAAACATCATCAGTTTCAGTAATTCCCTTTAATAATTTTGATTTAATTTCTTTTAATGAATTCCAGCCCATGTGCGGAATGATTTCATTTGCAGGTAGTTTCTTAACTTTCGCATCAAAAATACCTAAGCAATTTGTATTTCCCTCTTCCGAAAATGAACACATTAATTGCTGACCTAAACAAATACCGAGCAGGGGTTGCTTCAAATTTTTAATTACATCATCTAATTTAAATTGAATTAAATGCTTCATTGCAGAACTTGCTTCGCCTACTCCAGGAAAAATAACTTTATCGGCCTTTGTAATTTCCTCAATAGAATCGGTAATAACACAATTAGCGCCCAATCTATTTAATGCATTCTTCACCGAGGCTACATTTCCTGCATTGTATTTAATTATTGCTATCATAAAGTCCCTTTTGTACTTGGAATGGAGAAATCATTTGTTTTTTGAATTGCCATTTTTAATGCTTTGGCAAATGCCTTAAATATGGCTTCTATTTTATGGTGCTCGTTGTCGCCAGTTGCTTTAATATTTAAATTAGTTTTTGCGCTGTCGCTAAAAGATTTAAAAAAATGCATGAACATTTCTGTGGGCATTTCACCAACCTTTTCACGTTTAAAATCTGCTTCCCAAACCAACCAAGGTCTACCACCAAAATCAATGGCAACCTGCGCCAAACAATCGTCCATGGGCAGCAAGAAACCATATCTCTCAATTCCTTTTTTACTTCCTAATGCTTTTAAAATCGTTTCGCCTAAAGTAATAGCAACATCTTCAATGGTGTGGTGTTCATCAATATGCGTATCGCCTTTTGCATTTATGGTAATATCTAAATTTCCATGTTTTGCAATTTGTTCGAGCATGTGGTCAAAAAAACCAATACCTGTTTCTATGCTACTTTTTCCGGAGCCATCCAGATTTACTTCAATTTCAATGCTAGTTTCGTTGGTTTTGCGCACAACTTTAGCGGTTCTAGGTTGCACTGCTAAGTAATTGTAAATTTCTACCCAAGAGGTTGTACTCACTGTTGCTAAGGAATTGCTTTGTGAAGAAATAAATATTGATTTACACTTTAAATTTTGGGCCAATTGTATATCCGTAATTCTGTCGCCAATTACGAATGAATTTGCAAGGTCGTAATCTCCTTTTAAAAAGTGCTTCATCATGCCAATTCCAGGTTTACGCGTGGGCAAATTTTGATGTTCAAATGATGCATCGATTAAAATTTCTGAGAAAACAATTCCTTCATTTTTAAATGCTTGAATTATTTTATTTTGAGCTGGCCAAAATGTTTCTTCAGGAAATGATGTTGTTCCTAAACCATCTTGATTGGTAACCATTACAAGCTCATAATCAAGTTCAATGACAATTCTAGATAAGTATTGAAAAACCTTAGGGAAAAATTCTAATTTTTCTAAACTATCTAATTGTAAATCAACAGGTGGTTCAATTACCAATGTTCCGTCTCTATCAATAAAAAGTACCTTTTTCATTTATTAAATTTAATTCGTTTATCAATTTATTGTTTTCTTGAGCTGTTCCAACTGTAATTCTAATACAATTATGAATTAAGCTGCTTCTATTTCTAGTTATGATTTGTTTTGAAACTAAAAGCTTGTAAATAGCTGCCGCATTATCAAATTCAACTAACACAAAATTTGCATCAGAAGGAAAAATAGTCTTTACGATTTGTAAGTTATTTAATGCTGTAATTAATTCTGACTTTTGGATTTTAATTTCAGCTACATTTTTCTCAAAATCTTTTACATTTCTCAAAGCAGTTATTGCAGCTTGTTGATTGGGAAGACTTACATTATAAGGAGGTTTTACCTTTTTAAAGAGCGCAATAATTTCCTTACTGGCATATAAAATTCCAATTCTTGCTGCAGCTAAACCCCAAGCTTTACTCAAGGTTTGAGAAATGAGTAAATTGGGATATTTATTTAATAAAGTAACATAAGAAATCTGGGAACTAAAATCAATATAAGCTTCATCTAAAAACACCAAACCATTAAATTTTTCAAGAAGTCTTTCTATATTGTTAATCGTATTTCCGGTTGGATTATTTGGAGAACAAATGAATACGATTTTCGCGTTTGTTTGAAGAATCTCCTCGATATTTAATTGGAAATTCTCCACCAAAGGAATCGATATTACTCGAACATCATTAACATTTGCAGAGACTTCGTACATTCCATAAGTTGGAGGACAAATAATGACGTTATCTTTTTCAGGTGCGCAAAAAATTCTGAATGCTAAATCAATAATTTCATCACTTCCATTTCCAATAAAAATAGAATCAAGTGCTACACTTTTTAACTTACTTAATTCTGTTTTTAATTCTATTTGGTGAGGATCTGGATATCGATTTAATTCACCAAACGGATTTTCGTTTGCATCTAGAAAAACACCTTCCTTTCCTTCAAATTCATCGCGTGCGCTGGAATAAGGTTGTAGAGAAAGTATGTTGCTTCTTACCAATTTATTTAATTCAAACATCTTTATTTAAGGATTTAAGTCTTACTGAAACTGCATTTTTATGTGCTACTAATTGCTCTGCATCCGCCATTAATTCTATGGAAGGACCAATGTTTTGAATTCCAATTTCACTGATTTCTTGAAAAGTTATTTTTTTAACAAAACTATCCAATGAAACTCCACTGTAATTCCTCGCATAGCCATTTGTAGGAAGCGTATGGTTGGTTCCACTGGCATAATCACCAGCACTTTCACAACTGTATTTGCCTAAAAATACAGAACCTGCATGTTGAATAGAGGACACAAAATTAATTGGTTTTTCTACTGCTAAAATCAAATGCTCTGGAGCGTATAAATTACTAAAATCAAGGCATGCGTCTATATTCTTTAGTAAAATAATGCTACTGTTTTCAATGGCTTTTAAGGCTATCGCTTTCCGAGGAATTTCTTCTACTTGCGATAAAATATGCTGTATTATTTCGACTAATTTATCTTCACAATCGGAAAGTAGGATAACTTGGCTGTCTGTTCCATGTTCTGCTTGAGAAAGAAAATCAGCAGCAACAAATTCAGCATTCGAATACTTGTCAGCAATAATGAGCAATTCGCTTGGTCCTGCCGGCATATCAATAGCCACTTTGTAGTTTAAAGCATATTTTTTTGCAGCTGTTACATATTGATTTCCGGGTCCAAAAATTTTATCCACTTTAATTACAGTTTGAGTTCCTACGGAAAGAGCAGCAATAGCTTGAATACCACCAATTTTCAGAATTTTATTTATTCCTAATAATTGCGCAGTGTAAAGAATAGCAGGATTTATTTTCCCTTCTTTATTTGGAGGAGTGCAGAGAATAATTTCTTTACAACCAGCAATTTTTGCAGGAATACCCAACATTAAAACAGTAGAAAACAAAGGAGCTGTACCGCCTGGAATATAAATTCCAATATTTTCTATCGGTCTATTTTCCCTCCAACAGCTTACTCCTATTGAGGTTTCAATTACATTAGAGTTTTCGATTTGAGAAACATGAAATTTTTCAATGTTATTTTTTGCTAATTCAATTGCAGCAATTAATTCATCCGTTAATAAGTTTTTACTCGTATTTAATTCTGATGGACTCACAAGAAATGTTTCCAATTGCACGCCATCATATTTTAACGTATAGTTGACCACGGCAGCATCCCCATTTTGTTCAATATCGTTAAAAATTAATTTCACTTGCGCTTCTAAATCTTCTTGTAAAATGGAAGGTCGATTAATTAAACTTCTCCAATATTTAATTTCTGGATATTTATTTATTTGTAACATAATTTAAGCGATTTAAAGTATCATTTTTTCAATTGGAACGATTAGAATTCCTTGCGCTCCTAAAGTTTTTAATTGTTCAATTACTTCCCAAAATTCATCTTCCTTAATTACAGAATGAAGACTTACCCAACCTTCTTGAGAAAGCGGAATAATTGTAGGAGATTTCATTCCCGGAAGAAGTGCTGAAATGTCATTTATTGCCGAAACGGGAGCATTCAAAAGGATGTATTTATTTTCAGTTGCTGCTTTTACAGCTTCAATTCTAAATAAAAGTTTATCTAGTATTTGCTTTTTAGAAGCCTCTAAATTGGGAGAGGCGATTAATACGGCGGTGCTTTGTGCAACTACTTTTACTTCTTTTAAACCGTTCATAATTAGTGTACTTCCGCTACTCACAATATCAAAAATGGCATCGGCTAAACCAATGCTTGGAGCTATTTCAACACTTCCTCCAATCTCTTCAATTTCAGCATTTATATTATTCTCCACGAAATATTTTTGTAAAATTCTAGGATAGCTGGTTGCGACTTTTTTGTTATTAAAATAAGACAAATCCGTATAGTTTTCATCTTTCGGAATTGCCAGCGATAATTTACAACTAGCGAAATCTAGATTTTTAATAAGTTCAACATTTTTATCCTTTTCCCAAACTTCGTTCTCACCAAGAATACCAATATCTGCAACGCCTTGCTCTACATATTGTGGAATATCATCATCTCTTAAAAATAATACTTCTATTGGAAAGTTGGAGGATATCGATTTCAATTTGCGGTCACCATTAGAAAGGTGAATTCCACAGTTTTCTAATAACTGTAATGACTTTTCACTAAGTCGTCCATTTTTTTGAATTGCAATTTTCAGTTTACTCATTATTTTAGTTTTAGGCTTGAGTAAATCAGTTGATGGACAAAAAAAATCCCGCTTGATTTACTCAGGCGGGATTTATAATATGATTATATGTTACAACATATCAAAATCTACTCGCTTGAGCGATAATAGTATGATGATGATGTAACACAAAAGGATTCATTTAATTTTTTGTTTTTTAGCAGCGCAAATTTAAGCCGAATATTTGAAAATGCAACTTTTTTTTAAGTTTTTTTTCGGTCTAACCTTTATTCATTAAAATACCAGTTGTTTAATAAACCAATAATTTACCAATTGCAATTGTTTTTTGTTGATTTATAACCTTGTAGAAATACATTCCTGTAATCAATTCATCTTTCATGATTAGATATTTTTTGTCAATCAGAGTAATTGTTCTTATAAATTTACCATTTGCTGACACCATGTTTACTAAAACATTTGGCAGTTATAGAACAAAGTCAACCATCAAAATTAGTCAAACTCCAGACAACGGTTATTTGGCAGTTAAGTCATTTACAAATAATAACTTACCAATTACAACGTCGATACTTATTTACAAAATGACAGCAAACAGTGATTCCTCTTGGTCTAAAATTTTAAAGTCATCATATCAAGTATCTTCAACAATTTCTCAAACACTAGGTGGAGAATTGCAATTACTGAAACATAACAACAACCATTTTACGAGCTATCCTTTTTTATTTAAGATGAACAGCACCGCCGAATCGCTTTTGAAATATTATTTGAGTTTTTACAGTTTGATGTAAAAAAAGAAACAAAAGTAAAATGGAGTTTAATTTCATAAAATAAAAATTTTAAGGGTTTCTACTTACTTATTGAAAATTGGTATTTTTCTTTTATTGGATTCTCATTTTCCCCACCCAAATCTTTTTCCAATCTTCATCATGTCCAAAATACGTAACACTTTTTTCTTTCTCATCGAATGTCTTAATGAAATTTCTTTTCAAAAAATATTCTCCTTCACCTAATGTTTTGATAGGTCCTAATGTATTAGTTGCTAAATCTATTTTTACAATGCGTGGATAGAAAAGTTCATAATATGAAGGAGCATTTAAGTAAGCATCAACAAAAGATTCGTACCCCTTCACGCCTTTTACTTCCATAATTTCCCAGATTAAACTTTTACCATCTGCAGTCGGGTAAAAATGTTGACGCATATCAAAGATTTCACTTTTCTTATCATTATTCATTTTGCCAATTCCATACTGTGCTTTTATTGTACCCATTTTATCGAATTGAAAACATACAATATCTTCATACGCCTCTTGTTTCCCATTTATTCCAAGAGTTACGGAACCTGTAAGTTGTCCTGCTATCAAGAAATCTTCATTCTTAGTTACATAAAAACTTTCTATATAAAATTTATTTCCTTTATAAACACTAGCGCCTTTATCTCCTGGTGCCGTTTTAAATTTAGTTTTAAAATCTTTCACAGGCGTGCTAGAAGCGAATTCAAATTTATTTCCACTGAATTTTAAAAAATGGAAATTATCAGCTTCATCTTTTAAATGTTTTCTCCATTTAATGTCTAATAAATTATTTCCGTCTTCCGCTCCCGCGCCGGGATTATAAATAGGTGCATATTCATGATATTCTTCTTCAAAAGATTTTTTAGTTTTAGATGATGTCCCAAAAAAATAAATGTTATTTTCAAATTCATACGCACCTGTTATAAACAAGGCAGAAGAAGGACTTGCAAATTCTACTTTATTAATTAAATTCCCTTTTATATCATATTTAAAATAGGTGTATTTTGAAACGTCAGGTGCTCCTTCGTTGGGAGCAAACATCATCACCACTTCATCGTTTTGCGTTTGTTGGCAAAACACAAGCGTATGATTTCCATTTAAATCGATTGGAGTCTCTTTTAATTCTAATTGAGTATTAAAAATTAAAATGTAAAATTTATCAGCTTGCTTTTTATCATCTGTTTCCATTCTTACAATATTAAAAATCTCACTTTCAGCATCTGGATTATTAGATACATAGGAAGCATATCCTAAATAAACTTTTCCAGCATCGTTGCGTGCTTTTACAGTTTCATTAGAGATTACTTTCTTTGTAATATAGCGTTGTTTTTCATGATTCCACGTTTGTTGTAACACTCTTTTATTCATTTTAATTTTCATGCTCAACACATTAAAGGAATTAGAACCACCCACATTTGCATATAAATATGTCTTCTCCCTGTCAGCTTTATCTTCTTTCACTTCCTTAACTGCTGAAATTCCTAGAAATTTAAGGTCTTTATCAAAACTATATTTTTCATAAGAAATTTCTTCACTCTTCTTATCATCTTTAATTTTGTAAATAATACTAGTATTTCCATTTTCTTCTTTAGAAATATCATATACATAGCCTTTTTTGGCTTTTGCAGAAAGGTCTTGAATTGATTCTTGAAATAGCTGAGCCGTTGATATTTTCGCTGAAAATAAAAGAATTACTGCCACAATTAAATGTGCATTTAAATGAATGTCTATTTTCCTTTTCATGATATGTTAAATTTAGATACCAAAGGTCGAGAGAAGAAAAATCAGTTACAATAACCATTTAGTAGTATTATAAAATTTAAAAGAAATACAATAAAGGGAACTATTTAGAGGGGAAAGCTTTATTTAATGCTTCCGTTCGAGATTGAACTTGTAATTTTTCATACAAATTACGTATGTGCTTTCTCACCGTTTCTGTGCTAATAAATAATTGGTTTGCAATCTCCTTGTAACGAAATCCTTTGGAAAGTAATTGCAATATTTCTTGCTCTCTTGGCGAAAGCATATTAAATGCTGAATTGTTTTGAGCAGGCAAAAATGAAGTAACAATTTTACGAGCTATATGACTGCTCATAGGAGAACCGCCATTGTGCGCATCTAACAGTGCTTCTAAAAGTTTAATGGGAGCCGTTGTTTTATTTAAATAGCCAATTGCACCAGCTTTTAAAGCACTAAAAACTGTTTCTGTGTCTTCATAACTAGTAAACATTAAGAACTGCGTAGTCGGGCACAATAGCTTTAAAACTGCTACACAATCAACACCAGAAATCCCTGGCAAATGAATATCCATCAATACAACATCTAAATGGAGGTTAGGAATTTGGTGAATTGCAGCCTCGGCTGTATCAAAAAGATGGATACAACTAAAATCGTTGCTTCCATTGATAAGTAAAGCTGTGCCTTCTCTTATTTCCTTTTCATCTTCAACAATTCCAATGTTAATCATTTTCAAAACTAATACTAATAAGAATAAGTGCACATTACATAAAAGTAGTATTTACTAAATTGTTAGATTGTTAATTGGCACGTTCAATTTAATTGAAGTTCCTCCTAATTTTGGACAGTTAATGCTACATATTCCTCCGATTAATTCAATTCTATTTTTCATATTTCTGAGTCCGTTTCCAGTTTTAACTACAACTGTATTAAATCCAATCCCGTTATCATTTATTTCAATAGTAAACAATTGACTCGAAATATTCGCAGTAATTTCAACAGTTGCTGCTTTAGAATGCTTCACAACGTTATTAATGATTTCTTTTACTGTCATAAAAATTTCTCGATGCACTTCTTTTTTAATTTCAAAATCATCAAAAACTAAAGGCAAATTGAATTTGTAGGTAATTGGAAAATCATCTAAATAATCAGCACAATATTCACGAATTGAAGCTAGTAAGTTATCCAGTGTTGTATTTTCAGGATTAAGAGCCCAAATTAGATCGTGCATATTGGCTACTAAGTCCTTTGCAGTTTGCGCAATGTTGGCTGCATTCAGAGAATTAGGTTTCGTTAACAATTGCTCACTTAAATAATTTATTTTCGATAAACCTGCTCCTAAATCGTCGTGAATATCTTTTGCAAAACGTAATCTTTCACTTTCTTCGGTAACCTTTATTGCTAGCTGCTTTTCTAAATCATTCCTTAATTTTTGTTTATGATTAAAATTATAAACTAAACTACCAATAAAAACAAATAGCAAAAGTCCTGTACCAATAAAGATATTTCGTTTATTTAATTGGTTGTTTTGTTGTTTAATTTCAAGTTTTTGAATAACGCTATTTTTTTCTAATAAGGTAATTTTATCTTGTTTTTTTTCATCAAGATATTTAACTTGAATTTCTGCTAATTTCTTGCTGTAAACAAGTGGTTGCAAACTGTCTTTTAATCGATAAGAAATTAATAAATAGTTATAAGCTAAAGCATTGTTATTGAGTGCAGAATAGATTTCGGACAAAGATTTATAACTGTCAAGTTCCGTAATTCTATGCTGATTATCTTGTGCTTGTTTTAACGCTTGTTTAACAACAATGAGCGCTTGAGAGTAATTTTCTTGTTCCAAATAAATGTCACCTAGTTGTTGTAAAGTATTGTCTGTGATTTGCAGAAAACCACTCTGTTCTGAAATTACAAGAGCTGTATTAGCGTATAAAACAGATTGTGAGTAATTCTTCTTTTCTAACTCCAATCGACTCAAATTTGAATAGCAATTTGCAGCACCAAAACTATCATTAACTTGAATGTAAAGTTGTAACGATGCTTTATAACATTTCTCAGCACTATCATCTTGCATCAACATATAATAAGAATTTCCTTGATGCATCAAGGCACTAGCTTTTCCTTGTTTCACTTTAAATTTAGTAAATAAAGAATCTGCTATTTTATATTTTTCAATTGCTTTTGAATATAATCGCTGCGAATGATAAATTTCTCCAGATAAATCATTTGCCCATGCTGTATACTCTGTAGTTCTGTTGAGACGGCTCCATTCCAAAATTCTGCTAGTAAAGATACCTGCACTCTTTAAATCCCCAGATTTAATTAATGATTTCGATAAATAATAATTAGAAAAGAAATAATGATAAAAAGGAGCAGATTTTTTTAAATATTCAATTCCTTTTTGGTTGTAATAAATTGAAGAATCGAAGTTTCCAATAAAATAATAGCAAGCTGCAATAGAACCATATATTTTACCAATATTCTCCTTTTTAGTATTAATTTTAGAGTCATTTAATAAATCATTCAATTCTTGAAATAAATTTTTATTATTAATAGGTGTTGCACTTAAATTACAAAGTATGTAATTACTTTCGATTTGTCCTTCAAGATAATTAATTTTTAACGACAATAATTTGGCCTTTTGTGCAGTGCGTCTTGCTGTTGTAAAATTAATAAAACTATTTATTCTTGCGAGATTATTGAGGGAATCTATTGTATTTTGAGCTGAATTAATTACCTGTCCAAAACTATTTTCAGTAGATAATAGAGAAATTATTAAAAAGTAAATTAGATAAAGTTTCTTCAAAATATTTTCTTGATTCAATGCAATATAAGAATTTTATTTTGTTTTAGATCTATTCATTTATATTGGTTTCAGCGCATGAATTGATAGATAAATTAAATCTGCATTTTTCTAAAATTCAAAATTTCTTCTAAATTGAATACCTACCTTCGCTGCAATGAAAATTTTACTCATAGAAGATGAACAAGAACTTGCACAAAGCATTCAAAGCTATTTGACAGGAAAAAACATTGTTTGCGAATGTGCAACAAATGTGAAATCTGCTCTAGATAAAATAGCATCTTACGAATATGATTGCATTTTGCTTGACTTGATGTTGCCTGATGGAGAAGGTTTTGAAATTTTGAAAGAACTAAAAAAGCAAAATAGAACAGAAGGAGTAATTATTATTTCAGCGAAAGAAACGTTAGAAACACGAATCGAAGGATTTAATTTAGGTGCTGACGATTACCTTACAAAACCTTTTCATTTATCAGAACTTTTGGTTAGAATACAAGCTCTTATTAGGCGGAAAAACTTTAAAGGAAATAATCTTGTTGAATACAAAGAAATTGAAATTGATATTTTATCAAAAACAGTTAAAATA
>Ga0105049_10006364_pt1 | contig 13748 bp, 15 predicted proteins | sample MAT06_FD_78087 | JGI IMG/M metagenome (GOLD analysis project Ga0105049, IMG submission 78087) | Freshwater microbial communities from Lake Fryxell liftoff mats and glacier meltwater in Antarctica - MAT-06 | ecosystem: Environmental > Aquatic > Freshwater > Ice > Liftoff microbial mat | place...
AAGGAAAAATTTATTTATTTTAAGCAAGGAAAATCAGGATTCCCGACTACCCAATAGCAGCGACTCTTTCGATGAGATCCACGATACGTGTAGAATAGCCCCATTCGTTGTCATACCACCCCAAGACCTTTACTAGGTTACTCTTTCCACCGATTACCTGCGTGAGAGTGCTGTCAAAGATACTACTATGGGAATTACCGATGATGTCTGAACTCACTATCTCGTCAGTACAATACTCCAGAATATTCTGGAATTGAGGTAGTTTAGAATACTTTAAAAATGCTTGATTGATCTCTTCTACGGTGACTTCCCGAGATAATTGACAGGTTAGATCCACTATAGAACCCACAGGTGTAGGCACACGCAGAGCCAGTCCGTCTAGCTTTCCTGCAAGTTCAGGAATTACAAGCCCCAGGGCTTTGGCAGCTCCTGTAGTACTAAGAACTATGTTTATTGCGGCCGCTCGAGCACGTCTCAGGTCTTTGTGAGGGAGATCTAGAAGATTCTGGTCATTAGTGTAGCTGTGGGCTGTGTTCATAAACCCCTGCACTATCCCGAATTCCTGATTCAGTACATAAGCCAGCGGAGCTAGACAGTTCGTGGTACAGCTAGCGTTACTGATCAGAACTGAGTCTTTAGTCAGGATTTCATCATTGACACCTAACACCACTGTAGCGTCCACATCGCCTTTTGCAGGAGCAGTCAGAATTACTTTTTTGGCTCCAGCTTGCAAGTGCAAACCCAATTTTTCCCGATCAGTAAATACACCAGTTCCCTCGACAATAGTCATGCCACTGCTAGGTAGCCCAGAAGGGTCTTTGATTGCGGTTACAGGAATAGACTCACCATCCACCATGATTGCCTGGTCATTATGACTTACTTCAGCTTCAAAGCGTTTTTGGACACTGTCGTATTTCAAAAGGTGAGCTAGAGTTTTGCTGTCCGTAAGATCATTGATAAAAGCGACTTTGTGACCGCGTCTGTGAGCGATTTTTAGAACATTTCGACCAATTCGGCCAAAACCATTAATTGCAAAAGTAAGTGACATAATTAAAAAATTTATTTAGAGTTGCTGTAATTTACAAAAAACAACCTTTCCAGTTTATGTCTAGTATTTCCACCGTTCTTAACTCCACTGTGCTCCTGAGAGTAGGCTATGACCTCCCTAACCTTGAAGATACCGCCAGAATTGAAGATTCTCTAGGGACTTTGAAACAATTGTTAAACCAGGGGAATAAATTAGTATTGATGACTAAATGGGGACGACCAAAGGGCCCTGAAGCTGAACTGAGTACCCAAAAACTAATTCCAATTCTAGAGTCATTAATAAGGGAAAAAGTGCTTTATCTCGATCAGTACGAGTCTTTTGAGAATGCAAAAATCCAGATCCAAACTTCTGAAAACAGATTATTTTTACTAGAAAATCTATACTTTAACCCAGTAGAGCAAAGTAAAACTGCTACTGAGAGGCTAGAACTAGCTCAAAAGTACGCTTCACTCGGGGATAATTTTGTAGATGAGTGTTTTATTTCCAGTCACCGCAAAGACTCTACAAACACTGAAATCAAGGAGCTTTTGCCTAGTTTTTTAGGTTTAGGCTACACTTCAGAAGTCCAGGAATTAGATAGATTGAGATCAAACCCACAAAGACCGTTCAAGGTAGTGATGGCTGGATCCAAATTAGAAACAAAGCTGGATTTGATTACTCAAATAATCCCAAAAGCTGACCAGATACTACTGGGTGGACTACTCTGCTTTACTTTTATTGAAGCAAAAAAAAGACTGGGCCAAAGCGATTTACCAGATCTAAAAAAATCTCCAGTTGAAGAGAATTTCCTGGAAACAGCTACAGAATTACTTTTGAAATATCCTGGGAAAATATTGACTCCAATGGATTTAGTTTTTGAGGGTGATTTTGCAAAGGACATCGGACCAAAAAGCCTAGAATTCTACAAATCTAGCCTGGCTGATAGTAAAACTATTTTTTGGAATGGGACACTGGGACAATACGAACAAAAACCTTTTGACAAAGGTACCACTGAGCTTGCCAGTTATGTAGTTAGCCTTAAAAACTGCTTCAAAGTCATTGGTGGTGGTGATACAAACGCCTCTTTACCTCCAGAAATTCTTGCTGGGTTTGATTTTGTATCCATGGGCGGAGGTGCTACTCTTGAATATTTAAGTAGATAGGGTTAATACTGCAAGTGTGACAAAAATTTTTTTTCAATTTATAATCCAGATATGTCGTTTTCCCAAATAAAGCAGATTCTAGGTGATTCAAACGCAGAGTTGCTAGATTTCAAGTCCACTACTTTTGCAAAAGACTCGTTTACTTTTCCTAATTCCAGTTTTGTAGATCAGGTATTTAGCCGTACCGATAGAAGCAATCAAGTTCTGAAAAACCTTCAATCAATGTATTCTTTTGGGAGACTTGGAAACACTGGATACCTCTCAATTCTACCTGTGGATCAGGGGGTCGAGCACTCCGCTGGAGCTAGCTTTAGCAAAAATCCTAGTTATTTTGACCCTGAAAATATAGTAAAACTGGCGATTGCTGGAGGTTGCAGTGCTGTGGTTTCCACTCTTGGAGCTCTAGGCCTAGTATGTCGAAGCTACGCCCACAGAATCCCGTTTATAGTAAAACTCAATCACAATCAGCTCTTGAGCTACCCTAACGAATCCAAACAAATCATGTTTTCAAAGGTTGAGCAGGCCTGGAATATGGGCGCAAGTGGAGTGGGGGCTACTATTTATTTTGGCTCTCCAGAGAGTAATGAGCAAATCCTAGAAGTCTCTAAAGCCTTCAAAAAAGCCCACGAAATGGGCATGTTTACAGTTTTATGGTGCTATCTGAGAAACCCAGAATTCAAAACCCCTGAAAAAGATTTTCACTTCTCTGCTGATCTTACAGGCCAGGCCAATCACCTAGGAGTGACTATCGAAGCTGATATTATCAAACAAAAACTACCTCAAAACAATGGTGGTTATTTAGCTATGAAAAAAACCGACTCTGATTACGGGAAAACCAGCGAAGAAATATACTCTAAACTAACTACCCCCAGCCCAATCGATTTAACTCGATACCAATTAGCAAACTGCTACATGGGCAAAATTCCCCTGATCAATTCTGGTGGAGCAAGCGGAGCAAACGACCTACAGGAAGCTGTAAAAGCTGCTGTCATAAACAAAAGAGCTGGGGGAAGTGGTCTAATAATGGGTCGTAAGGCCTTTGAAAAAGATTTTGAAGCAGGCGTCGAAATACTCAATACTGTTCAAGACGTTTATTTAACTAAAGAAATAACTATTGCTTAATTATGAAACTCAAAAAAATCGGAATTATCAACAGTGGTGGGGATTGTCCAGGTTTAAACACTGTCATTGACACCATCGTTACGAGTCTGGAAGCTGATTACAAAGTGCTGGGTTTTTATAAAGGATTTGAAGGACTGCTTGCTAAAGAATATCTGGAATTAAACAGTGATTTTACGAATTTTTTTCGCTTTCAAGGTGGCACTTTTCTAAAAACTGTAAACAAAGGTAATTTTGCCTCCAAAGTAGGAAGCGGCCAGATACGCCAGATACCAGAGGAAATTCTGTCAAAAACTGCCAAAAACTATCATGATTTGGGCCTGGAAGGTCTCATAGTTCTAGGCGGAGACGGTACAATGGAAATAGTTTATCAGCTCCAGAGATACAATCTCAATATAATTGGGGTGCCCAAGAGTATGGATAATGATTTGCCAGGAACTGACTTTACTTTTGGATTCCACACCGCTGTAGAAATAGCAACCGAAGCTCTCGACAGGCTAGAAACAGTAGGTCAAAGCCATGACAGGATAATGATTCTGGAAGTTATGGGACGCTGGGCTGGCTGGGTAAGTCTATTTAGTGGACTTGCTGGAGGAGCCAACATCATTCTAATTCCTGAAATTGATTTTAGCTGGAATTCTATTACTAATTTTCTTGAAAAACGATTATCACTAGGTAAGAAAAACACTCTAATTATCGCAGCTGAGGGTTCAAAACTAAGTGGCGGTGAAATCTCAAGCAAAAGCCTGGGAAGTAAAGCTAGTGAATCTTCTTTGGGTGGGGTTGGGGATCAAATCTCTCAATATTTGAATGGGATTACACATTTTGAAGCTAGAAGTACTAATCTAGGACACATCATTCGCGGTGGTAGTCCTGGAAGTTTTGATAGGCTTTTGAGTATGCCACTTGGTGTCCATGCTTCAAAACTAATGAGAGCTAGAAAATTCGGAAATATGGTGACCTATGAACAGGGGAAATTCTCACAGTTACCTATCGAAGAGTGTGTGGGTAAGCTCAAGCTTGTAGAAAAAACTAATTTCCATGTAGAAACAGGAAGAGCCCTAGGTGTTTGTTTTGGGGATTAATCAAAACTAATTTTGCTTATACTCTACACTCACCTCCACATTTACATTTAATTCTTGCTCACCTACCAGAATTGGTGGGATATTGTTTTGGCTATCAGCAATTTTAGATGTAGCAAACATTTCATTAGACCCAGTCATGGCCATTGGATTAAAAAATCCATTCCCACAACCATACTGATTATTATTCAATTCACTCCTTACTATTCTACCGCCGCCTAGAGTTTTTACTTGATCTTTGGCTTGATTTACAGCTTTTTCAACTGCTTTATTTTTCATTTCCTGACAGATTTCATCTTGATTATCAATGGTGTAATTATATCCATTAAACCTATTTACACCTAGTTCTATAGTTTTTTGTAAAACCTGATTTGGTTTGTCTTTACCTACTTTATCGAGTTTAAAGATTACCTGAATATTTGCCTCACTTCTCAATTGATTTTGGGCGGCAGGACTCACTACTCCGTTTGGACCAAATGGGATTGAACCGTAATCTTCATAAGTATTTTTATTTAACTGCAAATCATTCTCAGCAAGCCCTTCAGACTTTAGGTAATTAACTACTTTTTGTGATTTTTGATCAATTGAAGTGTTTAATTTTGAGGTGTCAGTACCAGTTTCACTGATTGTGAGGTTGATTGTGGCAGTGTTTGCCGTTACTTTGCGTTTTTCTTGGACTTGGATGGTGAGTTTGGAAGTAGGAGCATTATTATCTCTAACTATAAAAAATGTAATACCTACAATTACTACCACCGAAACGGAAATAATTGATACTAGAATTATCCAAAACTTGTTTTTTGATTTTACTGATTGATTTTGGGCGAGAATTTCTGACATATTGGCTAGAAAGCAAAATTAACTTGAAAATGTCAACATCTCTAGGTTGGGGAATTATTAATCTCAGTATACAATATCGCTAAGCTTTTTCAGACTGATTGTTCATTATAAATCAGAATCTAGGCATAATTTCGCCCTAAATATAACACTCCACCATGGAGGCAAATACTGTGAAAAATTCCTCACTAGTGTAAATATCTTCTACCACCCCATCCTTTTTCTTCTAGTATCGTAGGTAGGATGCCATTTTTCGATATCAGAAGCAATTACACCTTGTTCAGTTAGCTTTTTCAAAACAAACCACACAAATCCAAAACAATCAAAAATTAAAGTATCAGTCATGACGCTCTGGGATGAAAATTGATCAATGTAGCTAAACCCAATCCCATCTGGCTTCTTCAAATAAGGAAGTTTGTGCAAGCAATAAAACTGACAAATAGTATACAATGGTTCTTTTATTTCTGAAAAATTAGTCCCCAGTAGTGTGGTGTCTGCCAGGTATTCTGGGTTTAAATTCTGCACAATCGAAGTTTTTAACATGGACACTCAGAATATTACAGGTCAAAACTACCGTCAATATACGATATATGATATAAATTCGTTTCCGTAAATACAATGCAAAATCAGAAAGTAGAGTATAATTCCCTAATACTTCCCCCTACCCTCACTGTGATTTTTAAATTATTCATAAAAATGTTGAGTCAAAAATGTTGAGTTTTTAGCTAAGGACTTAGAAAAATTGTAATGATTGACAGAGGTTTAAAAGGTGTGAATATAATATGAAGGTAGTAAACTAGATCTACTCCTAGAAGTTATATTTAAAGGGAATTATCACAATATCGTAAGTATGTTTTCCAAAATTAAAAAATTTTTACAGCACCATGTTCGCAGTTTACAGCTGAGTCTTGCTATTTTATTACTGGCTAGTGTTTTTTTTGTAGGTTCGCTAGTGCAAGTATACGGCCAGAAAAGAGCCGACATAGTTATTTGGGAAAATTGTAAAAGTAGCCTAAATTCCGCCAAAACTAAAGGAATTCCAGTTGACGATTTAATCTGCCCAGAAGCTTCATTGGAAGCAGGTAAATTTTTCAACAATATTGATTACAGAAAAGTACTTGATGACAATAATCAAATCATAGCTGAAAGGCAAACTGGCCTGGAAATAAATATCAAAAGCCTAGAAAATCAAATCCAAGAAACTATAAAAATAATTACAGCAAGTACCCTGGCTGACCCTATCAAAGAACTAGGCACATTATCGAATAATCAGAGCTTAAAAGCTGATTTTGATTACAAAAATGAATATTACAAAATCCTAGTTCAGCTCAAAAATAAACAGATTGAAAAAGTAAAAATATTAATTTCTGATTTCAAAAAAACTCTGGAAAAATTCGATCCAAAACTCAAAGAGGAAACTGATTACATCTCTTCATTTGAAAAACAAGATGAGAATTATCTTCTAACAAAATACCCAGAAATTCAAACTAAATTCAAGGAATTGCAAGTAAAACTAAACAATCAAGAAACTACCACTGCCAAAGAAACCTCTACTTCCTCAAGTTCAAACCCTGCAAACAACCCAGTGAAATTCAAAACGTTTTCTGGAGTAGAATTCCAAAATCTTTATGAAACCATTACTTTCCCGAAAAGTACTGAACCGATAAACAAAAGCGTAATAACTGGTGATATTGAAAGTGACGCCTATATAGCTGGAATTGCCGAAAATCGTGGATATAAAAAACGCCAGCAAGCCATAGAATCAGGCCTTCAATCAGTTGAAGGTCAAAGAGCTCAGTCAGAAGCGCGCCAAGGCTGGTTAGAAATGAAGCAAGCTGCTCGCAAAGATGGGATCAATCTTGGTCTGATTTCTGGATACCGTTCGGTCAATAACCAAAAAGACATTTTCTTTTCACGTTTCCAGAGCGCAAGTAAAGCCAAAATTGGTCGTAATTACACTCCCGCTGAAATAGTTAGCGGCAACGCTGACTCTGTGATTAATCAAGTCCTAGAAACCAGTTCAATTCCAGGTTACTCTCGCCACCATAACGGTTACACATTTGATGTAACAGATCTTTCTAGCAAAAAAAGCTTTACACAATTCAAAGATACGGCTGGCTATCGCTGGATTTCAGCTAACAATTACTATAATGCAAAACGATTTGGATTCATTCCTAGCTATCCCGTGGGTATTCAAAATGCTGGTCCAAACCCTGAGGCCTGGGAATATGTGTGGGTGGGTACAGGTAGGCTAGTTGCTTAAAGCAAAACCATTCAAAAAGGTACTGACCTAAAACTTACCTAATTCTCCTAAAAGAACTTTAGCTAACCCATTTCTATGAGTCAAGAAACAATTTTAGCAGTCCCATCACTTGAATTAATTCAAAGTTTTTTAGACTATGCTACCCAGATGCTTGATGAAAAAAGAGAGTCGAGTATTTCAAGAAATATGGACTATATTGAAAGTATAAAATCTAAAGATAAAAAAGTACATAGTGATGGGGTAGCTATTGAGAAATATCCAGAAGGTTATATAAAAAAGCTTTTAGATATGGAAAAAGGCATAGATCTCCAGCCAAGTTATCAGATACCCATAACCACTTTTTGGGTGGCAGTTCACAATGAAGTTGTAGGACAGGTCAACATCAAACACTTTTTAAAAGATGAAGCAGCAAGAAAAGGTATCAAAATTCCAGGCTATACTTTAGGTCAGGATTTTTATGGTAGTAATATTGGTTATAGTATCAAAACTTCCCAAAGAGTAAAAGGGTACGCAAGTAGTGCTTGTGAATTAGCCCTCAGGTATTGTTGTGAAAGTTTAAAACTAGAAAATGTGATGATAACTTGTAACGGTGATAATACTACTTCTCGAAGAGTAATTAAAAAAATGGCGGTATCCAAACCCCACCCTTTATCACAAAAAATAACGAAGTAAAGCTGAGATTCAAAATCGATCTTACTGAAAAATTTGGCTTGTAAGTTCTATTTGTCGAAGTAGTTTTAGTAAATTTACTACTATGTGAGATAATTATAAACTAACTTCACACTAAACATCAAAAACTACTTTTTTGACATATTTCCAAAGTATAGTCTTGAATTTTGTATGAAGGAGGAGTGTTTGTACTGGTATCAAGGAGAAAATGCTGACTTAAAAAATTGGGTAAAGGTTTTTGCCCAGAGGGAATTAAAACTCGCGGAAACAATCTTTGATTTAAAAGTAATTGGTTACTCTCACCAGATCGAGATTTTTAGAAAAAGTGGAAATTCAACTGAAATTCTTTCTACCAAAATTCCAAACAAAGTTGCGAAGGAGTCCCTGGAAATTCCTTTAAAACAAGATTTTCAGATCAAGGCCCCAAATTTCTCCATCAAAACCCAGAAGTTTGATTTAACTTTAATCAATGAATTTTTAAACGCTTCAAACTCACTTTTTTATCAATTTGACAATGATTGCTGGACTGTTATTATTTGGGATATTAGTGCTGAAAATATCAATTTTAAAACCCTTCACACTTATCCAGAAGTTGATTTAATAGTTCTAACCCAAAGCAAATATCCAATATGAAAATTATACCTTACATAATCCTTAGTTCGTTTGGCATTCTTTCAGCCGCACCTTTAATAGCGGTAAATACAGGATTACAACTAAGCAAAAGCCCAAAAATTTCCAGCAGTCAGTCTCAATCTTGTCCAATTTCTCAAAAGGATCAGTACGGCAGATGTCCCTACACTGGAAGGTCCAACTTTAGATATCTAAGTACAGGAGGAGGGAGCGGGAGCGGCGGTAGAAGTGGGAGCGGCGCAGGAGGCGGAAAATAAAGTCAGGAGCTTATTTTAATTTAAAATTATGAAATTGTATCAAAAAGTATTGTTTATTGGAGCCAGAGGGGAGTATCAAAACATGCCCTTTGAAATTCTAGGAAATGGCCAAGTAGGCTATACTATAAAGCAAGTTGGCGATCCAAATAACTACGACGACGTGGGGCAAACTTTCCCGGCTGTCGAGTATTATTGCTTGGCAAATAACGGCCAGACTTGGTATTTCGCGGTCAACGACGAGGAGGTTTATTATTGCCGCCAGCTTCAAACAGAGGAAATTGTTGAATTGAAAACTAAAATGGAAGCTGAGGACTTTTCAATACAAAGCTTTTTGGAGGGTAAATACAAAACATCTTTAGTGGAATCTGGATCTGGAATCTTGAACAAAGCTGAGGGTAGGGCGATGAAGGACTCCAGAGAATTTGCAAAATTTGAGTATTTAGATTTTAAGGTTGATGGGAAATCTTATTCTGTAGACATTTTTCCTGATGGATATGAGGAGTGGTTTGAAACGATTTGGATTCCAAATAATAATTTAACTAAGATTTTTAAAGACAGCTTGAGACTACAAAATCGTGAAGTTGCAAAGATTTTTGAGACAGCCAATTTGTGGAAAAATATTGGGATTATTTGTTTTGTAGCTGCTGGATTAATATTTGGAACTGCTGTAGTTTTGGCAACTCAAGTGAAGGAAATTTATAATCAGCAAAAAGAAATTTCCACAGCCAAAAATAGCGAAATAGTTTTTGAGAATATTCAAACTCAAGAAATTAACAAAATCTATAGCCTAGAAACTGAATCTTCTTTAACTTCAAACCGGGGTATAAGTCTTAATTTAACTTTATTAAATGAACAAAACGAGATAGTTTCCAGCAGTATTCAAGAATTCACAAACACTTCTGATGAAATTAAACAAAAATATTCTACTGATTTTTACCCTGATAAAAAAGAAAAGTTTAAACTTCTGGTAAAAGTCAATGATTATGGTGCTATAGGTGCCACTGAAAATTCTAGCTCAAGCTCTGAAAGAACCCAAAATGATTCTGAAGAGGTTGAAAAAACTGACAACTCACCCAAAATTACTATAAGTACAAAGCTTTTCAAGGACTCTGTAATTTGGCTTAATTGGATTTTTTCAGCAATTGTGGCTATTTTAGCAGGAATTGGAGCTCTAGTTTATAAAGTGGTTATTGAAAGAAAAGCCTGGCTTGAAAACCCTGGTAAAACTGGGTAACAATGTATCCTTTTAGTATAATTTAAATCTAATTTAATAATAATTTTAACAACCTAAACAATTTTTATGCACAAAACCCTCACCATCCTAGCTTCTTTTGTATTCAGCCTTGCCTTAATTTTACTAGAACAATACAATATTGTTGATGCTCGCTCCCCGCTTGGCAACTTTATTTCAGTAATTGCTTATTCAATGATTGGAACAGCAGTTTTGTTTTTAGCCTACAAAATTATAGACTGGATCTTACCAGCGGACGTAGAAGCTGAAATATTTGAAAGGAAAAACGTTGCTGCTGCTATTTTTAAAGGATTGCTACTTTTGGGAATTGCTATAATTATTGCTGCAGTAATTTTGGCGCCCTAATTTATGCTTAACAGTAAACTCAAAACTAGCTTATTACTGGTTCAGATCTTTGTCGTTTCGATCTGCTCCTTAACTTATGAATTGTTAATTGGGACTGTATCTACAAACATTACAGGCAATTCAATTTTAGCTTTTTCACTGGCGATTGGACTTTTTTTAGCTGGACTTGGATTGGGAGCTTTTGCCTCCAGGTGGGTCGAGGACAAAGTTTTAATGGAAAGATTTGTGCTTGTTGAAACTACCCTGGCTTTAGTTGGTGGCTTTGCGACAATTTTACTGTATGGAGCCTTTGTTTTTTCACCCTATTTTGAATTTTTAAAAGTCGCTTTAACTCTATTAATCGGTTTTCTTTCTGGGCTAGAAATACCTATTCTAACACGGATTTTGCAAAAGGAAGAAGACTCAAAATTAAAGTCAATTTTATCCAGCGTACTATCCTTTGACTATCTTGGGGGCCTCGCTGCCTCGCTGCTTTTTCCATTAATTTTATTGCCTTATTTCGGTGTTGTTCAGCTTAGTTTTTTGGTAGGAATTATAAACTGTTTAATGGCAGGACTGGCAATTTATTTGTTTTGGGATACAATTAAAACTAAATTTGAATACCCGATCTACCTCAGTTTAGTACTAATTTGTTTGATTTTTGGGGTTATTTATAGTAGCCAGCTTTATAATTTTGTAGAAAGCTACTTATACCGCGACCCAATCCTGTACTCAGCCCAAACCAAATATCAACGCATTGTTTTAACCAAAAAGGGTAATGATACCAGATTGTATTTGAATGGTGGAATTCAGTTTAGTTCTACCGATGAGTATCGCTACCATGAGGGTTTAGTGATGCCAGCTATGGCAAATCTTTTGGAACAAAACCCTGGCCGTAAATTTAATATTGCTGTTCTGGGCGGCGGGGACGGTTTAGCTGTGAGGGAATTACTAAAATTCCAAGACTCTATAGAAACAATTAATTTAATCGATTTAGATAAAGGAGTGACAGATTTAGCCAAAAATACTGATGTTTTAAAAAATTTGAATGAAAATAGCCTGGCAAACCCAAAAGTAAAAGTTCTAAATACCGACGCCTGGACTTGGATTCAGGGGCAACCTAAAGAAAGTTTGGATTTGGTAATCAATGATTTTCCAGACCCAGATGAAACTGTGGTTTCAAAGCTTTATTCCCGAGAATTTTTCAAATTTATTCAGCGGGTTTTAGGGCAAAAAGGTATTTTAGTTACCCAAAGCACTTCTTCATACTCTACGCCAAAAGCTTTTTGGGGAATTAATAAAACTCTTAGCTCCGTATTTCCACAAACCCAGCCCTACAGTGTTTATATTCCTAGTTTTGGACTTTGGGGGTTTAATTTGGCTATCAAAAATGGCGAGTTAAATATTGATAAAACTTTTCAAAACGAATCTGTAAACCGTGTCTTGAAAGACAACAAATTCATTAATCAAAACACTATCTCAAAAATATTCATACTTGATCGGGATATTTTGGAACCTAGGCTAAAAAATGGTCAAAAAATCAACCTTTCTGAAATCAAAATAAATACTCTAGATAATTTAATTTTAACTAATTATTACGCCGAATCTGGTAAAGAAATTAACTAGGAAGAGGTTATGGTTTGGCGTGAGTTCAAAAATATTTTAAAGCAAGTTAACACCAATTCTGAGGTAGATAATTTAAAAAATATTAACGGCTGTGTGGTCTGGAATATTGACCGGGAAAATTATAGCAAAAGCTAGTTGAACGATTTTATAAAAAACCCAATTTACAAAAATGACGACTAGGAATATTGATACAGTTAGGAAGCTACTTGAGATTATGTTGAAAGTTGACTAAAAACGCTTTCCCTAGAAATTAAATTACACTGAACAGTGAACACAGTATAAAATAAATGGTCATGTAGCTTGGCACAAAGTATCTGCAATTTCATTGCATTATTGGTATTGACTTTACTTTGAAAATACTCCAGAAAACAGTTCTAAAACTATATCAAGTTAATTATGGATATTGAAACTGCAAATCAAATATTGAAATTATATAACCTCGGTAGTTCTAAACACTCACCTATAAAAGTAACTGGCGGTCTAATTCACAGGATGTGGAAAGCTGAAACTCAAAAGGGTAAATTTGCTATAAAACAAATCAATTCTGAAATTTCGGCTCGACCTGGGGTGATTAAAAACATGGACTTGTGTGAGGAAGTCGCCCAAAGATACCACGAAGCTGGGCTACCTACAATTTATGCTTTGCAGTTAAACGGAGGTTTTGTTACTCAAGTTGAGAATATTTTTTATTTAGTTTATCCTTGGTTTGAGAGTCGAGTTTTTACAAATAATGAGGAGCTTGATCAATCTTCAATCGTAAAAATCACAACTATTTTAGCTAAAATTCACAAAACTAATCTAAACATCGGCCAAAAACCTAATTCAGCTGAAATATTTACACCTTATGAAATCTGGCTAGATTTGCAAACAAAGATACTTCTTCAAGATAATAATTGGGTTCTGAAGTGTTCAAATTTTATAAATGAGATAAAGTTTTGGTATCCAAAAATAAATGAAGCAAATATACATTTGAATGCTAATTTAGTTTTTAGTCATTGTGATTTAGATAAAAAAAATGTACTCTGGAGTGATCTTGGCGAGCCATATATTATAGATTGGGAAAGTGGAAGCTACATTAGCCCCATAAAGGAATTAGTTCAATTTGCTCTAGATTGGTCTGAAGACGGAACTGGCAAAAATAATCCCGATTTGATTGTGGAAATTTTTAAAACCTACCAGCTATTTAATCAAGTTGATTTTAATTTACTAGAAGATGCTTTTTATTCTTCTTTTGGCTTACTTGAGTGGTTAAGGTTTAATATAAATAGAGCTTTGACACTACCAGAAAACACAACAGAATACGTAAATGCAACAGCTGAAATTCCCAAAACAATTGATAAAATTAATTTAAGATTAAATATCAAAGATACATTTTTAAGTTTAATGATGCACTAATTTTTATTTATTTACACCCGCAGAAATTATACAATCGTGAAGTAGATTTAGTTAAAATTCAACTAAGGGAATACATATTTTTCATTAACACAAAGCCAATTTTTTAG
>Ga0105049_10006370_pt1 | contig 13743 bp, 10 predicted proteins | sample MAT06_FD_78087 | JGI IMG/M metagenome (GOLD analysis project Ga0105049, IMG submission 78087) | Freshwater microbial communities from Lake Fryxell liftoff mats and glacier meltwater in Antarctica - MAT-06 | ecosystem: Environmental > Aquatic > Freshwater > Ice > Liftoff microbial mat | place...
ATGTGACTCAAGAAATTGAATACTATCAGGGCAAACTAATAGTCTTTAGCATTGGCAACTTTATTTTCAATGGATTTGATCCTGGACCGGCACGAATAGGTTGGGTTTTGCGAGCAAGGATAAGCAAGCAACGGCTTATCGCATGGGACACGCTTGTCGCAAAAATCGACGACTTTGGTCAGCCGATATTACAAGTGGATGCGACGAGTCCATCGGGCACGACGGCAGACGAGCCGATTATTCAAAGATGCGGGCTCAAAGACTCCCCGTTCAAATAAGGCTTTTTTTAAGCTGCGTCTCGACGGGAGACACCGGATGTATCCATGCATCAACTTATTCAGGCGTTTGTCGCGGCTGGAGGTAGTGCGTCGGTGAAGTCTGCGGAAAAGAAGTTTAGAAATCTTTGAAGTAACTCTGCTCGCCTAATTTGGTTACAATGGACTTGAAACCAGCCCCGCCTAAGTAATACAACCCCCTCCAAGTTATGCTCTCCACTCTTTTCCATGGACGAATGCTCTCGTTCGCCGCGCTGGCTATCGCTGCTGGCTGGTTTTCATGTGTTCCAATCCGCCAAGCAGTAGCCCAACTGCCGGATATGCCGTCTTTTGGTAACAACGTTGAACCAGTCCTCACACGATTCGGCTGCAATTCAGGAAGTTGCCATGGCAAGCTCGCGGGGCAAAATGGATTTCGACTCTCTCTGCGAGGCTATGCGCCCGAAGAGGATTTCAAATCCCTTTGCGAAGAGGAAGCTGGGCGTCGGCTGAATTTGATAGACCCGGACAAGAGCCTGTTATTGTTGAAATCGACTGGACAGATGCCGCACGGTGGTGGCAAGTTATTCGATATCAACAGCGAGGCATACCAAGTATTGAGTAAATGGATAGCTAGCGGCGCTGGTGGTCCACGTAGTGAGGACCCCCATGTTGTTGACCTCAATGTAACGCCATCCTCTTTGTCACTCGAAATTAGCCAATCGACGCTCTTGCAGGTTCACGCCAGCTACAGTGATGGCACAAAGCGCGACGTGACGTGGTTGTCTCGATTTCATTCCAACGACGCCGCGTTTGCGACCGTCAGTCCAACGGGTGAACTCATTGCAAAGCGTCACGGTGAAGTCTCAGCCGTGGCTTCGTTTCAAGGCTTGGTGGATACTGTCGTTCTAACGATGCCATTTTCCAGCACGATTAACGAGGAACAATATACGATACTTGGCGACTCGCCCGCGAACCGAGCTATTGATCAGCATGTGATGGCCAAACTCAAATTGCTACACATTCCACCTTCCCGCCCATGCGATGATTCAACTTACCTGCGACGCGTCATGCTCGATTTGTGCGGTACGCTGCCAACGGCGGATGAGATTCGCGAGTTCTTAGCGAATGCCAGTGTCGATAAACGCGAAAAGTTGGTTGACCGTTTGCTCGAGCGGCCGGAATTCATCGACTACTGGACTCTGATGTTAGGTGACTTACTACAGAATCGAAAAGAGCGCGATCATGACGTGCGCGGAGCCAAGGGCGTGCGAGCGTTCCATACCTGGATTCAAAATCAAGTTGCCATCAATCGACCTTGGAATGAGTTTGCGCGCGATGTCATCACAGCCAGCGGTTCGAGCGAAAGTAATCCAGCGGTTGGTTACTACGTCGTCACCGTTGGCGAGAAGCAAGCCGCTGAATCCGAAGTGGCGGACTCGGTCGCTCAAGCGTTTCTGGGCACTCGGATTGGCTGCGCTAAATGCCATAATCATCCGCTTGAAAAGTACACACAGGATGATTACTACCATTTCATCTCCTATTTCTCGCAGGTAGTCCTAGATCGAAAATCGCCGAATGACGGTCACACTTTACTTTCGCATGGTACACAGCATCTAAAAAACCTTCAGCGACAATTGCAAAAGAGCGAAGAGGAACTCGCGAAATTGCGCAGCGAAGCGGTTGATGATAAGAAAATCGAGGAGAAACTAACAAGTATCAAACGGCAATCCGATGAGGTCGAGAAAGCACGCTTGTCGCCGCCGATGGTAAGGCAACCTCGCACTGGCAAGCAACTTTCACCGCAGGGATTGGATCGTAGACCGGCGGAAATTGTCGCCGGTTCTGATCCGCGTGTGCGTTTGGCGGAATGGCTCACTTCTCAAGACAATAAGGCATTTTCAAGTTCAATCGTCAATCGACTTTGGAAGCATTTCTTTGCTGTCGGCCTAGTTGAATCGGTAGACGATCTACGCGACACCAATCCGCCCAGCAATCAACCACTGCTGGATTCGATGGCCAAAGAATTGATTCAATCCCATTTCAATTTGCGGCATGTGATGAAATTGATTGCAACATCGCAGACCTATCAACTCTCTTCGGACACGTTAACTGAGAACGCCGGTGACACACGTTTTTATTCGCACTACTATGCAAAACGATTGCCGGGCGAAGTTCTCTCCGACGCCATAACACAAGCGACAGGAGTATCCGATGTATTTCAGGGCTATCCCCTTGGCACACGCGCCACGCAGTTGCCCGGGCCGCAAACCGATTCGTACTTTTTGACAACGTTTGGAAGGTCTGACCGTATAACAGCTTGTTCCTGTGAGCGTTCGGGCGACGTGACTTTGGCACAGTTGCTTCACCTTCAAAATAGCGAAGCTCTGCTGGATAAACTCCGAAAGGATGGCGGTAATTTGAATGGTTGGATTGCGGAGACAGAATCCATTGATCTGTTATTGGATAAGTGTTTTCTAACGTCGCTAAGTCGATATCCAACGAATGAAGAGCGAGAGTCGTTGAAGGCGGCTTTCGAAGCAGCTGATCGCAAAGAGGTCGCAATCGATCTTTATTGGGCCATACTGAACTCCAAGGAATTCACTTTCAATCATTGAAGCAACTATGTTCGATTTTAATAGCAACAATCAGCCGAGTGGACACGATTTTTCCCGTCGGGCCTTTATACGAGTCGGTGGACTTGCGCCGCTAGGCTTCGGCCTTTCGTCGTTGCTTGCCTCTGAGGCAGCTCGAGCCAAGGATGGCTCGCAGGAACTGACTGCCCGTGCGAAATCGGTTTTGTTGGTCTATCTTGGCGGTGGTCTTTCGCATCACGACAGTTTTGATCCTAAGCCGGACGCAAGCGAAGAGGTTCGAGGCAAGTACAAAACGATCGAAACAAACGTGCCTGGGCTGCGAATCGGTGAGTTGTTGCCACGAATGTCGCAGACCATGGACAAAGTCTGTCTGGTTCGTAGCGGCGCTCATAACAACGATCATCATGAAACCGCGACGAATTGGGTCTTGTCAGGTCGTTTTGGCACTCCATTCGGTGATTGGCCAGCCATGGGCGCTGTGGCTTCGCATGAGTTCGGATTCGACGGCACCATTCCCCCTTACGTGGCGATCCCTCGCAACCCATCGTTCACATGGGAACTGGGCAAGAGCGCTTTTCTGGGTGGTCGTCATGAATCGTTCAAAGTGGGCGATCCGAACGACAAGAGCTTCCGAGTTCGCGATCTCTTCGCGCCGGAACCATTGCCTGACTCGCGAGTACAACGACGGCAATCTTTTTTGAAAACCATTGATCGATTAGCCGAGCGAGTCGAGGGTAGCGACGCAATCCAGTCGTACGATCAGTATCAGCAGCGGGCGACATCCATGGTGCTTTCACCTAAAGCCCGTGAAGCATTTGCGATCGAAAAGGAGAGCGATGAGATACGTGATCGCTACGGACGAAATACCTTCGGACAAAGTTGTTTGATGGCGCGGCGATTGATCGAATCGGGCGTGCGTTTCGCAACGGTAAATTATGCTGGCTGGGATCATCATGCAAAAATCTTTGAAAGTCTGGATAAGAAACTGCCCGAGTTTGATTTGGGCTTTTCAGCGTTGATTGAGGATATGGATCGGCGAGGATTGCTTGAAAGTACGTTGGTTGTATGCATGGGTGAGTTCGGCCGCACGCCGAAAGTGAACAAGGACGCGGGTCGCGATCATTGGGGGCCAGCCGCGTCCTTGCTGTTCGCTGGTGCAGGTGTCAAACCTGGAGTTGTTATCGGTGCGACGGATCGCGATGGCGCCTTTGTTACAGAAAAACCTTTCGCGCCGCATGACGTTTCGTATACGATTCTATCGTCGCTGGGTATCGACCCACGAAAACATCTTTTCACCGCAGATGGACGACCGGTCGAGATTCTCGAAAACGGCCGTTGGATGCAGGAGCTTTTCGCTTGAACTTGCGCCGTCCTCCCTTTGCGTTACCTCCTTCAGGATGTAGTTGGTTCTCGTTCCCTGGCTCTGCCAGGGAATGCACTGCTCTTGAGGCTCCGCCTCCCGTTTTCAATCAACAAGTACGCTCCAGTTCATCGAAACGGCAGGCGGAGCCTGTCGAACAGTGGGTTACGAGGCAGAGCCTCGTAACCAGATTCTGCCGATCAGCTAGAAGTGTTGCACTACTCGCAACAGTATTCGCGATGATAGGATCTGCGGCTGCTAACCCTGCGGTTGCCGATGATCCGCCTAAGCCCGCGGAAGTGCCCAAACCGCCCGAAGTGTTCATGTGTGTACCGCTGGGTGGCGTGGCCGGTCAATCGACCAAACTGAAAGCACGTGGGCTGCGTTTGGAAGGGATAACCGAAGTTCGATCGAACTCGCCGGCAGTTACGGTAAAATTCTTGTCCCAAGGTAAGGCCGCGGTTCCAGCCAATCTCAACGCAAATCGAACGGGCGATACACAAGTCGAATTCGAACTGACGCTCGCGTCGGAAATGACCGAACCGCTTGGCGAAGATTGCGAATTGACCTTCGTTGCTCCACATGGTCAAGCGACTTACCGATTGCCGATGGGCGGCACAAATAGAATTGTTCTCGAGAGCGAGCCCAATCCCGGCTTCCAGCAAGCTCAGAAGATCGAGCTGTCACAAATCGTATTGGGTCAGATTGAAAAACCATTCGACGTAGATGTCTATTCCATTGAGTTGAACGCGGACCAGTTCGTGCGTGTTTCCATCGCGGCTCAGAAATATGGCTCCGCGCTGGATTCCTTGGTTGCACTATATGACGCAAATAACGTACGGCTGTTCATCAACGATGATTTTGATTCGCAGCGAGACGCCCAGATCGAAGCGACCGTCACGAAATCGGGGCGACATTCAATCGTGGTTCAAGATGCAAATGATTTCGGTGGCGAAGCGCAGCCTTATCGATTGTCCATCGAAGTAGTGCAACCACCGATAAGTTTCGTACGCCAGGTTGCTCCGATTTTGCAGGAGCGCTGTGTCGCCTGTCATGGACCAAGAAAGGCAGAAGGTGGTTACCGATTGGACTCGTACGATCGCCTTGTTGCCGCCGGTGCCTCTGGACAACTTGGGTTTGTCGCCCATTCGATCGATAGTAGCGAATCCTTTCAACGTCTTGTTTCCAGCGATGCCAGTGCTCGCATGCCACTCAAAGGCGAGCCGCTCGCTGCTGAGCCGATTGCATTACTAAAACGTTGGGTGGAAGAGGGATTGCGCTTTGATGGCACTAGTAAAAACGCTTCGTTGCTGTCGCAGGTCCCACCAACAAAACATCCTTCGGCTCCCGAAAGTTATTCAGTCTCCCCGCCCATAACGGCGATCGCTTATTCGCCAAGTAGCAACGAACTGCTCGTGGGCGGCTACCACGAGATTACCACATGGCATCCGACTGAGGGGCGGCTGCTGCGACGCATTGGAAATATCGCCGAGCGCACTTACAAGATCGCGATGCTTCCTCGTGGTACCTCATTTGCCATCGCTGGCGGTAACCCTGGAAAATTGGGAGAGGTGCGATTGTTTTCGATTGGCGGAGAACTGCAGAGGGTCTTCACCATCGGTAGCGATGTCGTACATGATGTTGCTTTTAGTCCTGATGCTAGCCGGATCGCAGCTGCCTGCTCAGATGCAACGGTACGGATTTACGATGTTGCTAGCGGCGAGTTGCTGCGAGAGGTAGCGAGTCATCTCGATTGGGTGTTGTCAGTCGCTTGGAGTGATGATGGCTTGAAGTTAGCCACGGCCAGTCGCGACAAGACGTCGAAGGTATTCGATGCTCAATCCGGTGAACTGCTTGCCACGTACTCTCGACAGGATGCTCCGGTGCGCGGTGTTCTTTTTCATCCTTCGGGCGACCAAGTTTATACCGCGAGCAGTAATCAGAAACTGGATCTTTGGAAGTACGCCGAATCCAAGCAGGTGCGAGACCTCAATTTAGGTGGTGAGGGTTTTCAGTTATTTAGCGGCGGCAACTTTTTTCTGGTGCCTTCATCCGGCAATCGCATCCATGCGATACGGGCCGCCGAGGGGGATCGCATCCGTGAGTTCCAAGCAACTGAATCCGAACGATTTCTCTGTGCTACTGCGAATGAAGCCAGCAATTTGGTTGCTGCGGGTAGCCAGCGAGGAAAAGTTTGCGTCTGGGAATTTTCTACTGGTAAAAAAACGATCGAGTTTGCGGCAATCCCCGTTCGTCAATCGCAGCCAAAGAGCGATAAGGAAGTCTTGGAGTGAGCCACTCGTCCCCAGTCGGCTTGCGCCTCGCAGCCAATCACGACAAAACAATACAGGCGATTACTTTGATGCGTTAGGCTTCAACGGATTTCAGGAACGAAAAAGTCAACAAAACGAATTGTTAAAAAATAGTCAAACTGGCCTTTGTCGCACAGCCCACCCTGCGACTGCCTTTACTACCGAAACAAAAGCTGTACGACCTCCAGGGTCAGTGGAAGCGTTCGGGCCTGAAGTCTTGTTTTGTTAGCCACTAAATTGTGAGTTGCGGCACTACAGACTTACACGCCCTTCGTGCCTCAGGGGCGTGCCACCCGTGCCACCCGTATCGAAATCGTTTCATTTGAGCTCTCCAATTTCATCAGCCGCGCGAATCGACTCAACGAGCGTCTCATACTCGTAGGCACAGCAGGGGCACTGAGAGAGGTGCGTTACAACCAACTTGAGAGAGTCGGATAGTTTGCCCCCTTGTATTTCGCGGTCTGCAAACTCACTCAAGAGCTCAAAGCAACCGTCGCAATCCAATTGATCCGGTACTGTTTTTGAGATGGATATAAGCATCTGCACGGCTTGCGTGTATGTGATTGCCATATTCCCACTCCTTAAAGTAGCGTTGAAGCAAAGTCTTCTGCGTAAAAACCGTTTGCCTCGAACCCTTGACGCAAGCGTAAGCGAGCATCATGAACGAGCTTGTAAACGGCATTTCGGTTGCTGTCGAGACGGACAGCGATTTCCTCTATCGGTAAACCATTCAGCGATCCTCGGATCGCAATTTTTTGTTTTTCACTCAAACATTCATCGATCAACTTTTGGAGAAGAGTGAACATCGATTGTTTTTGAGCCGCTTGTTCAGCGGACTCCATCGCCGAATCCTCAACATCAAATCGTGCGTTTCCGCCTTCGGTTGATTGGTCGAGCGATACATCTCTATAGTAATGCCTCCTCAACTCACTGATGCCGATTCTAGTTGCGATCGACATCGCCCACGTGGTGAATCGGCTTCTCCCCTGAAATGTCCCCAGAGCTCCCAAAATCCTCATCAATGCGACCTGAGCCACATCCTCTACTTGGATTTTGCCACCATATCGATGCGTGAGCGAACGGGTGAGCCCTCGCAACAGATAGCTACGAAGCTCCTCAATCGCTTTGTCGCGATCTTCAGCACCTTCCCTCAGGCGCACCGGCCAGTCTTCGTCTTTCAACGAGACCGAGTCGTTCCCTTCTCCCATCGAAACCAACTCCTCAACTACATCAGAGGATTTTTAGCAAATCAAGTTAAACCGTTTTTGCCAGCAGGAAGAGCAACCTAAGAGTTCTTTCTCCCCAAGCTCGCTTAAGACGCCTCAAACGGTTATTTCTTACAAACAAAAAAAGATTTTTAGTGAGCGGTGCGAGGCTCTGGCGCTAAATCGCATTGATTCAAATACTTTGTCAAAGCGATCGTGCCTGCCAGTCGCTTGCACGCCCTGTTCTCGTATTTGGCAAAATCCACCGAAACATCGAGCGCCGCCAAGAGCGATTCCAGTGTTCCGTTCTTCTGGCCCCGATGAAGTTGTATGCTCTTTAAATAGATCTTGGAGCGAGATGTGCAACCCGCGCCTCCAATTGTTTTCAAAAGGTCGGTGCAGTTCGAGAAGTAGTAGACGAGGGTGTCCGTCGGCCCTAGAAACGATTCCCAATCCCGTCGAAACGCTTCCATGGATATGGCAGATCCAAACGCATCGTCAGGAATCTGTAGATGCTGAAAAAAAGATGCGGGAGGGGTTCGAAAAGGCTTAATGGTACGCTCAAATCGCTCGCCCGAACTGAGGCGTTCGGCAACCCAAATCACAGGCAGTCGCTCTCCGTGGAATTCACCGTCTTCGCTAGGTGCCGTCTCACCATAAACGACTACCGTATTGCTGAGGTCACCCCGAAGTACCTTAGGGATGTTGAGCGGAGCGCGTGGACGGCGTTTCCGTCGCACACTTTCCGCCGACTTAGGGTGCGCAAGCTGGTTCTCGACCATGGCATCGAAAGCAGCAACAAGTTTTTCCAAACCCGGTGTCTCGGGCTCCAGAATCCGCAGTGCCGCTACCGTCGCTTCTAAGGTCGACAGAAAGAGAACATGGGGCTCCCGACGGATTCCATATCGACTCGGCTCTGTCGGCGCTAATCGCACTTTGCGGAGTTCTCGCAACCGTGGCAAGTCGCGAAACAACGTCTTGGTATGGTGCCAAGTTCCATCCAAGACGACGAGTTGCTTTGGTCTTTCGGATTCAGGAATCTCCTCAAGGAGCAGCGAGTCACGTCCAGGGTAGAGAAGTCCAGACTCAGTGGTAAAGTGCATGTCGGATAACGCGTTTGAGAGTCCGCCAATATGGTCGACGACCAGACTCGAATTCCGCAAAGCTTTTTTTAAGATGCGGGCGGTATTAAACGGATGAAAGCGTTCTTTCATGTGCTGCAAAATCAATACGTTCGTCCGATTGGCAATCGTTGGGATCTGGTGGCAAAAGCAACGGTCGATCGGACGATAACACTCGTAACATCGCGTTCGCCATGAATGGCCAGATTCTTCGCCCGCCGCATCGAACATTCTATTTGGTTCCAAGACCCCTAGGGCGACCGCGAATCGCCCCAGATAGATCAATCAAAGAACCTGGATGGCGTGCAATCTTGTCCGAGAATACGCGGGCATCGCCCAAGATGGGTTGTAGTTTCTGAGTCAATACGGCCACATTGCTCGAGGCTGTTTGTACGCTCTTGAGTGTTTGGTCCACTCGAAACGCAATCTGAGGATTATCGACAAGTTCCGCAATCGTTCCGCGACTATTGTTGAGACGGTTGGAGAACTTTTGGAGGTCCACCGAAAGGGCGTCCAAATTGGACATCGCGTTTACCGCATTGGCCACTAACGCTTCGCTGTTCTGACTGACAGGTTCTGTGATTTCGGAAAGGTTTTCAACCACTGCGTTTGCATTGTCGACCATTTTGCGAACGGTTTCGCCGATCCCTTCAAACTCCTTGCCAAACCCTTCGAGACTTGCGCTAAACTGCTCTAGACCCTTGAGTGTCCGCTGCGTCTGAACAAGTGTCGTCTGAGCTTCTTTGAAAAGTCCGGGTACTTCTGCCAAGACATTGGCGAGTAAAGTCGGGATCTGTGCATTCTCCAATTGCGCACCAATACGGTTGATTGTATTGACGGCTGTCCTAACATCCTCTGCCGTCGACTTGAAGGTGGCAACGGCCTCCCGGACTGGACCATTTCCCTCGCCAACAACATCTTGTACCGAAGCTCCAATCGACTCAACTTGCGTCAATGCGCGTTGCAATGTGGACATGACGGGTACTAATGTGGCCTCAAGTCGAGCAAGGGACTCTAGAGGATCGGTTGCCACCTCTCCTCCATCTTGATAAGAATCGTTTGTGACAATTTCGTAACTCACGGCCAACTCACGCGCGTCGAGCACACCGTCCCTGGGTGTCCCCATGGTCCCATCGAACCGTCGAAGATTGGATTCTGGAGACGGTTCAACAAACTCGATCACAGAATCGCCAGTAATGATAGACCCGGTCACAATGCGTGGCACCTCTCCTTTGGTCAACTCTACTTTGCGATCTAGTTCCATTCGAATAAGTACCCCTTTATTCCCAGGCTGAAGCGAGATGTTAGAAACGCGGCCAATGTGCACACCGTTCTTTCGCACGGGTGTGTCCACGGCAACTCGCGGAGCCTTTTGAAAATTCACATTCACCTGGTACCGATCAACCCACAGGGCTGGCACGGCGCCAAAGAAAGCGATCAAGAGCACGCCGATGATCGCTGAGGCCATCACTAGAACTCCGACACCGAAACGATAGCCGTTCTCTTCCATGATTATTCCTCGTCTCTTCCATAATTGGAATTGGGGTCGACTTGATTCAGCGTATCGGGATGCGATTTGCCTTTCGAGGCCAGCATCTCCATCAATCGCTCACCTGCTTCGCCATTAACGAATTGCTTGACCCGTTTATCGCGAGTTTTATCGATCGATTCAGGCGAGCCATCGAAGAGGATTTGAGGCTCGCCCGGTTCCAAACGCGAAAACGGATACAACATGATGATTCTGTCGGCCACCTTTTTCGCTGAATGCATGTCGTGAGTCACGATGATGCTGGTTACCGAGTAACGTTTTCGCGTTCGCATCATCAACTCATTGATGATGTCACTCATAATCGGATCCAGACCCGTTGTGGGCTCATCATACAAAAGCAAATCGGGTTCCAAGATCAATGCGCGTGCAAGCCCCACTCGCTTTCGCATCCCGCCTGATAATTGCGAAGGCCGCTTGGATAGTACGTTGGCAGGTAACCCAACTTCAGCCAATCTATCTGTTATCAAATTTTGCGCCGACTTGCCCTTCGGTACTCCATGTTGGCGAAGTGGGAAGGCAATGTTCTGACTGATGGTCATGCTGTCGAATAAAGCCGCGTTCTGAAATACAAAACCAAATCGTTTCCTCAAGTTAGTCATATCCCGATCGTCAAGCTGATTGATGTCCTGTCCATCAAAAATTACATTGCCTGAAGTCGGACTGAGCAAGCCAACCAAAGCTTTAAGGAACATGGTTTTGCGACAACCGCTCTCACCGATGATGGCAATGGTTTCTCCCTTCTTGATTTGGACCGAGATGTCCTTCAAGATCACTTGTCGACCAAACTGCAACGACAACTTACGTGTCTCAAGAATCGGACGAGTCGCCGGTGGACTACTTGTTGCAAGTTGAGTGAGGATTGACTCGTCCATCAGAACAGTTTGGCCCCTGTCGGCCAAATGGTAAAGTAAACAGCATCCAAAAAAATGTTGAGGACAATATCCAAAGCCAGGATCATGACAAAACTTTGAACGAACGCGGCAGTTGCAGCTCGGCCAACTCCCTCCGCACCGGGTTGGCAATGGAATCCTCGATAACAACTGACAATCGCAATCGTCGCTCCAAAAAAGACACTCTTGAAAACCCCCGTGAAAAGATCGAATCCGCCGACAAACTCTCGGCTGTTCCTTAGATATTGAGCATGGTCAATCCCCAATACGATCACGCTGTAAAAGTAACCACCGACGATCCCCATGAAGTCCGCCATGACCGTGAGGGCGGGAATCAACAGAACACATGCAAGAAATCGCGGCACAACGAGGTAATGAATAGGGTTTGCACCCATGCTCGCCAGTGCATCAATTTGTTCCGTAACCCGCATCGTGCCCAGGACCGCGGCCATGGCACTCCCGACTCTACCCGCCAACATGGTCGCGGCGAGTACAGGGCCAAGCTCACGTACTAACGACATATTGATAACCGCGCCAAGTCGGGTTTCTAAGCCGATGTTTTTGAATTGGTGGTAGCTTTGAATAGCCAGCACCATACCAATAAAAGTGCCAGTCAACGCGACGACCGGCAGGCTCAAAACGCCCACCGCATAGAAATTCGCCATGAGGGTTTCGCGTTTCGGACGCGCTCGAACCATCCACGCAAACATCTGAAACGCAAACAAGGAAATATCACCTAATGTCGTGAGCGCTTCGACAACGACAGTTCCCCACACCGATGCAACCTGGTGCAAGCTTTTGAAAAGCCTACTAAAAAAGGTGTCTGCGTTTGGAAACGGATCGGTAGCCATGGTTGTCTAATCGACTGTTAAACGGCGCAGCTTGAATCGACTTTGCCGAAAAAACAGATTCTAAGGCGTCGTCCCGAAATAATATGCGGTTTTGCGAAACGTAAGATGGACTTACAGTCCGTCTTTTTTCGGACGGACTGGAAGTCCATCCCACGGCGAATTACGGAAATTATTTCAGGACAATTCCTAACTAAGGGATTGATTCAAATTGCTAGCAATCCAGTTCCGGTCGGATCAAATCTCAATGTGGGTAACTCCGCCTACTTCGTCGAAGTGTCCAATCCTCAGAACCATTCCATTCGAACCGGGCATTTCGGCGACAAACGCAGGATCACATACCATCAGCGTAGGGACCGACCAAGCACCAATTGTGATCGCGATGTTGGTAATAAAACCTGTCCCAAGGGACAACGCCACAAACCAAGGAATGGACTCGGCTGCAAGCATCATCAGCCGCTCTCGCTTTGCTAGCGACAGTTTTCTTTCGATACAGAATTGCTCAACGACATCTGTTCTTTGGAGCTTGTTGGATAGCGAAAGCATTTCTTCGAACGTGCATCCGTCGGTTCGCGTACGGCGATGCAAATTGGCTGCACGCAATGCACCCTTCCTCCTCTTAAACTCCAGCTGCGCTTGGTAAGCGTCCACGGCTCGCTGTTTGCGATTGGCAATGTGGCTGATCCATTTACGCGGCCCCTTCAGGCTGCTGCTAACCACACGCGAAAGCTCTTGCATCGGACGTCGCAACAAATATTGGCGACGATATTCAGAAAACACTTTGCCCTGGATCAATTCAATCGCTGCCTCGACGCTTTCTCGCGATGTAAAGTGCAACTGTTCCCCTACCTCGACACACAGCGGCTTCAAGTAATAGACTTTGACTCCTTTCTGCTTTCCAGGCCCGGCCATGAACTCATCTAGACGAGTTTGCACGCAGCTCGGTATCTTGTCTGTAATTTCATGAAACCGCTCTTGCTCCGTCACGCTTACAAACAACTTGCCCTTGGGAAGTCGAATCGAAGCTTTGGAAAGATCGATCTCTCGCACTTGCTGGAAAGCGGTTCGATGTTTTTCAACAATGTCTTGCCAGCATTCTTTTTTTGAAGAGAGCAGTCCATGGTCGCTGAGCATGGACTGAGCGAATTCCGAACTGGAATCCTTGGGTGGAACCCACATAGGCTCACTCGCCCAAGTGCCAAATGGTTCGAGTTCCTGCTCGAGAGAGAATGGCAAGTCAGAAACAGGACTGACAAGCGATGGTCTGATCCGAGACGGTGTCACATGTGAGTTGTTCGGATTGAGTTTCACATTGCGTTGAGTTACGGTGGACATCGAAATGCTCCTTACAGTGTCAAGCCTCAGACTGAGGCGAAGAAAAGTAGACTCTGATCCGAGTCTATTGGATTTGGTCGGCAAAAGAAATCATGCCTTGCAACTTATTTACAAGAATTTGGGAGACTTCTCGTTCATCGCCAAAATCCGCACTCGCGTATACCAAATCCCGCAGGCTAGTCCTGCGGATTTTTTGACACTTCTCGCCGATCACCACCAACTGGTTCCAAGGCTCTGCCTTGGAACCCACTGAATTGCAGGCTCTGCCTGCC
>Ga0105049_10006372_pt1 | contig 13739 bp, 8 predicted proteins | sample MAT06_FD_78087 | JGI IMG/M metagenome (GOLD analysis project Ga0105049, IMG submission 78087) | Freshwater microbial communities from Lake Fryxell liftoff mats and glacier meltwater in Antarctica - MAT-06 | ecosystem: Environmental > Aquatic > Freshwater > Ice > Liftoff microbial mat | place...
AACGTCAGGCCCGACGCGTGCGCGAAGAACTCGTAGCAGCGCCGCAATTCGCCATCATCGACGACCTCGTAACACGCCTCGGTCAGCGACTTGCGCAGCGCGCGCATGAGCTCGGCGGTGTTGCTCGCAACCCGCTCAACCGGTCCAAGAACCGGCGCGTCGAGTTCCGCGTCGTGCGTTGACCTCGCTGAACAGTGTCGCATGGCGAAGGTCGGGGCTACTCCTTCGTCGGTCCCCCCGGTCGCTCTTGTGGCTTGCGATGCGCACGCCTCAGTCAGTCAGTTCCTGGCCTGGCTCGACAGTCAAAGGCCCGTCGCTTACTCCTTCGGAATGAGCATCAAGCACTGGCTTCCTCTCTCCTTGGTCCTTCTTGCCGCCTGCGGCGCGCCTCAGCCTGGCATGTTGCGCGTGTGCGCCGCGGCCTCGCTGCGGGCGGCATTCGAAAGGATCGACAAAGACTTCGCGGCGGCGCACAGCGGCGTCGAACTGAACTTGAACACCGCCGGCAGCCAGACACTGAAGGCGCAGATCGAAGCCGGCGCGCCGTGCGACGTGCTCGCGACGGCTGACGAGGTGACGATGAATGCGCTCGTGACCTCGAACCATGTCGCGACACCGCAGCGCTTCGCCTCGAATTCGCTGGTGCTGATCGTGCCGACGGCGAACCCCGCGAAGGTCGCGACGTGGAGCGACCTCGCACGCGTCTCGCGTATCGCATTGGCCTCGCCCGAGGTGCCGGTCGGTCGTTATGCGCGCCGCTTTCTGGCACGCGCCGACCAGCAGCAGCCCGGCTATGAGGCGGCCGTGAACGAGCGCGTCAAGACCCTGGAGCTCGACGTCGCTCACGTCGTGATGCGGGTTCGTCAGGGCGAGGTCGACGCTGGCATCACCTATCGAACGGATGCACGGGGCGAGGGCGTTACCGCGATTCCGATCCCGCCTGGGCTCGACGTTATCGCGGACTATCCGATAGCAGTCGTGGGCGCCTCGACGCGGGTGGCGCTGGCCGAGGCGTTCGTTGCGTACGTGCTCGGGGCGGGCGCAGTGACGTTGAGCGAGGCGGGCTTTGGTCCGGCGCGACCGGTCGCTAGGTAGGACGCGACGCAACGCGAGCTGACGAAGGTTGTATCGGGAGCGCGTTCACAGAGGACGACGCACGTTGACCTGGCGACCCTCGTTGACGCGCGCGAAGCTCGAGACGCCGGTCTTGGAGGCGGTCGGCGACGCGCACGAGGTCTGGCGCATCGGCTCGGGCGCAGGGCCTGTCGACAGGAGGATCGTCGTGCGCGACGGGCGCGGTGGCATCGCCTGGTGTCACGAGGAGGCCGTCGTCGGGCCCTGAGGGGCGAAGGGCTCCCACGTCCGCGTCCGCGCAACCGTCCACGCCCACGACCCTCGCCCGTGCAAAAAAAAAGCTGCACCGCCCGGTGTCGTTCCGGGGCGGCGCAGCGTCCACTCGCACCGCCGGAGCGATGTGAGCAGATATCCGTCAGGTCTCAGTCCCAGGTCGTGCGCGGGCACTGCGCCGCATACGAGCTGCGACCCGCGGCGGCCGCCGCCTCGCACGAACGCTTGACCTCGTCGATCGTCTTGCTGGCTGCGAGGTCCGCTTTCCAGGTCACGATCTGCTGGTCGAGCACCGCGCCGGTCGCGGCGCGCGTGACCTCCGCGAGGCTGCCGATGCACTCGCGCATGTCTTCGATGTAGTCGTCGCACGCCTTGATGTTCATGTTCGCCGACATGGCCACCCTCGGCGCTGCGCCCGCATTCACCCCGAGCGCGCCCATGATTTCGTACGAGTTGCCGTAGCTGGCGAGCGTCTTCAGGCGCAGGTTGCTCGGGTCGAACTCGACGATGTCGAGCGTATGCGTCGTCACCTTCTGGTTGTCGGCCGGCACGCCGAGGTAGCCACCCTTGTAGGTGAGTTTGTTCGTCACGTAGGCCGCGAAGATCGGGCCGGCACCGATGGCCGTCTCGACCTCGGTTGAGTCGCGCACGAAGCTGCCGCGACGGTCCGCAAGGTAGGTATTGCTGCCGTCGTGCTTGGTCACACGCTGCCCCGACCCGAGGTCGAACCACGCGAAGTCCGCCGTCGCGCGCTCGTTCATCGCGACCAGGTAGTCATTGGGACCCAGCGCCCCGAGAAAGCCCACATACTGCTCGCGATAGCGTGGCTCGTTCGCGCCAATGACGATGTCGGTCTTCGTCGGCATCGTCGCCGCGACGAAGTCAGCCGGCAGGTCGGGCGCAAGCGCCAACTGGCGCAGCACGTTCGGCCAGTCCTGGAACGACCAGACCTTGTCGATGAGGCCGTTCTCCTGGTAGCGGATGAGCAACGCCGCGGGCAGCGACACGGTCTTATTGGTGGCGGCCGTGCCGTCCGCGAACGCGCCGGTGTGGGTCGCCGACCAGACGTACTCGACGACCTGGTAGTCCGCCGCCTCGATGATGCGCTTGGCCTTCACTTTAAAGTCCGAGAAGCCGGTGCGCGTCTTCTGCTGGTACGCGATGATCTGCTCGACCGAATCGAGCTCGCCGTCGGGCAGGCCGACCTCGACCCAGTCGACGTCTTTGTCGAGGTACTTGAACGCCTGCCCGAAGTCGCCCTTCTCCATCCCCGCGAGCGTTGCCTGGATCGTCTCGGTGCGGTCGATCGGCGCCTTGCGGTCGGCCTCGGCCGGCAGCTTGCGGTCCTTGTCAGGCGCGCTCGGCACCTCGGGCGCGCCCGGCTTCTCGGGCGTCGGGTCCTTCACCTGGGTGAGCGGCGCCTCGGGGGCGGCCGGCGGTTTTTTGCCGCAGGCGCCGAGCGCCAGGGCTGCAAATGAAGCAGCGAGCAGTGGAATGTAGCGCATGGGGTTCCTCGCGGTGTTGGGTCTGGCCGGGTCGTGACCAGGCCGCCTCTGACGATGCAACGCAGGTGCCACCGCTCGGTGGCGCGCTGTCCGCCTGGTGCAGGGCCTGCGGGCGGGGCGCACACGGGGCAGATAGCCGCAGGTGCCCCTTCCGGCCCTGGTCACGACCATCCCCCGGAACGCCTCGAATGCGGGTGTCGCCTTGTGCCCCGATCGCACCCCGACTAGAGTCGCGTGCGCTGTGCGGTCCTGTTTGCGGGCTCGCAGAGTTGCCCGGAGGTCCTATGCGCCCGTCACCGCGCGTCGCTTCAATCCTGTCGTTCACGGCGCCCATTGCGCTCGCCGCGCTCGTTGCGCTCGTTGCGCCCGTCGCGCCCGCGCGTGCCCAGGTGCCCGACAGCTCGACCGCCTTCCAGGTCGAGATCTTCGAGCCCCAGCCAGCGCAGGGCGTGAACCTCCTGAACCTCCTGAAGTCCGACGTGATGCAGCACCTCTACCCGTCGTTCGGGGTGTTCGCGCAGTACGTCGACGACCCGTTCGAGCTCGCCCGCCAGGCCGATCAGGACGTCGTCGTGAGCCGCCTCATCCAGAGCCAGGTCACCGTCTCGCCCTGGGCCGCCTTCGGCCTCTTCGACATCGTCGACGTCGGCATCGTGGTGCCGCTCGTCGTGTCGCAATCGGGCGGCAGCCTCGCGTTCTTCAACCGCCCCGCCGACGCCGTCGCAGGCTTCACGCTCGGCGACATGCGCATCATCCCGAAGGTGCGCCTGCTCGACCCCGAGGACGCGGCTGGCTTCGGCCTGGCACTCGCCGCCCATATCTATGTCCCGACCGGCGACAGCGACACGTTCAACTCCTATGGCAGCGTTCGCTTCGCGCCGACCCTGGCACTCGATTGGCGTGACGCCCACAGTGGCTTCGCCATCGCCGCCAACATCGGCTACGTGTTCCAGCCGCGCACGACCGCCCACAACCTCGTGCTCGACGACAACCTGCGCTGGGGCATCGGCCTCGAAATCCCGCTCGTCCGGGACGAGGTCAAGCTGCTCGCGACCCTGCACGGCATCCTGGCACTCGCAGACAACCGCGACCCAGGCGACCTCTCGAAGGTGCTCGCCGATAGCTTCACGTCCCCGATGGAGACCGACCTCGCACTCAACCTGCGCTTCGACGCGTTCGTCGTCCAGTTGGGCGGTGGCCTTGGCTTGAGCGACGGCGTCGGCGCGCCCGACTTCCGCGCCTTTCTGTCATTTGGCTATACCCCCGTCACCCACGACCGCGACGGCGACGGCATCCTCGACCGCGACGACAAGTGCCCCGACGTGCCCGAGGACAAGGACGGCTTCGAAGACGAGGACGGCTGCCCCGACCTCGACAACGACAAGGACGGCATCGTCGACGTGAGCGACGGCGCCCCAGAGCCCAACGGCTTTGGCGCCTGCCGCGACACCCCCGAGGACAAGGACGGCTTTGGGGACCAGGACGGCTGCCCCGATCCCGACAACGATCAAGACGGCATCGCCGACACCGCCGACGGCCCCCAGGACGGCCTCAGCGGCTTTGGGGCCTGCCGCGACACGCCCGAGGACAAGGACGGCTTCGAGGACCAGGACGGCTGCCCCGACCCCGACAACGACCAGGACGGCATCCCCGACGTCAGCGACGGCGGGCCCGACGCGGCGCTGGTCGGCTTTGGTCGCTGCCGGAACGAGCCCGAGGACAAAGACGGCAATCAGGACCAGGACGGCTGCCCCGACCCCGACAACGATCGCGACGGCGTGCTCGACCTGGTCGACGGCGCGAAGGACGCGTCCGGCTTCGGCGTTTGCCGTGACCAGCCCGAGACGGTCAACGGCATAGCCGACGACGACGGCTGCCCCGAGGCCGAGGCGCCCAAGCGCGTGCGCGTCACGCAGTTCCAGATCGAGATCCTCGACAAGATCTTCTTCGACTACAATAAGGCGACCATTCAGCCGGTGAGCTTCTCGCTCCTCGACGAGGTCTCGGCGGTCTTGAAGCAGCACCCGCAGCTCACGAAGATCCGGGTCGAGGGTCACACCGACTTCCACGGCGACGACAACTACAACCTCGACCTGTCGCAGCTCCGCGCCGACGCGGTCGCGGTCTACCTGTTCGAGCACGGCATCGAGCCTGTCCGCATCGAGTCGAAGGGCTGGGGCGAGCAGCGCCCGCTCGTCACCGGTCGCGCCGGCAAAACGAACGACGGCCGTGCCAAGAATCGCCGCGTTGAATTCCATATCATCGAGGTCAACGGGCAACCGCACAGCCCGGAGAAGCCGGTGATCCTCGAAAAGCATGAGGTGGTCCCATGAGCGCTCCCAAGCCCCTTACGTACCTCATCGCCTCATGTGTGCTGGCGTTCGCGAGCCTCGCCGCGCCGCGTGTCGCCGCCCAGATCCCCAACTGCGACTTCGCGACCGGCGCGGTCGACCTGTTCGTGCACACCCGCTTCGAGGACTTCATCGACTGCCCGAGCGGCAGCGGTCTACCCTGCACGCAAGGGCCGAACGAGGTCGACCTCATCAGTTGGGGCATCACGCTCTCGGCCGGGCCCGGCACGACCGGCACGACCGGCGTCACAAACGGGCTCGGCCGGGCGACCTGGACAAACAATGGCAGCCTGACGAACACCTGCGTCGCACACGGCACCCATACGATTACCCTGACCGTGCCGAGCCCGAGCCCCTACGACCCCGAAGCGTCCTGGCCCAGCAACCTCACGTTCAACTTCACCATCAACCCGACCGAAGCGAGCGGCCAGCCGGTCGAGCGCTTCTTCTTGACGGTGTTCTTCACCTGCCAATGCGCAAGCGACGACGACGCCTGCACCAACGACCGCTGCAGCAACGGCCTGTGCCCCTACGTCGCGGTCGCCTATGACCCGAGGCGGCCGGAGATCTGTAACGACAAGGATGACGACTGCGACGGCGACATCGACGAGGGGCTGCCCGCCACCGCCCCTGAGTGCACGAACGCGAGCGTCATCGGCTGCGCCGACAAGACCCGCGAGGGCTTCATGACGTGGGCCGACTTCCCTCTCATCGCTGCCTGCGGCGGCGCCTGGAACGGTGCCGGCGTCGAGGGCGACCCGAGCTGCGGGCGCGCGGCAGGCAACCACGGCACCGCGCCGGCGGGCACGACCTGCGGTGCGGCCGACCTGTGCCCGGCCGGCTGGCATGTGTGCTACGGGCCCGACGACGTCGCGCAGCGGCTCGACAACGGCGACTGCAGCGACGCGGTCGACCCGCTGTATCCCAATTTCGGCAGTGGTGCGTTGGCGCCCGAAGTCGCCCCGGTACCCCCCGGTGGTGCCTTCTTCGCGAGCGCCGCGCGGTCGAGCGGGGGCGGTTGCGACGAGGGTGTAAACGGCCCAAGCGGAGCCTCGGGCGTGTTCGGCTGCGGCAACATGGGGACCAGCAGTCCCGCGAACAGCTGCGGCTTCTTCGACCGCATCGCCGGCCCAATGTGCGGCGGCTTGCGCGATGCGGAGCCGACCCAGGCCGACGACCCCGCGACCGACTACGGCTATGCATTGTCGTCGGAGTGGGCGTGGTCCTGCGGTCCGACCGCCGGCAACGAGCTCGCCGCGTTGCGTAAAACCCTGCCCGACCGTCAGGGCGGCGTCTTGTGCTGCAAGGACAGCGACCCGTCGTTGGTAGAGGTCTGCGACCGCATCGACAACGACGGCGACGGCCGCACCGATGAGACGGCGTTCGGCGGGGGCCCGGTCATCGCGACTGGCGACGTGTGCGTGAAGACGCCGGGGGGCGCGACGTGCGGCGATCTCACCTGCACCCCGAGTGGCGGCTGGGACTGCGTCGGCTCGCGGCCCTGCGCGGACACGACCTGCGACGACGTCGATGACGACGGCGACGGCCAGACCGACGAGGAGTACGTAGCGACCGCGACCACCTGCGGGCGCGGTGTGTGCGCCGCGACGGGGCTGCTCGGCTGCGTCGACGGCAGCGAAGTCGACAGCTGCACGGCCGGCGCCCCCGAGAGCGCCGATGACACGATCTGCGATGGCGAGGACAACGACTGCAACGGGGCGACCGACGAGGACTTCGCGGCCGGTGCGTCGAGCTGCGGCGTCGGCGCCTGCGCCGCGACCGGCGTGCGTTCTTGTGCGGGCGGCGTCGCGAGCGATACATGCGTCGCCGGACCAAAGCTCGCGGTAAGCGACGCGACCTGCGACGGCGTCGACGACGACTGCGATGGCAATAGCGACGACGACGTGGCGAGCACGGCGACCACCTGCGGCGTCGGCGCGTGCGCCGCGACCGGCAGCCAAGCGTGCGTTGCAGGTGTGCTCGCCGACTCGTGCACGCCGGGCGTCGCGGCTGCGAACGACGCGACCTGCGACGGCAGCGACGACGACTGCAACGGCACTGATGACGACGACTTCGTCGCGCGCGCGACGACCTGCGGCGTTGGCGCCTGCGCCGGCAACACGGGCAATGTAGCGTGCAGCGAGGGCGCCGAGGCCGACACCTGTGACGCGCTCGAAGGGGCCGTGACCGAGGCCTGCAACAACGTCGACGACGACTGCGACGGCGACACCGATGAGGGCTTTGCGGTCGGCACGGCCTGCGACGGTGACGACGCCGACGCGTGCACGAACGGCACGATCGTCTGTGGCGCGACCTTCCAGGCCGAGTGCGACGAGACGGGCGCGGCTGAGACCGAAGTCTGCGACGGCCAGGACAACGACTGCGACGGCGCCACCGACGAGGGCCTCGCGTCCGCGGGTTGCTCGGACAAAGATGACGACACGATCCCCGACTCACTCGACAACTGCGTCGACATCCCGAACACCGACCAGGTCGACTCCGACAGCGACGGCGACGGCGACGCCTGCGATGTCGTCGCGCAGGGCGGCGCGTGCGCGGGTGGCCCGCTCGACGCCTGGCTCATCGGCCTTGGTCTTGTGGCCGTGAGCCTCGTCCGGCGCCGCCGTAACAGCGCGCACTGATTGCGCGCGGTCGATCGGTCGATCGGTCTCGCCCGATGCATCGCTTGGTCCCTTGCGACGCGTCGCCGCTGCTCACGAGGGGTCGATCGGTCTCTCCCGGGGGGTCGATCGGTCTCGCCCGAGGGGTCGATCGGCTGCTCACGGGGGGTCGATCGGTCTCTCCCGGAGGGTCGGTCGCTGACGCCCGAGTGGTCGATCGGTCTCTCCCGAGGGGTCGATCGGTCTCTCCCGGGGGGTCGATCGGTCTCTCCCGAGGGGTCGATCGGTCTCTCCCGGGGGGTCGATCGGCTGCTCCCGAGGGGTCGATCGGTCTCTCACGAGCGGTCGATCGCTGACTCACGGTCAGTCAATCGCTGAGGCCCGATCAGTCGATCGCATTTTGATCGCCACAACGGCCTGAGCGGCGCTTGCGGGGGATCGTGCATCGATCGTAGAATCGAGGTCCCCCAAAGTGCACTGGATGGAAACCATCCCCGACAGACCCAACTCAATAACCTGGAGACGCCATGATCCGCGATCGCAGACTCATCGACAAAGGCCTCAGAGAACCGCTTCAAGCCCTCATCGAACAAGGCCGCTACCACGCCGAGCTCGCTCAGGTGCACGCCGACGCCCTGACCGAGCACAACTGGATACCGCAGCAGACCGCCGACATCGCGGCCGAGGTCGCCGCCATCGACACCGACAAGAGCCGACAGATCGAGGAGCGCGAAGGCGCCAAGGCGTCGACCCGCAGCGAGGGCGCCGCCATCTCGGAGGCGAAGCACCTCATCAACCGGGTCCGCAACGTCGCGCGCCAGGTCGTCCGCAAGAACCCCGACGCCGGGGTGACGGCGGCCGACTTCAACGCGGGTGGTCCGCTGGGTCGCGTCGCCGGGCGCATCAGCGCCTTTCTCGTCCGGATCAGGGTGCCCGCTGGCAAGCTCGATGCCGCCTTCGCCCCGTTCTTCAAGAACCAGCCAATCTCGACGCTCATAGACGCCGCAAAATCCCGCCTCGATACCGCCAGCACCACCCAGGAGGTCGACATCGCCACCCTGCCCGAGGACACGGCCGCCCTCTATGAAAGGAAGGGCCGCCTCCTCGACCACATCGAGGACGTCAACGCGGTCGCCCGCAACGCCTTCTCGGATGCGCCCGAGACCCGGGCCCAGTTCAATAAGAACATCCTGAACCGAGGGCGTCGCAAGAAGCCTACGCCGACCCCGACCCCAACCCCGAGCTGACGTCACGCGATGCAAGGCGAGACGCGGGGGTCGATCACCGCCCTCGCCCTGCGTCACCTGAGTCCCCGCGGGCTGCATCCAGGCCTCATCCTGACAGACCAGCGCGTCGGCGCGCGGCGGCAGCATCGGCACAGATTCACCACCTTCCTCGCCGCCCGTTCGTGCATGTCGACGATAAGGTCGGACACCGCCTCTTCGTCGGTCGCCGAGGCGTGCGCGATGAGACCGAGCGTCTTTTCGATGGCGAGCGCGTAGGGATCGACCGGCGTGTCGCCCAACGGCAGAGGGTGTTGGTTCGTCGTCTCGCCTATCAGGGCAGCTACAACGAGGCCAACTCGCTCGACCCGCAGTCCGCGGACGAAGACGAGAGCACGATCTCCGACGGCAATGGCGGTCAGGGTGTCTCGGTCGGACAGGGCTCCTTCGCGAGCGTAAACGGGGTCCTGGCCCGTGGAAACGGCACCGGCGGCCTTGGCGTCGGCGCTTTGAGCGGTCTTCAGGCGGTCTTCGCGGTGGTGCTCGACTCGCTTGCCGGCAACGGCATCAACGCCAACGGCGAGAGCTTCCTGGTCGCGGACAATGCGATCGTAAAGGACGACCCGACGGGCGGCATATACAGCGGTGGAAACTCGTACTGCAGCGCACGCAACTCCGAGGTGCGCAACAACAACGGGACCGATTCGAGGGTCCCGGCCCCGCCCAACGAGGTCGACTTCGGCTTCAAGCCTTCTGGGACTCCTGGCTCGACATCACCGGCGCCGTCACAAGCGGCCACGACATCGTAGGCAACGGGCAGAGCACGAGCAACCCCGGCGATTGGGGCACCCTCTACGACTCCAACAGGTTGCCGTCGTCGCCCTGAGGCGGTCTCGCTTACGGTGGGCTCGGGACCTTCTCGAGGACCGGGCTCACGACCACGTTCGCGTTCGCAAGGACGACCACATAGCGGGTCCATGTCCCGTAACCCGGCTTCTCGAAGCGCACGAGGCAACGCTTGGCCTCGAGCTCGATCGGCGGCAGCGGGGTCACGCCCTGGAGTTTGTCGTCGACGAACACCTGTACCCCCTCGGCGGGCTTGCCCTGTACCTCGAGCTTGCCTCGAACAATGATCCTCTCCAGCACCACATCGACCATCGCCGGAACCCCGACCGCGACGGTCACATCGCGCTCGACCGTCGTATGCCCCGCTTGCGTCACGCGCAGGTGATGCATCCCAGGCGTCGTCCACAGCGCCCGCTTCGGGCCGCGCGCGACCGGCGTCTTGTCGACATACACGTTCGCCTCCGCGGGCGCCGTGATCACCAGCTCGACCGCCGCGCCTCCCAGCGCGAGCCTACCCTTCGCGAGCCCGATGACCGACTCCATGGCGCGCGCATCCGCACTCTCACCGTCCAACGCCACCAACCCCTGCGCGTACAACAGCACCTTGTCCCAGCGCTTCAGCACGCGCGCGACCGCCACCAGATTGTAAAGTAGCTCCGAGCCATTCGGCGCGTCGACGAGCGGCACGAGCGCCGCCTCGAAGAGCGTCAACGCCGCCTCGTTCTTGCCCACCTTCACGAGCCCGAGCGCCCGCTGATACGACGCCCGCGCTTTGACGAGCGCCGCGTCGGGCCCCTCCTGCGTGAGGCCAACCGGCTCCGCCGCCCTTGCCGACCCTGCCTCGAGCGGAAGCGCCGCCAGCAGCACGAGTGGCGCGTGCGCCATGAGGATCCGTGCCCAGAGCATCAACACCACCTTGCAAAGCAGCCGACCTCAATGTCGTCGGCAGCGCGTTCGATTCCTCAGGTCTCGCTGTCGTACTCGTCAGTCATCGTTCCGTTTGAGGATCTGGGCATTCTTCAGCACCGTCGCTGCATCCATCGCGACGGTATAGAAGGCAGCGTAGAACACGCGCCCGACGAATGAGTTGCTTATCGGGCTGTTGCTGTGGTCATTGCCGAGGGTCACCCGGCCCGCGTCCTGGGAGCTGGTGCCGATGAGGCGCACGACGTTGTTCTGAGTAATGACGGCGGTGCTCGCCGCGGTGACGCGGGCCCCATCGACGTAAACGCGCAATCGGTCGGCATTGGTCTCGGTGCTGCTCTGGAAGACGACGTGCACCACCGTCCGCTTGGCAGTGGCCAGCACCAGCGGGAACTTCCAGGAGCTGATAGTCGGGCCGTTGACCGTCCCGGACGGACAGTTGCCGACCGTCACTTCGAGCACCGAGTTGCTCAACATCTGAGCCGACAGTCGCACATCGCCGTTCTTGTTCGTGAGCGCTGCAATATAGGAAGGTGTGCCCTCGGCATCGCGTACGTCGGTGCCATAGAAAACCACCTCCATCGTCGCCACGGTCGAGCCGTTGATGCCGCCCGTGCTACCTGTTCCGACATCGAACTTGCTCAACGCGATGTAGTCACTGTCGCTCTGCGCCTTGGCTTCCGAGAGCACGGTCGTAAAGCGCATGCCGCCGAACCCGAAGTTGGCGACCGTCGAAAGCAGGGCCTTGGCCGTCGTTTCTTGGATCGCCAGGTTGTGCGCTGGTGCGATGCTATCGGTAACCGCCGCGCCGCTGCCCTCGGACAAGGTGTAGCGAGCGAGCACACCGGTCGCCGACAATGTGCAATTCGATCCGTTGTTGAGAGCGCTGTACGAAACCGTCGGCTCCTTGCCAGCCCCGAGATAGGGTCGGATGTAGACGTACTCGATGCGGCGCGGACTGGCATTGGTGGTGCTGAGATCGTCCATGATGAAGCGCATCGTGTCGAGGCTCTCGACATTCACACCGCCAAACGGCTGATTCACGACATCTTGAACGCCATCGATCGCAATCTTGTAAGTATCCCCGCCCGCCCCCGCGGTCATCGCAATCTCCATCTCGAGGTCCTGCCACCCGTCTAGGGGCCCGATCTCATCGAATATCGCGGTGTCGGGATCGGTGGAAGTATTCAGCAACTGGGCGGCAAGCTTGGCGTCACCCGTGATGCCCCCCCAGACAACACTGCCGCTCCAGACGAGGCTTGGCCCTGTGCCTTCGAATGGGAACGTCGCGCGTACCCCGTCCAGGTTTGTCCCCGCCGCCATCGCGGCCTGGTTCCCGAGCTGCATTATCACCTGGTAGATGGTGCCTGACGTGTAGTCGAAATCGAAGCCGACGGCCCACTTCCAACGTCCACTGGCGATCGCCGTGAACGGCACCTGGATGCGCGGGGTCTCGACCAGGCTGTCGGCGGCGCCTGGAAAGTCGAGCGCTGTGCCAGTGACCGTGATGTCAGTCACCCCCACCGGTTCGACTTCGCTCCACAGATTGCCGACGGTATTGTTCCCGACGCGATTGAAGAAGTCCGCGTAGTGGAAGACGTCGGCCTCCTCGGCCAGCACGCCGCCATCGGTGGTGCCGACGAACATCAGGTAGTTCTCGTCGCTGCCGTTGGCCGCGATGGTCGCCAGAAGCGGGAACCAGATCTTCGTCGCTGCCGTGTTCCATGCAGACCCCTCGATCGGGTCGAGCACGCGGTCGATCTCTGTGTAACAGAGCGCGGAATTCGAGTCGCTACAGGCCGCCGTCGGGCTCCGGTAGAAGATCCGAACGTCATTGCCGCTGGCCGTCGACACGCCCGAGCCGACCAACCCCCCATGGTCGAACGTCGTCGCGAGCGCGTAGTTGAGCGGTGCGCCATCAACCCCAGCGCTGATCGTCAACTTGCGGGCCTGCACACACGACGACTCGTCCACGGTGCCGTTGCAGTTGTTGTCCAGACAATCACCACACAACTCATAGGGCGCTTTACCAAAGGGGCACGCCACATCGCAGGTGTCTCCCAGGCCATCGCGGTCGCTGTCGAGCTGAGAATTGACATCCGTGCCGTTGGCATTGCTCGGGCAATTGTCGATGCAGCCGACGGTATGCCCGGTCGTGCAGGTCGTGCCAATGTGAGTGCAAACATTGTCGCCGTCGGCGTCGTTGGTGGGGTTCGTCGCTAGCACGTCGTCGCAATCGGTCACGCCGAGCTTCGGCCCGGGGCAACCGCCATTCGCCCCAGCGATGCCCCAGTGATCCCTGTCCTTGTCGATACAGGTGTCGATGCAGTCAGCGATGCCGTCGTTGTCGACGTCCGCGAACGACTCGTTCAGGAGGCCGTCGCAGTCGTTGTCGAACGCGTCGCAGATCTCGGTCGTCTTGGGCGGAGTGGTATCCGTCGAGCACATGAGGGCTGTGCCGTCGGCGCGGCATTGCACCGCGCCGGTGTTGCCGGGGTCACACACCCCGCTACCGCACGCGTCACCCTTGACCTTGCCGTTGTCATTGGGATTGAAGGCGCCACTGAGCGTCGTGAACGTCTCGTCCGTGCTCGTATCGCAATCGTTGTCCAGGTTGTCGCAGATCTCCGTGGTGTCACCACGCGTGCTGCCGTTCGGATTGGTGCTGCAGGTGGTCGTGGAGGTGGTGGCGCATTGCACGACGCCGGCCCCACACTCTCCGATGCCGTCGCAAACCTCGCCGATGGCGACCGCGTTGTAGGTGAACCCTTCGTCGGTAAACGTGTCGCAGTCGTTGTCGAGGGTGTCGCAGATCTCGGTCACGTTGCCGGCGGCACTACCCCCGGGATTGGTGCTGCAGCGCGCCGTGCTCGTGGTGGCACACTCGACCCCGCCGATGGCGCATGCGCCGCTGCCGTCACA
>Ga0105049_10006373_pt1 | contig 13739 bp, 10 predicted proteins | sample MAT06_FD_78087 | JGI IMG/M metagenome (GOLD analysis project Ga0105049, IMG submission 78087) | Freshwater microbial communities from Lake Fryxell liftoff mats and glacier meltwater in Antarctica - MAT-06 | ecosystem: Environmental > Aquatic > Freshwater > Ice > Liftoff microbial mat | place...
CGCCGCCGCCGCCGTATCCACCGCGGTCGCCCTGTGGACGCTCGCGACGTTCTTCTTCCACGTATCCTTCTGGTGGCGTCATCAGTGCCTTGCGGCTCAAACGGAACTTACCATCAGGCTGGACTTCGATCAGTTTTACTTCGAGCACATCGCCTACCTTCAGGATCTCTGCCACCGTAGCAACGCGACGGTAGTCGAGTTGCGAGATGTGTAGCAGACCTTGCTTCTTTGGAAGGATCTCGACGAATGCGCCAAGGCCTTCGCGGATTTCCTTCACCGTACCGGTGTAGGTAGCGCCAAGCTCCACAGGACGCGTAAGCGAACGGATACGTTCGATGGCCCGCTCTGCACTCGCGCCGTCTACAGCCGCGATCGTGATCGTACCATCGTCTGCAATGTTGATCTCTGCACCGGTGTCCTTGACAATACCACGAATGGTTTCGCCACCGGAACCGATCACAAGACCGATCATCTCTGTTGGGATCTGGATCGTTGTGAGCTTTGGAGCATATGCCGAGAGCTCTTCGCGATTCGTTGCCAACGTTTGATTCATCACATCAAGAATGTGAAGACGCCCAACACGAGCTTGCTCGAGAGCTTTGCGCATGATGTCTACACTAAGACCTTCGATTTTAATGTCCATCTGGCAGGCCGTGATTCCGTCTACAGAGCCGGTGACCTTGAAGTCCATGTCGCCAAGGAAATCCTCGTCACCCAGAATGTCGCTCAATACAGCAACGCGTTCGTTCTCATAGATCAGACCCATTGCGATGCCGGCACAGGCCTTCTTCATCGGTACGCCTGCTTGCATCAGCGCAAGCGAACCCGCGCATACCGTTGCCATCGACGATGAACCGTTCGACTCAAGAATATCTGATACAACACGAATGGTGTATGGGAATTCTTCTGCGTCCGGAATGAAGGATTCGAGGGCGCGCTCGGCAAGGTCGCCGTGACCTACTTCACGTCGGCTCGTAAATCCAAAACGTCCAGCTTCTCCCGTAGAGAACGGCGGGAAGTTATAGTGCAGCATATAGCGGCGCTCATACGTTGGCAGCAAGCCATCAACCAACTGCATATCGCGCTTGGTACCAAGCGTGACGGATGTTAGCGATTGCGTTTCGCCACGTGTGAAGAGTGCCGAACCGTGTGTGCGCGGCAACACTTCTACTTCACAAGTAATCGGGCGGATATCAGTTGTAGAGCGGCCGTCAAGGCGACGATTTTCCGTGAGGATCATCTCGCGCATTTCGTGTGCTTCGATCTTCTTCAAGAGTCCGTCTACAACCTTATCGAGCTTCATGGCAGCGTACTCTTCTTTGCCTTCTGACACAGCAACGGCAGCTTCATTAGCGAGCTGACGTACTTCTTTGCGCAACGCGGTGCGTTGTTCCTTCGAAGAGTCTACACGAATACTCGCGTTGATCTTCTGTACAACAGCGCTCTTCACTGCAGCAACAAGTTCTTCCGGGATATCTGCCTTCACCGCTACTCGTTTCGTTGGTGCACCAACGAGGGCCACCAATTCGAGTTGAAGCGCGTTGATCTCGCGGATCCAATCGTGCGCGAATTCCATCGCGGCAACAAAGTCTGCCTCGTTGATCTCGAGTGACGATCCCTCAACCATAACGATCGATGTATCGCTACCTGCAACGAGAACTTCGATGTCTGATTCTGCGAGTTGTTCAAATGTTGGATTGATAACGAACTCGCCGTTCACTCTACCAACACGAACTTCTGTGATAGGTCCGTTGAATGGGATGTTGCTTAACATCAACGCCGCAGATGCGCCTGTTGCTGCAAGTACGTCGGAATCATTTTCCTTGTCGTAGGAATAGACCGTAGCGATCAATTGTGTTTCGTGGCGCCATTCCTTAGGGAAAAGAGGGCGGCAGGGACGGTCGATTAATCGTGACGACAAGATTTCCTTGTCGGTTGGCTTTCCTTCGCGACGGAAAAACCCACCCGGGATCTTACCAGCGGATGCGTGCTTCTCGCGGTATTCGCATGTAAGCGGTAGGAAGTCGAGGTCCTTCGGTTCTGCAGACGCGCAGACCGTTACAAGAACCATTGTATCGCCATAGCGCACCATAACGGCTGCGTCGGCGAGTTTTGCAAAGCGACCTGTTTCAATGGAAAGTTCTTTTCCATTGATGGTCTTACGAACAACATGCATTGCATGTCCTTTCAACTGTGATGAATTCATTGGCATCATGCCACGATCCAACAGTAGGCCTTGCAGGTTGTGTTCATGGTTGTCACCCTGAGTACGAAGACGAATTGGTCTGCGAACTCAGAGTGACACAACGCTGGGCATGATGCGCGGTGCGCCTACTGTGGTAGAACGAGCTACGGCGCCCACTGGGGCGCCGTAGTTCAAGAACTGTTTACTTACGAAGACCTAGTGCTGCGAGGATAGCGCGGTACCGAGTTACATCGTTCTTTGACAGATACGAAAGCAAGTTCTTCCGCTTGCTTACCAACTGGATTAAACCGCGACGGCCAGCGTGGTCCTTCTTGTGCATTGCAAAATGCGACGAGAGTGTGTTGATGTGCTCTGTGAGCAATGCGATCTGTACTTCCGGTACGCCCGTGTTTGTTGCGGCGCCACCGAATTGCTGAATGATCTCAGCTTTGCGTTCTTTGGAGATCATAAGAATCCCGAATAGATGATGTTGAGTTTGAGTTACGTGATGGATGCAATGATTTCAAGACACTGCATGCGGTCTTCTCGCAACTGCGAGAGAAACATGTCGGTGCTTTCAAATCGTTGTTCGTGACGAATGAAGTTCATGAACTCAATCGTCACGGTTAGGTCGTACAACATTCCATCGAAGTCTAGATAGTGCACTTCGATCGTTGTTGTGCTTCCGTCGGTAAAGGTAGGACGTCTGCCAATGTTGGCCATGCCCCATACCTGATTGTTGTGCAACGTGCTTCGTACCAAGTAGACACCATTGCCTGGTATCAATCGGTGTTCATCCGACGGCTGTATGTTCGCCGTTGGAATCCCAAGTGTTGCGCCTCGGCCATCTCCGCGAACAACCGTACCCGAGATCGAGTAGGGTCTGCCGAGCATGCCTTGCGCCGATTCCACCTCGCCACCCTTCAATGCTTGTCGGATCTTTGTACTGCTTACGGTTACACCATTACAGTCCAACGGCCCAACGGCTTCCAGCTCGAATCCAAGCTGTGGCCCCAAGCGCTTGAGCAGCTCTTCATTACCGCCACGATCTTTGCCAAACATGTGATCGTGACCAATGAAGAAGTGCTGTGCGCCCATTCGTGCGATCAACTCTCGAACGAATGTCTCTGCTTCGGTAGTGGCGAACTCTTTGGTGAACGGTACGATCACCGTTACGTCCACGCCTTGTTGTGCAAGCAGCGAACACCGTTCATCGATCGTCGTGAGCAACTCTACTGGTTCGCGTCCTTCTTTTGCCAACACGATCTGCGGGTGCGGATCGAAGGTGACAACCACCGTGCGCTCTCCATATGCATCTGCCACTGTACGCATCCGTTGAAGGATGCCTTGATGTCCGCAGTGCACGCCATCAAACGTGCCAACTGTAATGGCCGTACGTTCATCGAATTCAATCGCATCGTTGTCGCGAATGATCGTCATATCGCAGGTGCCACGTGTTGTTCCTCGACCACCTGATCCACACGAACAGCATCTTCTACCGAATAGGCTCCAATGTGCGTTCTACGAAGGGCATAGGCATAACCGCCACAGCCGAGGAGTGTACCAAGATCACGAGCGATCGACCTGATATAGGTTCCTTTCGAGCAGTGCACGGTACACGTGACGTAGGGGAGATCGACAACCACATTCGTGATGTCCGTGATCGTCACCATACGCGGCTTCGGTGTAAAGGCCTCGCCATTGCGAGCAAGATCGTACTGGCGTCTGCCACCATGTCGGATTGCTGCGAACGCCGGTGGAACCTGTTGAATGGTTCCTACAAACGTTTGAAGGGCGGCAAGGATAGCGTCCGTCTCTACAGCAACCGTCGGCATCACGATTGTTTCTTCACTTCCGCGATCGTCCGTTGACGTTGTTGCTCCGAGCTTGATCGTAACGACGTAGGTTTTTGCTGCGTCTTGAAACGACTCGATGCTCTTCGTGGCCTTTCCAAAACACAAAATCAACAAGCCAGTAGCGAGTGGATCGAGTGTGCCGGCATGACCAACCTTTTTGATCTTCGTGCGACCGCGGAGTTTTGCAACGCAGTCGAACGACGTCCAGTTCTCTTCTTTGTCAATGAGCGCAACGGCACCGTTGGTGCGAGCTTCTTCCAACCACGTTGCCATGTCGCCGATCGTTCGGGTTGACAGAACGACGTGATCACTCATGATCTTCTCCGTCTTCTCTGCTTGAAGGTTCTTCGCTTGGCAGTTCGTCGGGCGGCTTCACACGATCGATGAGTTCGTGAATGCGTTGTGCGCGATCCAACGAATCATCGACGTAGAACTTCAGCTGCGGTGTGTATCGAAGATTCAACGTACGGGCAATGTGCGAGCGCACACGACCTGCTTCGTGTTCTTCGATGTACGACACCACTTCGGTAGGCGTTACCTTTCCTCCGAACACGCTGATATATACTCGAGCGAGTTGAAGGTCCGGCGACATCCGCACTTCCGTGACGGTAATGAAGCCTGCAGAAAGATCATCTGCGATGGTTTTCAAAGGACTCGCAAGCGCTTTTGTGATCTCGCCGGCGACCCGTTCTGTTCGTATTGACACGTGTTCCTCCCGATAGCGTTGCTATCAGGTGAGTTTGCGTTTGATCTCGACGGTCTTGTACGATTCGATGATGTCTCCAACTTCAAGGTCGTTAAAGCCATTCACACCAATACCGCACTCGTAACCGGTGTCCACCTCTCGCACATCGTCCTTGATGCGTTTGAGGGACGCGAGTGTTCCCTTATAGATCTCGAAGCCATCGCGAAGCAGGCGCACCTTATCGTTCCGTGTGATCTTGCCGTTGGTAACATAGCAACCTGCAATGGTACCAAGCTTGCTGATCTTGAAGACGGCGCGTACTTCCACTGTTGCCGTAATCTCTTCCTTGAGATCGGGCGAGAGCAGACCTTCCAACGCAGCTTGGACTTCGTTAATACAGTCGTAGATGATCGAATACAGTCGAAGTTCAACCGATTCGGACTCTGCGATCTTGCGTGCTTGTGTAGACACGTTCACCTGGAATCCTACCACGATGGCGTCTGAAGCAGAAGCCAACATGATATCGCTTTCGGTGATCGGACCAACGGCTGCATAGAGGATGCGAACCTTGACCTCTGCCGTAGAGAGCTTTTGAAGCGAGTCGGACAGTGCTTCCACCGAACCGCTCACATCGCCCTTTACCACAAGGCGCAATTCCTTCACGCCGCCAACAGATATCTGTGCCGAGATATCGTCGAGCGTGACGTGGCGCATACCCTTGAGGAGTTGTTCCCGTCGGAGTTGCTGACGCTTGGTTGCTACTTCGCGCGCTTCCGAATCGGTGTCCATTTGAACGAGGATGTCGCCCGAGTATGGCAGACCATCGAAGCCGGTCACCTGACATGGCATCGACGGACCAGCTGTGTCCATGCGGTTTCCGCGCTCATCGGTCATGGCGCGCACACGTCCTGCGAACTGACCGCAGACGAAGATGTCGCCAACACTGAGTGTTCCCTTTTGAACGATGATCGTTACCACGTTTCCACGACCCTTGTCTACGTGTGCTTCGATTACCGTACCACGAGCATTACGATCAGGATCGGCCGTCAATTCGAGAATGTCTGCTTCGAGAAGGATCTTCTCAAGAAGCGTATCGACGTTCAAACCGGTCTTGGCCGACAGTTCGATGCATTGTGTTTTACCGCCCCACTCTTCGATGAGCACTCCGTGCGTCGAGAGTTCTTGTTTGATGCGATCTGGATTTGCATCGGGCTTATCGATCTTATTGATGGCAACCACCATCGGCACGTTCGCCGCTTGCGCGTGCGAGATGGCTTCGATGGTTTGCGGCATCACGCTATCGTCTGCAGCAACAACAAGAACAACGATATCCGTTACTTGAGCACCGCGAGCACGCATGGCCGTAAAGGCTTCGTGACCCGGTGTATCAAGGAAGGTGATACTACGCTTGTCTGGCAACTCAACGCGATAGGCTCCGATGTGCTGCGTGATGCCACCGGCTTCGCCGGCAACAACCTTTGCTTTGCGGATATAATCCAGCAACGACGTCTTCCCGTGATCGACGTGGCCCATGATGGTCACGATCGGTGGGCGGTGTTGCATCAACTCTTCTGTATCCTCATCCTCATCCACGTCCTGCACTGCCACGTCGTCCATGAATTCCACTTGGTATCCATAGTCGCCCGCGATCAATGTGATCGTGTCTTTATCGAGTCGTTGATTGATCGACACCATCAGACCCAGACCCATACACTTGAGAATGATCTCTGGTGCGGTCACGTTGATCAGGTTGGCGAGGTCCTTCGTTGTCACGAATTCGGACAACTTCAGAATCGTTGATTCGCGTGCCCTCTCCTCTTGACGGATGGCCTCTTTCCCTTCGCGGATCTCACGACGCAGGCGCTGCATCTTCTTCTTCGAGCCGCCGCCAGATTCTTCCATTCCAGAAAGTGTTGCGCGAATTGCGCGTGTTACGTCAGAGTCGGAGAATTGCTCCTTCATCCCCTTCGTGTTCTTGCGCTTCTTATCGTCTTTCTTCTTCGCTGTAGACGTTGCTGGCTTTTTCGGAGGACCGAATCGCGACGTGGACGTACCACCCGCAGACGACGTTCCGCCTGGACGATTCAATCCACCTGCCGACGACGATCCTGCGATCGCATCACCAATCGTGGCACGTCCGCCACCACCACCACGTTGTGGACGGTCTCCGCCACCACCGCTTCGTTGATGTGGTTGTTGTGAGCGGGGAGGTGGCTTTGGTGTTAAGTCAATCTTACCCAATACGGTCAGCCCCTTGAGCTTCACGCCCGAGCCTGGCTCGTACTGAACTTCGATCACACCCTTACGTTTCTTCTTTTGTTTGGGGCCTTCTTCTGTTTCTGCTTGTTCGGCTGCCGGTGCAGCTGGAGCCGCCGGAGCCGCCGCGGCGGCTTCAGGTGCTGCTGCTGCACTACTTGATGGTGCTTCGGCAACAGGTGCAGTAGCAACAGGTGCAGTAGCCGCAGGTGCAGTAGCCACAGGTGCAGTAGCCACAGGTGCAGTAGCCACAGGTGGGGCTGCCACTTCTACGGGAGGGTGCGCGGAAGGAGGAGGTGCTTCTACCGGTGCGGGTGAAGGTGCGGGTGTTGCTTCGACAACTGCGGGCTTCTTCGGTCCACCCAGATCGATCACCGTTCCAACAGGAGGACCGGATACGACCGGCTCTGCAGGAGCAGCTGCGGACGCTTCATCTGCAACCATCACGGGTTCTGCTGCAACCGGCGCCGGGGCCGCTTCTGGCTCTGGCACTGTAGGAGGCGCAACGGTCGGAGCCACCACTTCTGCGTGCACCGTTACCGGTTTCGCTGGAGCGGGAGCTTCTGGTGCTACCTGTTCTGGAATCACGCTTTCGTGCGTCTCTTCGAAAGATTCGAGAGACACACTATTGCCTTGCTCATGCAAGGTTTTGCGGAGGCCTCGTTGGCGCTCTACTTTCTCGCGCTGCTTTTCGGCATGCTTGAGTTCTTTGGAGAACTTCTCGGTCACAACATGGACCATCTCGTCTGTTAAAACAGACGTAGCCTTGTTCTCGACCTTAAAGCCTTTCGAAACAAGGAATTCAACGATGGCATCTCGACCAATGTTGATCGAGCTCGCGACCTTGAAAAGTTTTGTTCCTGTAGAAGCTGACATAATTCCTGAGGCTGTTGATCATTCTTCCGTCGTCATTGGTTCCTCGTCTCCGGGGACCACTTCTTCTTCCATGCCACCTTCCGCTCCGCCTTCTTCAGCTACGAATACTTCGGGTGTGTCTTCGGCATAGCTGTCTTCAAGTCCGATATCTTCGCTTTCCACTTCTGGTTCCCACTCTTCGAGCGCAGCCACATAGCGGTTGTCTTCCGGTTCATCGAATTCATCAAGGATGATGCGACGTACCTCTGCGATCTTCTGCTTGCTAATGCCTGGTAGGCGTAGCAAGATATCCGGACCTGCCTCGAGGAATTCGCGAGCTGTGTCTATTCCACTTGCGATCAGGAGATCGTAGAGTGTGCGACCAAGTTCATCGCGGAATTCGATGAGTTCAATGTCTTCTGCACCTTCCTTCACCAGCGACAACGAGTAGCCGGTGAGCTTCGATGCAAGACGTACATTCTGACCATTCTTGCCAATGGCAAGCGATACTTGATCGTCCGGCACAATCACAGTTGCTTGTCGCGTTTCGGCTGCAATGGTGATGTCGCGCACCTTCGATGGCGACAGTGCTCGTGCGATGAAGAGTCTTGGGTCTTCTGTGTACTCGATAATATCGATGTTCTCGTTATTCAATTCACGCACGATGGCATGAATGCGAATGCCTTTCATTCCAACGCAAGCTCCAACCGGATCTACGCGTTCGTCGAACGACGTTACGGCAACCTTTGCACGCTCACCAGGCTCACGTGCAATGGCACGGAGTTCAATGATGCCGTCGTAGATCTCCGGAATCTCTTGCTCAAAGAGGCGCGCCAAGTACGTATCGTCTGAGCGCGACAGAATGATGTCTGGCAATCCAGTGGCACCACCCGTGCGACGTACTTCCTTGATGATGGCCTTCACTTGCTGATTCTTCTTCAATCGCTCATTCGGGATCTGCTCTTCGCGCGGTAGACGCATCTCGATCTTGTTGTGCATCACAAGAATGTTGTTCGGGCGCACTTGATAGATCTCGCCAATGATCACTTCGCCAACACGCTTCGCATACTCGTCGTAGATGTTGTCTTTCTCTATGTCGCGAATTCGTTGATTCAACGTTTGAATTGCCTGTGAAATCAGACGGCGTCCAAAGCTGTCAGCGATATTCTCTAGCGTGATCTCTTCGAGATACTCCTCACCAATCTCGATCGGCTCGCCTGTAATGGCGATCACGTCTTCGAGTGAGATCTGTATTTCGGCGTTCTCGACTACTTCAACCACTTCTCGCATCAGGTAGATCTCGATGTCGCCCTTCTCCATGTTCACGATGATGTCGAAGTTGGACTCAAGGCCATACTTCTTCTTCACCATCAACGAGAGGGTCTCTTCGACGATCCCTTGAAGGAGGTCGCGATCGATAGCTTTCTCACGGGCCATCTCATTGAAGGCCTCGATGATCAGCTTCTTGTTGTCGACTTTCGGCTTGACTTTTCTACGTGCCATAACGATCAGTCGTTGATTACCATTTCAGGATTACTCTTGCTTCTTTAACATCGGTAGCCGGTATCGTTACCTGCTCCACGATCTTTTTCTTTGTTGTTGGGGGCTGCACAACGAGGCCTTCGTCTGCCACGTCGGTGAGCTTGCCTTCTACTGCCGTACCGTCTGCTCGAATTACTCGAACCGTGCGCCCTAGACTCTTTGAAAGCTGCCATAGGAACTTCACGGGAGCGTCGGCACCGGGTGAAGACACATCGACCGCCCGTAGGCGGCCGTACCATTCATCGTTTTCCAGGCGTTCATCAAGACCGGCAGTAACGCCTTTGCATTCCTCGTGCGTCACACCGTTGGGTGCATCAATGAACAGGTCCAGGATCAACTGGTCTCGCTGTCCTCTGATCTGCACATCGATGGACGTAACTCCATTTACTGCACAGACTTCGTCTATGGTAGAGCGTATATGCTCTGGCAATGGATTCGTCAACGAAGTCACCAACGGCTAGGTATCAACAAAAAATGGGCAATCCGCCCATCCTCCTTACCAGCCACGAATATAGGAAGAAATCTACATAGGTGAAACCGTTTTCGTAGTTTCGCTGTTCAGCCAGACATCACCTTCCCACCCTATCGGATAGCGGCCATGGCCTTCCAACACCCAGACTATTTCAACATCGACGAACTCCTTTCAGACGAGGAAAAACTGGTCCGCCAAGCCGTTGGAGACTTTGTCGACAACGAAGTTCTTCCCATTATCGAGCACCACGCGCGTCAGGGTTCGTTCCCGATGCATTTGGTCGAGAAAATGGCTGAAATGGGCGTTTTGGGTGTGACGTTGCCGACGGAATATGGCGGAGCCGGACTGAACAACATCTGCTATGGTCTTGCTATGCAAGAACTTGAGCGCGGCGACTCAGGCATCCGCTCCTTCGCTTCGGTGCAAAGCTCGCTCGTCATGTACCCTATCTACACCTACGGCTCCGAAGAGCAGCGCCAAAAATGGCTTCCACGTCTGGCTGCCGGCAAGGCCATTGGCTGCTTCGGACTTACAGAGCCAGATGCCGGATCGAACCCTGCCGGCATGGTTACCAACGCCAAGAAGATCGACGGCGGATTCCTCCTGAACGGCGCAAAAATGTGGATCACAAATGGTACGCTAGCCGATGTGGCCGTGGTCTGGGCCAAGCTGGACGGAGTGGTTCGCGGCTTTTTGGTTGAAAAGGGCATGAAGGGCTTTACCGCCCCCGAAATGAAGGGCAAACACTCCCTCCGTGCCTCCGTTACCTCCGAATTGGTCTTCCAAGACGTAGAGATTCCCGAGGCAAACATACTCCCTGGTGTGGAAGGGTTAAAGGGTCCGTTGGGCTGTCTTACGCAAGCCCGCTACGGTATCTCGTGGGGCGTGATCGGCTCGGCAATGGCGTGTTACGATTCGTCGCTGAACTATGCCAAGAGTCGCATCCAGTTCGGCAAGCCTATCGCCGGCTTCCAACTCACGCAAGAGAAGTTGGTCTACATGATCAACGAGATCACAAAAGCTCAGCTCCTCTGCTGGCGCCTTGGCAAGATCAAGGACTCCGGCGCCATCCGCCCTCAACAAGTGTCGATGGCCAAACGCAACAACGTCGAAATGGCCCTCAACATCGCCCGCATAGCCCGCGAGATCCACGGCGCCAATGGAATCCTGGATGAATATCCCGTGATGCGCCATGCCGCAAATCTTGAGTCGGTGAAGACCTACGAAGGAACGCACGAAATGCATACCCTGATCATCGGACATGATATCACGGGGATTCAGGCGTTCAGTTAAGATAACGTTGTGCCGGGAAGCTGCCGGGAAGCTGCCGGGAAGCTGCCGGGAAGCTGCCGGGAAGGAACTTGTTTGATTACTTCGTTTGCTACCCTATGCTCTTCCCTGAATACTACGCCCGCTACATCAACCACGTTCGTGGTGATGTATTCGACATGCTGCAGCAGCAGGTGGATGACTGCGCAGAGTATCTCACGCTTGCGGACGGTGTTGCCTTGCACCGGTATGCTCCCGAAAAATGGAGCATTAAGGAACTGCTTGGACATTTGTGTGACACTGAACGCATTTTCGCCTATCGCGCCTTGATGTTCGCTCGCGGAAATTCTGACCCTATTCCGGGGTTTAAGGAAGATGAGTTTGTGAAGGCGGCAGGGTTCGACCAGCGTACCGTGCACGACATCGCGTCTGAGCTCCATAGCGTTCGCGCGTCGAACCTGGCGTTGTTTCGGTCGTTCACGGACGCTGATATGCTGAAAACGGGAGTTGCAAACGGACAGGTAATCTCTGTGAATGCCATTGTCTATATCGTGGCCGGACATGCCTTCCACCATGCCGCGATACTCCACGAGCGCTACCTTGTGTAAGGCGCGTAGAACACTCACACCGTTTTTACTGTAATTTCGAACGCCCTGTTAAGCAGGGCGTTGTTGTTTCAGATCGCAAGGGTCCTTCATGGACGCCTCAAAGACCGAGGGGAAGAGCGCAAAGTCGCGCATGCTTGCCCTCACCATCGGCGCTATCGGCGTCGTGTATGGCGACATTGGTACGTCGCCCCTTTATTCGCTCAAAGAGTGCTTTTCCGAACACTATCATCTTCAAGCGCAAGAATCCGAGGTCTTCGGAATTCTTTCGCTCATCTTTTGGTCGCTGACGATTGTGATTTGTGTGAAATACCTTGTCTTGATCATGCGATTCGACAACAAGGGTGAAGGTGGAATTCTTGCATTGATGGAATTGGTGAGTAAGCGTACGAATGGTTTTGCCCGCATGACGTTCATTTTTGCAGTCGGCATTTTTGGTGCTGCGCTGTTGTACGGTGATGGAATTATTACTCCCGCCATTTCGGTGCTTTCTGCTGTAGAGGGTTTGAAGGTGGCAGCACCATCGCTTGAGTCCGTAGTGTTGCCCATCACGCTCACCATTCTGTTTGGGTTGTTCTTCATCCAGAAGTACGGCACCGGTGGCGTAGGCCGGATCTTCGGTCCATTCATGGCGTTTTGGTTTGTGTTGATCGCCGTGCTGGGATTGATCAGTCTTGTACAAACGCCGCATGTGTTGATGGCCGTGAATCCATGGTACGCTGTGCAGTTCTTTATGCATCACGACATTCGAGCATTCCTCGTTCTTGGCTCGGTCTTTCTGGTGATGACGGGTGGCGAGACGGTGTATGCAGACATGGGGCACTTTGGCAAGAAGCCAATCCGACGTGGCTGGTTTATGCTTGTGTTTCCCGCTCTGATCATGAACTATTTCGGTCAGGGTGCGCTCCTCCTTCGTGAAGGCACAAACAAAGCCGTTGTCGCAGATCCGTTCTTCCACATGGTTCCAACGTGGGGCGTCATTCCGCTTGTGATCGTGGCGGCGTTTGCAACGGTTGTTGCATCGCAAGCAGTGATCAGTGGCGCATTCTCGCTCACATGGCAGGCACTACAGCTAGGCTACTTGCCGCGCTTGAAGGTAATGCATACAAGTCATGAAGAACGCGGACAGATATATCTGCCTACCGTGAATTGGGTGTTGTTCGTGTCGACGGTATTGCTGGTGGTGTTGTTCAAAACCTCAGGCGCACTCGCAGCCGCATACGGCATCGCTGTAACAACCACCATGGTGATCACCACCATGCTCGCTTACTTTGCCATGCGTCGACTCTTCAATTGGAATCGCACGGTTGCTGCTTCCATTACAATTGTGCTCCTTGTGATTGATGGTTCGTTCTTCGTTGCCAACATCTTCAAGTTCAAAGACGGCGGATATGTTCCGGTGCTGATGGCCGCAGCCATATACCTTCTGATGGTAACGTGGCATCGCGGGCGCGGCATCCTGCGCGACGCCATTCACAAACGCAATCATTCTGTGGATCAGATCTTGAAGGAAGAAATCGACATGTACTGCATCGTACCCGGCACGGCGTTGTACATGACGGGCTATCTCGACGTTGCTCCTCCTGCACTCATTTCGAATTTGCGATACAATCGAAGTCGCCACGAGACCATGATCCTCCTCACCGTGAGCGTCAAAACAGTCTCGCACGTCGAACACGAACACCGCTTCGAAGTAGTTCCCATGGAAAAAGGCTTCTACAAAGTGATCTTGAGCTATGGCTTTATGGATCAACTCAACCTCCTCGACGACCTCATGTACCTGCCCGAGTTCGACGTCCCCGTCGACATCACCGACGCCGTCTTCGTCCTCGGCAACGAGTCTCTCACGATCAAGCAGGAAGGCGGCATGGCTCGATGGCGCAAGGAGATATTCGCCTTCATGCACCGCAACTCACGCACCCCTGTGAAGTACTTTGGCATCCCTGTAAAGCGCGCGCTGGAAGTGGGCTCGCATATAGAGATCTGAGTTGATGCAAGAGAAAGTGAGAAGTGA